>Ga0181530_10000338_pt1 | contig 60126 bp, 55 predicted proteins | sample PEATcosm2014_Bin_42_FD_119769 | JGI IMG/M metagenome (GOLD analysis project Ga0181530, IMG submission 119769) | Peatland microbial communities from MTU Mesocosm Facility, Houghton, MI, USA - PEATcosm2014_Bin10_60_metaG | ecosystem: Environmental > Terrestrial > Soil > Wetlands > Peat | place...
CGGCGGCGATGCCTCGCTGAACGCGCCGATCCGCGAGGACGGCGATTCCGGCGAATGGATGGATTGGCTGGTCGACGACAGCGTCAGCCAGGAGAGCCGGCTCGCCGAATCCGAGCAGTCGGAGAACCGCCACAAGGCGTTGGGCGAAGCGCTTACCGTGCTCAACGATCGCGAACGCCGCATTTTTGAAGCGCGGCGGCTGGCCGACGATCCGAACACGCTGGAAGAGCTTGCCGACGAGGTCGGCGTGTCCCGCGAGCGTATCCGCCAGATCGAGGTACGCGCCTTTGAGAAGGTGCAGAAGGCGGTACGACATCGGATCGCCGCCATGCAGATGCTGGAAACGGGTTCGAACGCAGCGTCGGCGTCGTGGGCGGCTTCCACTGGTATCTACAATAGACGCGATGCGCAGCGGACGGCGCGTACGATGCCTTTATCGGCTGGTCACGCGCCGCGCGTCAGCCTTGTCAATGTCGCCTGATGGAAAATGCTATGTTGTCTGCGCATGATGGATGGAAGAATAATTCGCCGGGCGACGGCGAATCTGACGGCCGGCGATTGCCGGCTCCGGACGCTGTCGGGAACGAAACTGCCGCGCTAGCAGCTGAGAATGAGCCAATGCCCAGATTACTTCTCATCGAGGATGACAAGGAAACGGCGGACGAAATCAGAGCCGAGCTTGGCGATCGCGGCTTTGACGTGAGCTGGGCCGCAGACGGCATCGAAGGACTGGATAAGGCGCGTTCGGGCGGAGCGGACGCCATGATCGTCGATCGCTTGCTGCCGGGAATGGACGGCCTCACGGTCATTGAAACCTTGCGGGGCGAGGGTATTCGAACGCCGGTTCTGGTCTTGAGTGCGCTCGGCGCGGTAGACGAGCGGGTGCGCGGATTGCGTTCTGGCGGCGACGACTATCTGACCAAGCCGTTCGCAACGGTTGAGCTCGTCGCCCGAATTGAGGCGCTCCTGCGCCGGCCGGCGGAAAGCCCGGATACGGTGCTGCGCGTCGGACCGCTCGAGCTCGATCTCATCAAGCGCACCGCCAAGCGCGGCGAGCGCACGATCGAACTCTTGCCGCGCGAGTTCCGGCTGCTGGAATACATGATGTGCCGCAAAGACCAGATGCTGACGCGCGCCATGCTGCTGGAAGAGGTCTGGAACTACAAGTTCGTGCCCCAGACCAATCTCGTCGACGTTCACATGGGCCGGCTGCGGCACAAGGTGGACGAGCCGAACGAACTGCCGATGATCACCAATGTCCGCGGCGTCGGGTTCATCCTCCGTGCGCCTGCCTGATTTCGCGCGCACCACAACATTTGGCTCGACGCTCGCCATTGCTAGCGCATTTGTCCTGTGCACGGTGTTGTTGTTCGGCTTCGTCTATTGGCAGACAGCCGCCTACCTGACGTCTTCGATCGATGCTCTGATCACCGGCGAGCTGCAGATCTTTGCAGCCGAGCCGCCAGAGCGTTGGTTGGCGCACATCAACGAGCGATTGGACAACGATCCCCGCCGCATCAGAATCGCAGGCTTGTTCGGCGCCGATGGCCATCGCATCGCGGGCAATCTTGAGAGCCTGCCAGGCGGCCTGACGCCGGACGTCCCGGCTGACGCCGTGGTGGTTCGGGTCGACAACCAGGGACGCGAGACGGAGAAAGTGCGGCTGGCGACGGAACGACTGCCGGATGGAGAAGTTCTCGCGATTGGCCGCAACAACGACGAGATCGCCGGGATTGCGAACATTGTCCGACGCGCCCTTATGCTGGGCCTGCTGCCGGCTTTCGGTCTGGCAGTCGTGATCGGATTGGTGTTGAGCCTGCGTGCTCGCAATCGGCTCTTGGAGGTCAACCGGAGAATCCAACGTATCGTGGCCGGCGATCTGCGCGAGCGCCTGCCGACCCGCAAGGGCAACGACCCATTCGATCAACTCGCCGTCAGCGTCAACCGCGTGCTGGGCGAGATCGAAGCTCTTATCCAGGAAATTGCCGGCGTCGGCAACGACATCGCGCATGACTTGCGAACGCCGCTCACCCGCGTGCGGGTACGCCTCGAGCGCGGGCGGGCGCGTGCCACGACGCTGGACGAATTACGAGGGGTTGTCGATCAGTCGATTGCCGGCCTTGACCAATCGCTGACCGTCATCACCGCGCTGTTGCGCATTGCCGAGATCGAGCACAGCCGCCGGCTCGAGGGATTCAGTCAAGTCGAGCTCGCTCCGCTGGTACGCGAAGTGGGCGAGCTCTATGAGCCGATCGCCGAGGACAAGCACGTCAGTCTTCAAGTCGAAGCCGCCGATGAGGCGACCGTCCAAGGTGACCGTGATCTGCTTTTCGAGGCCGTCGCCAATCTGGTCGACAATGCCGTGAAATTCACCCCCAAAGGCGGACGCGTGGGACTGGCGTTACTGCGCCGCAACGGCGAGAGCGTCGTTCGGATAAGCGACACCGGTCCCGGCATTCCCGAGATCGAGCGGGAAGCGGTGACCAAGCGCTTTTATCGCTCTGATAAAAGCCGGAACACCGAGGGATTGGGTCTTGGTCTGAGCTTGGTCGGTGCGATCGTCAAACTGCATGGCCTCCGCTTCACGATTGCAGACGGTCCTGGGTGCACGGCGGAGATCGCATTTCCGCAGGTGAATTGAACTGAGTTGAAATTCAAAGAGGGCGCCATTGATATGCAGGAGTCACGCCTTCCGTTCTGGCCGTTTTATTGTCCTGTGTCGCCTTCGACTACTTCATTTACGGACCCCATTTACTCCCTCGACATTTCCGGGAGGATATGGATTACTATTTCCTTTTCGTTGCCTGGGCGGTGATTATCGCCTCGTTCAGCGCGGTTCGGCGCCGTATTGAAGACAGTCTCCGCCAAACCGTGAATGCGGAGTCCGCCAAATGAACTTACCCTCGTCGCTCGGAGCGGATGGGGTCAGTAGCTTCACGGTGTTGGGGGAGGACGGTGAGCGCGTCCTCTGCCGAGGATCGCACGATAACAGTGATAGCGGCCGGAGCGCCGTTTTGGCCGTGCTTTCCGCCTTGGAATTCCCCACGCCAGGTTTCATTGATCGGCTAGCCCATGAATACGAACTGAAGGATGAACTAGACGGTTGGTCAACGGTGCGGCCGCTAGCGCTTGCGCGCGAACACGGCCGGACCATGCTGCTCCTCGAGGATCCCGGGGGCGAGCCGCTCGACCAACTCCTCGCCGGCCCCATGGAGATAGGAAGGTTCTTGCGCATCGCGACGGGGCTATCGTCTGCAATTGGCCAGTTACACCAACGTAGCCTCATTCATAAGGATATCAAGCCGGCTAACGTGCTCGCCGACTTCGCAACCGGCCGAGTGTGGCTAACCGGGTTTGGTGTCGCGTCACGCCTTCCCCGCGAGCGGCAGGCGCCCGCGCCGCCGGAATCGATCGCGGGCACGCTCGCCTATATGGCGCCCGAACAGACCGGACGCATGAACCGTTCGATCGACGCCCGCAGCGACCTTTATGCCCTCGGCGTCACGCTCTACCAGATGCTCACGGGCTCGCTGCCGTTTGCCGCGGCGGATCCCATGGAGTGGGTCCACTGCCATATAGCCCGAAAGCCGGTGCCGCCGAGCGACCGCCTGGCGACTATACCGGCTGCGATCTCCGATCTCATCCTCAAGCTGCTCGCCAAGACCGCCGAGGAGCGCTACCAGACCGCGGCCGGCGTCGAGCGCGATCTCCGGCGCTGCCTTGCTGCATGGGAAACTCAGAACCGGATTCACGCCTTCCCGCTGGGCCAACACGACACGCCCAACCGGCTATTGATTCCCGAGAAACTGTACGGTCGGGAGCGCGAGATCGACACGCTGGTGGCGGCCTTCGATCGCGTCGTCGCTCGGGGCACTCCCGAGTTGATCCTGGTCTCCGGGTTCTCCGGGATCGGCAAGTCCTCGGTGGTCAACGAGTTGCACAGAGTGCTCGTCCCGCCGCGCGGCCTCTTTGCGGCCGGGAAGTTCGACCAGTATGCGCAGGACATTCCCTACTCCACCCTGGCGCAGGCGTTCCAGAGCCTCGTGCGCTACATCCTGAGCAAGAGCGACGCTGAGGTCTCCCGCTGGCGCGAGTCCATCCGCGAAGCGCTGGGCGCGAATGGGCAGCTGATCGTCAACCTCATCCCCGAGATGGAGCTCCTCATTGGCAAGCAGTCGCCCGTTCCGGACCTCGCGCCCCAGGACGCGCAGAACCGCTTTCAGCTAGTCTTGCGTCGGCTCATCGGCGCGTTCGCTCGACCAGAACATCCCCTCGCGCTCTTCCTCGACGATCTGCAATGGCTGGATGCCGCGACCCTGACATTGCTCGCAGACCTGGTCACCCGGCCAGAGATCGGCTCGCTCCTGCTGGTCGGCGCGTACCGGGACAACGAGGTCAGTCCCTCTCACCCCCTCATGCGGACGCTGGGAGCGATTCGCGAAGCGGCGGCCCCCGTGCATGACATCGTGCTAGCCCCCCTTGGCGTCGCCGAAGTGGCCCGGCTCCTCGCCGATGCCCTTCACTGCGGGGCAGAGCGCGCGGAACCACTCGCCCAGCTCGTTCACGAGAAGACGGGCGGCAATCCTCTATTCGCGATTCAATTTCTCATGACGCTGGGCGACGAGCAGCTCCTGACCCACGATGCGACCAAAGGCGGCTGGACCTGGGACGTCAACCGAATCCGGGCCAAGGGTTATACCGACAACGTGGTAGACCTCATGGTCGGTAGGCTGAACCGCCTGAGCGACCAGACGAGGGAAGCGTTGAAGGATCTGGCCTGCCTGGGGAACGCCGTGGAGATCGCCACCCTGAAGGTGCTTTACGGGCACTCCGAGCAGGTGGCGCACAGCGGTCTCTGGGAGGCCGTCCGCGCCGGGCTCGTCTTCGATCAGGACGGCGCCTACAGGTTCTTGCACGACCGGATCCAGCAGGCTGCTTACTCGTTGATCCCGGAAGTGGACCGCGCTACGGCCCATCTGCGCATCGGTCGTGCCCTCCTGGCCGACATGACGCCGGACGACCTCGATCAACATCTGTTCGACGTCGCGAACCAGTTCAATCGGAGCATTGCCCTGGTGGTTGACGGTGACGAGAAAGCGCAAGTGGCGACGATAAACTTGCGCGCCGGGCGAAAGGCGAAAGGCTCGGCGGCCCATGCGTCGGGGCGCGTATATCTCGCGACAGGCATGGCCCTGCTCGACGACGAAGACTGGACCAACCGGTACGAATTGACGTTTAACCTGTGGCTCGAAGCCGCGGAATGCGAGTTTCTAGCGAGCAACTTCGACAAAGCCGAGCAACTCATTGAAGAGTTGCTGCGGCGCGGGGCGACGAAAATCGACAAGGGAGCCGCCGCTCACCTCAAGGTCCAGCTGCACGTCGTGAAGTCCGAATATGCGCAAGCGGTGGACAGCGTCATCGCCTGCCTGCGTCTGTTCGGAATTGACATCCCTGCGCACCCGACCTGGAAACAGGTTCAGGCAGAATACGAGGAGGTCTGGCGCAACTTGGAGGGGCGGCAAATCGAGGACCTGGTCCTTCTGCCGCTGATGACCGACCCGGAGTTGCTGACGGCGCTACGGCTGCTTTCCGACCTTTCTGACACGAGCTATTTTACCGACATCAATTTGTCTTGTTTGCACCCGTGCCGGATGATGAACATCAGCATCCAGCACGGGGTATGTGGAGCCACCGCGCACGCGTGTGGCTTTTTGGCTTTTTATCTCGGCTCGCACTTTGGCAGCTACGCCGATGGCCTTCGTTTCGCCAAGCTCGGATGTGAGCTCGTCGAGAAGTACGGTTTCACCGCTTTCCGATCGAAGGTCTACCACATGATGGGAGCCGTGAGTCTGTGGACACAGCCAATCGCGCTGTCGCTCGACTACATGCGGGCCTCCTATCGCACCGCAACCGAGACGGGTGAGCTCACGTTCGCCTGCTTTTCCCTGTACCATATCGTCAAGAGCCTTCTCGCACGAAACGACCCGCTCGACGCCGTGTGGGATGAGTCGCAGAGGGCTCTTGCCTTCGTACGGCGAGCCGGGTTCCGCGATATCGCGGACATGATCGTGACCCAGCAACGCTTCGTAGCGACCATGCGGGGCCGAACCGCGACCTTTTCGACCTTCAGCGACGCGCAGTTCGACGAAGCGGCCTTCGAGTCGCAGCTGGCGGGAGATCGGCTTCCGTGGCTGGTTTCCTTGTACTGGATCCTCAAACTGAAAGCACGCTTCCTGTCCGGGGACTACGCCGAGGCTCTCGCGGCAGCCAAGCAGGCCAAGGAGGTGCTCTGGGGGCAATCCGGGCAGATCGTACTGCTCGACTACTACTGCTACACCGCGCTGACGGTCGCAGCGCTGTACGACAAGGCTTCGACCGACGAACAGGCCGCTTGGCGTGAACTCTTGACGGCCCACCGGAAACAGCTGGGCAACTGGGCCGAGAACTATCCACCCACGTTCGGCGACAAGCTCGCGGTGGTGTCGGCCGAGATCGCGCGCCTTGAGGGTCGCGATTCCGATGCCATGCGCCTGTACGAGCAGGCCATTCAGTGGGCTCACGAGCACGGTTTCGTGCAGAACGAGGGCCTGGCCCATGAGGTGGCTGCGCGGTTCTATGCAGCGCGCGGCTTCGAGACTATCGCCAACGCCTATCTCCGGAACGCCAGGCACTGTTATCTCCGCTGGGGAGCAGATGGCAAGGTGAGGCAACTTGATCGGCTCTTTCCACAGTTGGCCACTCCGGAGGGACACCATGCCGCGACGACCATTGGTTCCGCAGTCCAACAGCTTGATGTAGCGACCGTCGTCAAAGCCTCTCAGGCCGTGTCAAGCGAGATCGTGTTATCCAAGCTCGTTGAGCGGCTGATGACGATCGCGCTCGAGAATGCAGGCGCGGATCGCGGCCTACTGATACTGCTGGCAGAGGATGCCCATCTGATTCAAGCAGAGGCAAAGACAACCGGCGATCAGGTCGAAGTCGCGCTGGGTCAAAAAAAGATCACCGGCACCACCTGTCCCGAATCCATCATCCACTATGTCATCCGCACGCAGGAAAGCGTAATTCTCGATGATGCCTCAAGACCTAACCTCTTCTCCGAGGACGATTATCTGCGGAGCCGACAAGCCAAGTCAATTCTCTGCCTCCCACTGATAAAACAAGGGCGGCTGACGGGGCTGCTCTACCTCGAGAACACGCTGACCCCGCACGCGTTCGCTGCGGATCGAATCGCGATCCTGGAGCTGCTGGCGGCGCAGGCGGCAATCTCGCTGGAGAACACGCGTCTCTACAGCGATCTCCAAGAACGTGAGGCGAAGGTCCGGCGCCTGATCGACTCCAACATCATTGGAATTTTTATTTGGGACTTTGAAGGTCGCATTATCGAGGCCAACGAAGCCTTTCTCCACATGGTGGGGCAGAGCCGCGATGATCTCGTTTCGGGTCGTGTACGCTGGACCGAGCTGACGCCCGCCGATTGGCACGACACGAGCGAACGGGCCGTGGCAGACTTGAGGGCGACCGGAACCACCAAAACTTACGAGAAGGAGTTTTTCAGGAAAGACGGCACCCGCCTGCCCATCCTTATTGGCTCGGCGACATTCGGCGCAGCCCGAGACGAGGGCGTCGCTTTTGTGCTCGATTTGACAGAGCGCAAGCAGGCTGAGGCGTCGCTCGAAGAATTTCTGACATTTGAACGTCTTCTTGCCGACCTCTCTGCCCGTTTTGCCGACAATTCCATCGTCCAAGTCGAGACGGAAATCCATAGCGCGCTAACGCAGCTCCAGGAGTTTCTCGGTTTCGATCGTAGCAACTTCTTCGAATTCACTGCCGACGGCCGGGCCACTATCATAGGCTCGGTTGCCCGTGCCGGGGTGCAACGACACCCGCTCGGCCCCGCACCGGCCTTCCTAAGTTGGTATCTCGGCCAGCTCCGAGCGGGAAAAGTTATGCGGGTGCAGTCGATCGAGGATCTTCCTCCGGAAGCGGTCGAACAAATCGCATACCATCGCCGTGTTGGCATCCGCTCCAGTCTCGGGCTGCCGCTCCGTGTCGGCGGCCGCATTGTGGGCGTCATAACCTTTGCCGCGTTCCGTTCGACGCGGAAGTGGTCGGACGACCTCATCGCGCGGCTAAAGGTCATCGGGGAAGTAATGGCCCAAACACTCATGCGAAAGCGTGCCGAAGATGCGCTTCGAGAGAGCGAACAGCAATTTCGCGATTTCGCCGAGGCGGCTTCCGATTGGTACTGGGAGACCGGCCCGGACCACCGTTTCATCGCTCATCTCGTGTCCGAGCAACAACTCAACGCCATCGGCGTCTTGTCCACCAGCCGGATAGGAAAAGTGCGATGGGATTTCGCTCGCGACCTCGAGGAGGAACCGGAAAAGTGGCGCCTTCACATGGCGGACCTCGATGCGCACCGGCCATTTCGCGACTTCAGGTACAGAGCCGCCAGCAGGGACGGTTTCGAAATCTATATTTCCGCCAGCGGCAAGCCGATATTTGATCCGAAGGGAAATTTCCTCGGTTACCGGGGCGTTGCCAGCCACATAAGCGCGGCGGTGCGCGCGGCGCTGCTGGAGGAAGCGCTGCAGGAGGCGAAGGTCGTCGGCGACAACATCGCCCATGACCTGCGCACGCCGCTCACTCGCGTGCGGTTACGCCTCGAGCGCGGCCGCGAACACGCCGCAACGCTGGAGGAAATGCGCGAAGTTGCCAATCAGGCGATTGCTGGTCTCGACCAATCGTTGACCACGATCACGGCGCTGCTGCGCATTACGGAGATCGAGCACAGCCGCCGGCGCGAAGGCTTTGGCGAGGTCCAGCTCGCCCCTCTGGTTCGCGAAGCGGGCGATCTCTACGATCCGATCGCGGAGAACAAGGGTGTAACCCTGCGGGTCGATGCCGCCGACGGGCCGATCGTGCGCGGCGACCGCGATCTTCTTTTCGAGGCCGTTGCCAATCTGGTCGACAACGCCGTGAAGTTCACCCCCGAAGGCGGAAGGGTGGAACTCGCATTGCTTCACCAGGAAGGCGAGATCGTCATCCGGGTGAGTGACACCGGCCCCGGCATCCCCGAAATCGAACGAGAAGCAGTGACCCAGCGCTTTTATCGCTCGGACAAAAGTCGAGACATCAAAGGCCTCGGCCTTGGCTTGAGTATGGTCGCTGCGATCATCAAACTGCATGGCTTCCGCCTTACGATTTCGGCCGGCCCGGGTTGCACGACGGAGATCGTATTCCCGTCGCATTGAAACAATTTTGGCATTCTGAACACATGCCGCTGCCGCATTACGGGTAAGCAACTATTCGCGGACCGTAAGATCCCCTCAATTTCGGAAAGGTCCCGGCGACCTGGCCTAGGGCCCTGAGCGCCATTGCGGCTGCAACGGCTTCAAAAGTGTGCGGATAAAATCGAATTTAGTTTTCTAAACGGCAATTTAATAGCGTCGGCAAGCCAGCTGCCTATTTTTAAACATGATACCTTCCCTAATGGTGGAGGCATACATGTTTGACAATCCGGCTCAGGGCAGCGTCGCGGAACCATCATTCCTTTACCTGATGATGGCAGCGACCTGCTTCCGGCAGGCCAGCCGTACGCGTCAACCCCATGTGCGCAACGCGCTGCGCGACTTCGGTCGTGAATATGTGCGCAACGCCCGTCGTGTGGTCCTAGTGCGCGCGTGTCCGGGTAGCGGACTGCGTCGTCCTCTTACATCCAACACTCAATCATAGGATCGCGCCGTGGAAAGGATACTTCCGTTCCTCTCTTTGTTGTCGCGGCGGCGCTTTCTCGAAACTGCCGGCGCAGCGTCTTTGGCCATGACTTCGCGGCCGGCGTCAGCGGAGGCGGCGGCTGAGCCCGTATCGATGCACAACGTAACGCTGACCGTCAATGGGCGGCGCCATGCTCTCGATCTCGATCCTCGCACCACGTTGCTCGATGCGCTGCGTGAGCATCTGGGGCTGACCGGTACGAAGAAGGGTTGTGACCAAGGGCAGTGCGGCGCTTGCACGGTGATCGTCAACGGACAGCGTATCAACAGCTGCCTGACGCTCGCTGTGATGCATACGGGCGATGAGATAACGACCATCGAAGGCTTGGAAGAAGACGGCAACCTGCACCCAATGCAGGCGGCATTTGTGCGCCATGATGGATTGCAGTGCGGATATTGCACCCCGGGTCAGATTTGTTCGGCGGTCGCACTGTTGGCCGAACACAAGGCGGGCTGGCCGAGCTATGCGACGGCGGACGTCGCGACCGCGCCGGTTCTGACCGACGCGGAGATCGCGGAGCGCATGAGCGGCAATATCTGCCGCTGTTCCGCTTATGCCAACATCGTTTCCGCCATCCGTGAAGTGGCCGAGGGAGGACGCACATGAAGCCGTTCCACTACGAACGGGCCAAGAGCGTCGCGTCTGCTTGCGCATCGGCCACGGACCCCACGAGCAAGTTCATCGCCGGCGGCACCAATCTGCTCGATCTCATGAAACTGCAGATCGAGACGCCGGCCCATCTCGTCGATATTGGTCCGCTGCCAATCGCGGACATCGAAGAGACCGCGGAGGGCGGCCTGCGCATCGGCGCGCGAGTAACGAATAGCGTCCTCGCCGCCGACATGCAGGTGCGTCGGCGTTATCCGGTGTTGTCGCAGGCAATCCTGGCCGGCGCGTCGATGCAGCTTCGCAACAAGGCGACGACCGGCGGCAATTTGCTGCAGCGCACGCGGTGCGCCTACTTCTATGACACGACGAAGCCTTGCAACAAGCGCACGCCAGGCTCTGGCTGCGCGGCCCTGGCCGGCCTCAACCGCATGAACGCCGTGATCGGCGTGAGCAACGATTGCATCGCCGCGCACGGCTCCGACATGGCGGTTGCGATGGCGGCGCTGGACGCGCGGGTCGAGACCGTCGCGGCCGATGGCGCGACCCGGACCATCCCGATCGACGCGCTTTATCGTCCGCCAGGCAACACGCCCCATATCGAGACGGTGCTGGCGCCGGGCGAATTAATCAAATCAGTGCTGCTGCCGCCGCCGCCGCCGGGTCGACAGCTCTATCGCAAAGTGCGCGATCGCGCGTCCTACGCCTTCGCGTTGGTTTCGGTTGCGGCGATCGTGGCGCGCGAAGGCGACCGGGTGAGCGCCGCGCGCGTCGCATTCGGAGGCATTTCCTACAAGCCCTGGCGATCGGCCGAGGCCGAGGCGGTGCTCGTCGGCGCACCCGCGACGCGAGCGTCGTTTGACGCCGCTGGACGCGCCGCACTTAAGGACGCCCACGGCTACGGTTCCAACGATTTCAAGATTCCACTCGCCCGCCGGACCCTGCGCACCGTGCTGGCCGACGCGACCGGCGTCATCTGAGGAGAAGAAATCATGGCCGAAGGCAATCGCGCCGACCCGATTGGGCTTCCTCTCGACCGCGTCGACGGGCACCTGAAGGTGACCGGGAGAGCTACTTATGCCTTTGAATACGCCACGCAAGGCGGCGCCGTTTACGGCGTCATCGTTCCCGCGGCAATCGCCAAGGGGCGCGTCGTTGCGGTCGACGTCCGCGACGCACAGCGCGCTCCCGGAGTGCTGCTGGTGCTGACCAAAGATAATGCGCCACCGCAAAGCCCGTGGGGCCCGGTCGATCTGCCGGATCGCTTTGCTCGCGCCGAGCCCGCGCTCGATACCGATGCGGTGCGTTATTTCGGCTTCCCGGTCGCATTCGTCGTCGCCGAAACATTCGAGCAAGCCACGGCCGCCGCTGCATTGGTTCATGTCCGCTACGAGTCTTTGCCCGGCCAGTACGACTTGCGCGCTGCGGGGCCCACGGCCGAAGACCCAGGCCAGATCAGCGACGGCACGCCCGCCGACAGTTCCGTCGGCGATTTCGAAGCTGCATTCGCTACTGCACCGGTGAAGATCGAGGCGGTCTACACCACACCCTATCAGAACCAAGCTCCCATGGAGCCGCATGCAACGATGGCGGTGTGGGAGGGCCAAATGCTGACGGTCCATACGTCGGCGCAGTTGACGACAAGCCCACAGGAAGGCCTCGCTCGGACATTCAACATTGCCAAGGAGAACGTCCGCGTCATTACTCGTTACGTCGGCGGCGGCTTCGGCAGCAAATTGCCGTTCTATGTCGACGCGACGCTCGCGGCCATTGGTGCCCGCATGGTGCGTCGCCCTGTGAAAGTGGCGATGACCCGCCCCCAGCTCTTTCACATGACCACCCATCGCACCGCATCCGAGCAGCGTCTGCGGCTCGGCGCCGACCGCGACGGCCGACTGACCGCGTATGGCCAGGATGCGCTAGTGCAATGCGCGCGCTTCGACAAGTACGTCGAACCGGTGTGCGGAGCAGCCCGTATGCTCTATGCCTCGCCCAATCGGCTTACTCGGCATCGCCTGGCAAAGCTTGATTTGCCGCGGTCGGATTCGATGCGCGCTCCCGGCGATGCGATCGGCATCTTGGCACTCGAATGCGCGATGGATGAGCTAGCCGAAACCATTGGGCTCGATCCGGTAGAGCTTCGGCTGCGCAACGACACAGATGTCGATCCCGAGCGGCAGATTCCTTTCGCCTCGCGTAATCTCGCCGAAGCGTTGCGCCAGGGTGCCGCTCGCTTTGGTTGGGACAAACGCGTCGCAAAGCCGGCCAGCGTCCGCGACGGGCGCTGGCTTATTGGTCTTGGCGTCGCCTCGGCGATTCGCGGCGATGTGCTTCGCAACGCGACCGCGCGTGCGCGCCTCGAGAGCGACGGCCGGCTGATCGTCGAACTGGCGATGACCGATATCGGCACCGGCACTTACACGATCCTCACGCAGATTGCCGCCGAAACGATGGAATTGCCGGTCGAGCGCGTCACGGTTCGCCTTGGCGATACCCGCTTTCCACCGACCGCCGGCTCTGGCGGCTCGTTTGGAGCGGCGACCTCCGGCGCCGCGGTTCTTGCCGCCTGTCGGAAACTCAAGGACGGCCTCGCCTCGGGGGTCACGGAAGCTGAAGGATCGGTCACCTCTGCCGAACTCGACAACGCCTACGCGCACGCGGGCTTCGGCGCGCATTTCGCCGAAGCGGCGGTGCATCAGGACACCGGCGAGGTGCGTATTCGACGCATGCTCGGCGTGTTCGCGGCCGGTCGTATCCTCAATGCCAAAACGGCGCGCTCGCAGATGATCGGCGGCATGACGTGGGGTATCGGATCAGCGCTGATCGAGGAAAACCACGTTGACCCGCGTTACGGATCGTTCGTCGCCCAGGATCTGGCGAGCTATCATGTCGCGGTGAACGCCGACGTCGGCGCGTTGGACGTCATGTTTCTGGACGAGGCCGATCCGCATGGCAGCCCACTGGGCAGCAAGGGCCTCGGCGAGCTCGGCATCTGCGGCGCGGGCGCCGCGGTCATCAATGCCATCCATAACGCCACCGGCGCCCGTATCCGCGACATACCCGCCACGCCGGACAAGCTGCTGGCTACGCTCGAAACGCTGGACGCTTAGGAAGTGAAGGCTTCGTTATGAGCAAATACTTTCCCATTCGCATCGTCCGGCCCGACCAATTCGACCGCGGAACGGCCCAGACGCCGGGCTCCGAGCGTCGTGCTGCCATCGCGGTTGACAATGGTATTGCCACCGCGCTTTGGGGCGGAATATTCGTCGTCGAGCCAGGCGCCAAGACCGGCATCCATCATCACGGCGAGCAGGAGACCATCGCCTACGTGCTTGAGGGCGATTGCTTGGTCCGTTGGGGAGAGAGCGGCGAGTATTCCGAATCCGCGCACGCCGGCGATTTTATCCATGTTCCGGCGTGGTTGCCGCACATGGAAATCAATCCTTCAGAAGATCACCGCTTCGTCTGGGTTGTTGTGCGAAGCACTGCGCAGCCGATCGTGATCAATCTCCCCGACAACTATTGGAAGTGAACCCCTGATGCACGAACGCAACCCAATCCACCAGAAGGAGTAGTCCCGATGAAAGTCTCTGACCTCAAGAGCCGCCAAGCCGCCCCCCTGCTGACCCCGACAGACCTTGGTCCGACTGCGACGCTCAACGTCGCGGCGGCGTTGAATCTTCTGCTTGCAGATGCTTTTGCGCTCTACATCAAAACCAAGAACTTCCACTGGCACATGTCCGGCCCGCACTTCCGCGATTACCATCTACTGTTGGATGAGCAGGGCGATCAGCTCTTTGCGATGACCGATCCCCTTGCCGAACGCGTCCGCAAGCTCGGCGGCGCGACGTTACGCTCGATCGGTCAAATCGCGCGGATGCAGCGCGTGTTGGACAACGACGCTGAATATGTCACGGCGCAAGACATGCTGGCAGAGTTGCGCGACGACAATAAACAGTTGGTAGCCGCCATGCGCGAGGCTCACGGCGTCTGCGACGAGAATGGGGATGTGGCGGGCGCAAGTCTGATCGAAGTGTGGATCGACGAGACCGAGCGGCGCACCTGGTTCCTTTTCGAGGCCACCCGACGTAGCAACGAAGCAGGTTGAAACCTCACCAGATCATTGTCGTATCGGAGAACTAGCTCTCGTCGATTTGAGGGGCGGAGAGACGCAAATGCTTGCACTGGTCAATACACCCAACGGCAAGGCGCCGGTCGAATTGCGGCAAGTGCCGGAGCCGGTACCGGGCCGCCACGACGCGCTGGTCGCGGTGCAGGCGTTTTCGCTCAATCGCGGTGAGCTGCGGTCGTTCCGCAATAACGAGGAGGGTTGGATCCCCGGCCAGGACATCAGCGGCATTGTGCTGCGGCAAGCGGCAGACGGGAGCGGTCCGCCGGCTGGCGCACGTATTGTCGCGTTGATGGACGAGTTCGGCTGGGCGGAACGCGCCGCGGTGCCGACGCAACGCATCGCCGTGCTGCCCGATACAGTCAGCTTTGCGACTGCGGCCGCGCTGCCGGTCGCCGGCCTGACCGCGTTGCGCACGTTGCGACACGGTGCACTGCTGCTCGGCACGCGCGTGCTGATCACAGGCGCGGCCGGCGGGGTCGGTCACCTCGCGGTGCAGCTCGCCGCACGCGCCGGCGCGCACGTCACCGCCGTAGCGGGACGGCCGGAACGCGCGGCGGGGCTGCGCGAATTGGGGGCGACCGACGTGGTGGTCGGCATCGAGCAAGCGCAAGGACGGTTCGGGCTGATCCTCGAATCCGCCGGTGGCGCGTCGCTGGCGACGGCGTTGCGCGCGGTGGGCGCCAATGGTGTGGTGGTGGTGTTCGGCAATTCCTCAGGCGAGGCGACAAGTATCAGCTTTGCCGATTTCCGCGGCGGGCAAAATGCGCGCTTGCAGAGTTTCTTCTCGTTCAGTTCGGGGCCGGAGGAGCAGTTTGCGCCGGATCTTGCATTGCTGGTGTCGCTGGTCGCGGACAAGTCGCTGACGCCGCAGACCGGGCCAGAGCGGAACTGGCGCGACATTGCGCGGGTCGCCGACGAGTTGCGCGACCGGCGTGTCGGCGGGAAGGCGGTGTTTCGTGTGGAGCCGTAAGCGAGGTTAGGTAGACTGGCAAGTTCACCGATGGCTGTTCGATCGACAAAAGGGGTCAGCGCGGAATTAGGAAAGAAGTTCGAGGGAATCACACGATGGGACTTCGAGAGAAGATATCGCTGGGCCTCGGCCTCTTTGTCTTGTTCGGTGCCTTTTGCCGAGTGCAGGCGCAGAGCGGCGCGCCAAAATTCGAGGTAGATCCCACCTGGCCAAAACCTTTGCCCGAAAATTGGGTCACCGGCCAAGTAAGCGGCGTCTGCGTGGACAATCAGGATCACGTGTTTATCGTCAATCGGAGCAACATAACGGCCAAGGAGGCTGAAGTCTCCAGGCAGGCCCCGCCGTTCATCGAGTTCGATGCGGACGGCAAAGTTGTGAACGGCTTCGGCGACTGGGAAACGGCGCCGAACACGACCCACGGCTGCATAATCGACCACGAAAACAATTTCTGGACTGCTGGCAACGGCGACGGAATTATTCAGAAATACAGCCACGACGGAAAGCTGACGATGCAAATCGGCAAGCGGGGTGTTGTGGATACCTCTGACGGTACTCTCAGAGGACGGCCCATGAACTCCAGCCACACGCAGTTCTATATGCCTTCCGATATCGCCGTCGATCCGGAAAATGGCGATGTTTTCGTAGCCGACGGATATGGCAACAGTCGTATCGCTGTTTTCGACCGCAAAGGGGAATTCCTCAGGCAGTGGGGGCATCAGGGCACAAAAGAGGAAGCGGATGCGGGTGTTGGCGGTGCGTTTATGCAGGTCGTGCACTGCGTAGCTCTTGGGAACGACGAACTCGTGTACGTTTGCGACCGGCAGGGAGATCGAATCCAAGTATTCGATAAATTGGGAAACTTCAAAAAAAATATCTGGATTAAAAGAGGACGCAGCCTTCCCGATAGTTGGGGGACCACTTGGTGGATCGGATTTTCTCCGGACCGCGAACAGCGGTACATGTATGTGGCCGATGGTGGCGACGAACAGGTCAAGATTCTCGATCGTGCCGGTGGCGAAGTTCTCTCGAGCTTCGGTCGTCCTGGCCATCAGATCGGCGAATTTACCCATGCCCACACACTGGCCGTCGATTCCAAAGGCAACGTCTACGTGGCTGAGACCGATTGGGGCCGAAGGGTACAGAAATTTAAACCGGTAGATTAGAGAAACCTTTTATCACTCCGTTCATGGGAGGTCATTGAAATCGCCCTTTCTTTCACGCCGACATTCGGGTCACGCTAGACCTCTTCGCATAAAATCGAATTAAGTTTTCTGAACGGCAATTTAATAGAGCTGGCGAGCCAGCTGCCTACCTCTAAACACGACACATTAACCCGACCTAGAGGAGATTTAACCATGAGCGTATCAAAACTTGTCGTGGCAATGGGGCTGCTGTTGAGCGCAACCTCGGCTGCATTGGCGCAAGAGCGGCAATGTTTTGGTGACCGTCCCTATTACGGTTCTGAGAGCGCTGGATGGCTCGACTCCAATTATCATCCCGGCATCGACTGCGACATCGCGCCGCCCGCCAGTGCGTATCCCCGCCGACAAGGTCGGCGTGGATACTGACAGCCGGCGGCGATTGATGATAGCTGGTAGAATTATCCATAGGCGTTACGGTCGCGACACTTGAGGCCTCAAAGCGTGCGAGAATGAGCGGCATGAATATCGTCGGGATTCCGCTGTTCACCAAACGATGCATCTTGGCGCGCCAGCCGACTGGCGCACTGAGCGCTGTCACCAAGGATGGGATAAAAATGTCGCCGAAAACTTTCATGCGGTCAACGATCATGGCGATGGGAATTCTTGGCGCCGCACTCGCCGGTGGATGGCCCACGCCAGGGAAGGCGGGAGAGTCTTATCCCTGGTGTACTCAGGGAAGCCTCCTCCACAGCTATTATATGACGCGCGAGCAATGCGAACAGACCGTGGATTACCACGGTTTCTGTGTGCCGAATCCCGATGTGTCGCCGCGGAAACAATAAAACCGTGCGACGATCCTCTTCGCCGCATTAGCGGACAAACAAAGGGTAATTTATGTGCCTGCCTCTGATCCCACCGACTGAACTCACGACTGAACAGCGAGGTCTCTATGAGGACATGCGCAATGGCATTTCCAGCAACTTTAATGCGTCCAAGGCTGTGCGGGAGGACGGCGCCCTGATGGGCCCGTGGAATCCCTGGTTGCACGAGCCCGGAATCGGCAAGGCCATTTGGGACCTGACGTTGGCAATGACTGCCAACGCGACGTTACCCGACAACGTTCGCCAGATCGTCATACTTGTTGTGGGCGCACGTTTCGACGCGGCTTATGAGATCTACGCCCATATCGCGGTCGCGGAGCATGAAGCAATGCGTCCCGCGCGTTTAGCTACGCTGGTTGCCGATCTAAAGCCTAACAACCTGTCGGACGATGAAAGTGTTGCCTTTGATGTCGCCTATAAGCTCGTTCGTGGTGGAACATTGCCTGAGGCTCTTTACCGTCTTGCGGTCGACACCTTCGGTCAGCACGGCACCAATGAGATGATCTATCTTGTCGGCCTCTATTGCCCTGGTGTCGACGACGCTCAACGGCTTCAACGTGCCGGTCCCAGAGCGGGAATAGGCCCCGGGAGCATTCGAGTATTCGTTGTGGGAGTCACCATCTTTGCCGTTGCATCAGTTTGGTGCGCCTCCTCCTCGACAGGGGGGCGAGACCGGTCATTGCGACCTCCGCCGAGTCTCGCACCCGTATATGAAAAGTTCACGGAACGGCTTTGACAAATCGGACTTAGTATCCGCAAAGGCGATACTTGAACGGTAATAGCGTCGTCGACTGAGTGGCCGGCGATCGGGGCGCCTCGGGCTACTTGGGTACGGCGCCGCCATGTTTACGTGGAAAAGGTCGAGGTCCTTCATCAGAGTTGCCAATGCTTTTTTTTAAAGAATTATTGTTGTTGTCCTGCGGTATGACTCGAACGAGCTCTGCGGCGGCGTCGCCGGATGGAGCACCGGTGCCGGCGGATGATCGTTCGGCAGTGTTATCATCCTCAGCCGGTGCCAGGGTTCTCGCGGGCGGCGGCAATGGTTCAGCTATTTCAGCAGTCTGTTCCACCCGTCCGGTGTTTCCCTGCCGCTGTGTGGCTGGTCGCGGTGCGTCGCCGATGAGGCTCGCCACCATGCGGCGCAGTTCCGGTGTGAGTTCGAGCGATCCGAAGCCGGGCACGCCGTCGGGCTTTGTGAAGTCCCACTGATTCTCGGCAATGCCGATGAAGTGGCGAATCGTGGGGTCGGTCACCCAAACGCGCCGAAGCGCCGCCCGCGTGAGTTCTTCGGGCACGCCAGGCGCAAGAAATGCGCGGACGTCGCTCGTCGCCGTGATGGATTCGATCGGCGGCAGGGTGGAGGGATCAAACGCCGGCAGATTGGCGTCGCTTTGCGCCTCGGTATTTGTGTCGGTTTTTTTATCCTGCGGAGACAAGTCCGCGTCGTCAGGTGCGCGGTTTTCTGAAGCGCGCTTGCGCCGTGACCACCGCTGCAAGAATTGTCTTGTTGAGTTTTCAAGTTCGCTCATTTACGATCCCGCAATGGTGCGCGCCGTGCCATTGCTTCGGGATTGGCGCGGTCGCGCTGGCGCTTGATGAACGGATGCTCCACGAGATGCTCGGCGACGAAGTCGGCGATTGCCGCGCGTACCGGGTCAGGCATTGGTACGACTTCGACAAGATTTACCGCGCTCGCGGTGAAGGATTCGCCTTCACTCGGCTCGGCCGTGACGCCGACAAACTCGTAGGGCGGCTCAAGACCCGTCGGCCGAAGCACCACCCATAATTGGGCTGCGACCGCGGTCAGATTGTCCCGATAACCGGATGCATCTGATCGGTACAGTTCGATCTCGACGGCGCCGCCGTAGAAATTCGTCCGGTCGGCGTCGCCGTCAAGCGCTGTCCACGGCGCGGCATCTGGTACGCCGGGCAGCACGGCTACCGGACGCCAGATGAAATCCACCCACGGGTTCTTCGCCTTGCGCCGCTCGATCACGACGCCGACAGGAATGCGCACAAGCGGCGGAGGGCGGCTCACGTCTCTGTCTCCAGGCACCGGATCGGCAGACCGGTCAACAAATTCTGCGGCTTCACGCGGAGGACCTTATCGGGCGCCATGGCGAGGATGAGATAGACCGGCTCGCCGGCCATCCGATCCATTACGATGCCTGCGTCGCGAAACGTCAGCCGGAATAGCCCGACGACACCGGTACGCGTCACTTCGTCGAACTCCGCGCCGTTCCAAAGCGCATCGCCGATCCTTGTGCCGCTGGCATCGAGGCCGACATACCAAGGCAGCGCGGCGTCCCGCAGTTCGTTGAGCGGCTCGACGATGACGTCGATGTCGAGCAGGTGCTTCACCCAGCGCGCGATCACGGCGCCGAGCGCGGCAATGCCGTAACCTCCCACTGTCAAATCGAGCGCCAAATCGAAGCGATCGCTGCGATCCCAGTAGACTGCCGCATTGTTGTCGGACAGCACCTCGATCTCCGGGTCAGCCTGCAACCCGAACATAGCGGCGAGTGGCGAAACCGGCGGCCCATTAGCCTCGATCTGCTCTTTGTCGGCTGCGAGCAGCGAACCCTCATACACCGTCAGACGCTGCGGGCGAAAGAACAATTCCGCGGCGCGCAGCATATACGCATCATCGCATCGATCGAGCGCGTTGCGCAGGATGAGATGCACCAGTTGATCAAGAAAGATCGGCGGCACCGGGACGCCCTCGCGCACCAACGCCACATAGGTCGCTTCGAGCGTGCGATGGGTGGCCACACGATTGCGCAGCGCAATCATGAATTGCCAATTCTCGCGCGCGTCGGCATCCGCGATGGCGTCGATCTCCGTGGCGGCAACAGGCCGCCATGGATCTGACACCAGTGCGGAATGCAGCATGCGTTCGGCGACGCAGGCTTCAGGCGGCGGCGCCAGTTCCGGCCGCGCCAGATAGACCTTTATGAATTCGTCGGTCACGCGCAGTCGGCCGCGCTCATCGCGATCAAGCAGGTGATGACCGCAGGACAGCCAGAAATCCTTCATGACACGCTCACAGCCGCGGCCCTTGGGTCGCCGGATCGAGCCACGACGGCGTGGCCAGCACGGGCAACAGTGGTCGGCGTTCGACCGCTGTCTTATCGATGCGACGCACTAGAAGATCGCCATTGTCGTCGATATGGCGGCGCACGCTCTTCTCCGGCGCCACGCGCGATAAATAACTGCTGGCTATCTCAGTGAAACCTTCCTGCCGCCAGGTATCGAAGGTGACCATGAGGTGTCGCGCGAAGCCCTCCAGTAGACGGCCCGATCCGAAATCAAAACCCTCGGCATCGAGTGCGGAAGCAAAAGGATGAAGCCCTGGCTCCTGCTCGCCCATGACGACAGTCCGTATCATCGCACCGAAAACCAGCCACGGTGGCGTTGTATTTTCGTCTGCGCCCGTCGGCCAAGCCAGCCGCGCCCCGCCGACCAGACCGCCATCGATGCGGATCGCATCCGGCCAGTCGAAGCTCATCAGCTTTTCCGGGGGCGCGTGTACCGCGAGCGCGTCGGCGAGTGCGGTCAATCCGGCATAAAGCGCCCGCCGCGCAGTACGCAGCGGCTCATCCGGCTCCAGTACGACGGCGAATTCGGCGAGATCGAAGCGGCCCACATGGACCAGCGTGCCGGCGCCAGCATCGGCAGCAATCTGTGTCGCATGCGCAAAGGCGTCGCCAACCTCACGCAGCACCACGGCGCGAAACGGCGGCGGCAAATCGAGGTCAAAAGCAAACGGCTCACGGATCCGGCTCCGGGAATCGAGCGGCATTTTGGCTCCCAGACTCGTACTTTAAACTTCATTATAGTTATAGCTTGTGGCTCGCCGTGGCCAGCCCGCCGGACCGGCGCGTCACATCAGGACAATATGGCTGAGCGCCCGCAAACAATCGTTATGTGCTCGTGCGATGACACGATGCCGCTCGATGTCGGTGCGGTGCGGCGCGGTTGCCGTGGCGCGAACGTCGAAATTGCAGGTCAATTATGCCGCGCCGAGGTTGAGCGCTTTCGCGCCGCCGTTGCCGCAGGCGGGCCGCTGACTATTGGCTGCACGCAGGAGGCGCCACTGTTCGCCGAGGTGGCGCAGGCAAGCGGGAGGAAAAGGGACCTTACATTCGTCAATGTGCGCGAAACCGCCGGCTGGTCATCGCAGGCCGCCGGCGCCGGGCCCAAAATGGCGGCGCTGTTTGCGGCCGCGGGCGAACCCATGCCCGAGGTTCCGTTCGTCACGCTCACTAGCGACGGCGTGATCCTGATTTACGGTCGCGATGAGCAGGCGATCGAAACCGCGAACCTGCTCAAGGACCATCTCGACGTCACAGTGATGATCACCAAGCCCGTCGCGCTCACGCCGGGTCGAATCAATGAATTCCCGGTGGTGAAGGGCACCATCCGCTCGGCCAAGGGCCACTTGGGCGCCTTTGAAATCGTGGTCGACGATTTCGCCGCGCCTGCCCCATCTTCCCGCGGCGCCCTTACTTTCGGGGAGGCACGCGATGGCGCAGTTTCACACAGTGACATCATCCTCGACATTTCGGCCGGCACGCCGCTGTTCTCGCCGAATGATCTGCGCGACGGCTATTTGCGGGCTGATCCAGGCGATCCTACCGGCGTCTTACGTGCGGCGATCAAGGCGCGCGATCTTGTCGGCACCTTCGACAAGCCGCGCTACATCGGGTTTAGCGAAGACCTCTGCGCGCATTCGCGCTCGCGCATTGTCGGTTGCCACCGCTGTCTCGATCTATGTCCGACCGGCGCGATCGAACCCGCTGGCGATCACGTTGTCATCGACGCCCGCGTCTGCGCCGGTTGCGGCCAGTGCGCCGCCGTGTGCCCGACCGGCGCGGCCTCCTATGCGTTGCCGCCGGCCGATGCGCTGATGCGCAAGTTGCGCACGCTGCTCAATGTTTACGGCGGGACCGGCGGATTGCATCCGATCCTGTTGTTGCACGACGACGAGCACGGCGGCGCGTTGATCGATGCGCTCGCTCGTCACGGCAACGGCCTGCCTGCGAACGTGCTGCCGCTCGCCGTCAACGAGGTGACGCAAGTCGGGATCGAGATGATCGCGGCCGCATTTGCCTATGGCGCGAGCGCCGTCCGCTTCCTCTTGCGCGAGAGGCCGCGCCACGACGTTGCCGGACTGACCAAGACCATTGGGCTGGCCGAGCCGATTCTTGCCGCGCTCGGCTTCGGCTCGGTGGCGGCTATCGCGACCGACGATCCCGACGGACTCGGTGCAGCATTGGCCGCAATCGAAGCGCATACGCCCTCGCCGCGCCCCGCGAGCTTCTTACCCATCGGACCTAAGCGCGAGGTGATGCAGCATGCGTTGCGTGAATTGCACCGCGTTGCGCCTACCCCGGTCGATGTCGTCGCACTGCCGCAGGACGCGCCGTTCGGGGCGGTCGAGATCGACGCTGCCGGCTGTACGCTTTGCCTGTCATGCGTCGCCGCCTGTCCGACCGGCGCTCTCGGCGACGATCCGGAACGCCCGCTGCTGCGATTCACCGAAGATGCCTGCGTGCAATGCGGGCTGTGCAAGGCGATCTGCCCGGAGAAGGTGATCACGCTTAAGCCGCAGCTCGACTTCCATACCGCCACCGCCATGTCCCGCGTGCTCAAGGAGGAGGAGCCGTTCCACTGCATTCGCTGCGGCAAGCCGTTCGGCGTCAAGAGCGCGATCGAGCGCGTGATCGACAAGCTCGCAGGCCAGCATTGGATGTACCCGCAAGGCTCGGCCCGGCTCGACGTACTCAAAATGTGCGAGAACTGCCGCGTCGCCGCCGTGACCGAGGATGATTTCGACCCTCACGGCGCGCCGCCACGACCGAATGTACGAACTACTGACGATTATTTGCGCGAGCGCGAAGAGCGGCAACGCGCCAAGCAAAATGACGACGGCTGACGAGTGGGTTGTATTCACTTCGTCACTTTTTAAGTGACTCCAGCAGCGCCTCGCCAACAATTGTGATCGTTGCAGCGCTGCGGTTGGCTATTGACCCCCCGGGCGGGCCGGAACTACGCTCTAAATGGGCCGTTTAATCGTAATCATTCGAGAATGGCCATGCGCGATCCTGGTCTCGACCGAACCATTCGTGCTGCCCGGTGCGTCGGAGTGCTCTCTGGAACAATTTCCGGTGCCGGCGCAGTTGATGAAATCGATGCTGCCCGCGCCCGGGAATATGCGCTGCTATCGGCGCTGCTCAGGCGCGCTCCCGATGCCAACCTCCTGGCCCGGCTTGCCAAATCGCCCGGCGATTCCTCGCCACTTGGGGTCACGCATGCGGCGCTCGGCGCGGCCGCGGCCGCGGCGAATGTCGCACAAATCGAACGCGAATTCTTCGCGCTGTTCATCGGTATTGGGCGCGGTGAACTGGTGCCCTATGGCTCCTATTATCTCACTGGATTCCTGAACGAGCGTCCGCTAGCGAGATTGCGCGACGATCTGGCAAGGCTGGGCATTGAGCGGGCCCCTGGAGAGTCCGAGCCAGAAGATCATGCCGCCGTGCTGTGCGAGATCATGTCGGGATTGGTGGACGGGCGCTTTGATGCCCCGGTCGGCTCGGACCGCGAGCTATTCGATAAACATCTCTCTCCGTGGATGGGCCGCTTCTTCGCGGACCTCGAGCACGCGAAAGATGCCAACTTTTACCACCGAATAGGCGCGGTCGGGCGGCTGTTCATAGAAATAGAAAGTGAAGCCTTCGCGCTGGCGTCGTGACGCGCGAGGGCGGGAAACCCGCAAGGACAGGAACCTGGGAGTGAGCGCAATGAAACCGGAAAAACAAGTTGGACGGCGCGACTTTCTCCGTGCGCTCGGCGCGGGTGCGGGTGTCGCGGCCACGGCGTCCGCGCCGCTCGCTCAAAAGGCCGCCGCCGACAGCGAGTCCAACGAAGAGAAGCGCAAGGCGCGCTACCAAGCGGACTCGCCTGATGTTCAGGATTTTTACCGCGTCAATCGTTATCCAGCGAAGTCGAATTGAGGAGGCCGCCGTGCTGATCAAGAGAACGGAAAGTCATGCGCGGCACGGCATGCTAGCGGGCGCGTTGCCAAATCATCTGGCGCACGGCGGCCTCGACCGCCGCAGCTTTCTCCGCCGCTCCGGTCTCGTTGCTGGCAGCCTCGCTACGGTGGGCGTGCTGCAACTCGGCTCGGTGCGCAAGGCCGAGGCCGGACCGCCGCCGCCCGCCGGCGCGGTGCTCACCCGCCGCAAGAACTTGTGCACCCACTGTTCAGTTGGCTGTTCGGTCATTGCAGAGGTCGCAAACGGTGTGTGGATTGGACAGGAGCCTGACTACGACAGTCCGATCAATCGCGGGTCGCACTGTTGCAAGGGCGCGGCGGTCCGTGACGATGTCCTGACCGAGCGCCGATTGCGCTACCCGATGAAGCTCGTGGACGGTCAATGGAATCGGATCTCCTGGGATCAAGCCATTGACGAAGTCGGCGACAAACTCATGGAGATCCGGGAAAAGTCAGGACCGGAATCGGTCTATTGGCTCGGCTCGGCCAAGTTCACAAACGAAGCCGCCTATCTCAACCGCAAATTCGCGGCCTTTTGGGGAACGAACAATTCCGATCATCAAGCGCGCATCTGTCATTCCACCACCGTCACGGGCGTAGCAAATACTTGGGGCTACGGCGCGATGACCAACAGCTACAACGACATCCGCAATGCCAAGACCATCATGATCATGGGGGGCAACCCGGCTGAAGCCCATCCGGTGTCGCTGCAGCATATTCTTGAGGGCGCCGAGTTGAACCGGGCGAACTTCATCGTGATCGATCCGCGAATGACGCGAACCGCAGCGCATGCGACCGATTATGTCCGCGTCCGCCCCGGCGTGCACATTCCAACCATATACGGCATGCTTTGGCATATTTTCAAAAACGGCTGGGAGGATAAGGAATTCATACGCGAGCGTGTTTACGGCTTCGACGAGGTCCGCAAGGAGATCGACAAGTGGACGCCTGACGAGGTCGAGCGCGTCACCGGCCTACCGGCGGCACAGGTCGAACACATCGCTGAAACGTTTGCCAAAGAACGCCCCGCAACGCTGATCTGGGCGATGGGGCAAACGCAGTTCAGCGTCGGGACAGCGAACGTTCGGGCAAGTTGTATCCTCCTGCTCGCAACAGGCAACGTCGGACATGCCGGTTGCGGCGCCAACATTTTCCGCGGTCACACCAACGTCCAGGGCGCGACCGATCTCGGCCTCGATGTGACGACCTTGCCGCTCTATTACGGCCTTGCAGAAGACGCCTGGAGGCATTGGTGCCGCGTGTGGGAGGTCGACTACGACTGGATGGTCTCCCGTTTTGTCAGCAAGACGCTCATGGAAACGCCCGGGATTCCTAGTACGCGCTGGTTCGACGCGACGCTGCTGCCGAAGGACCAGGTCAGTCAGCCCGACACCTTGAAGGCCATGTTCATCATGGGCCATGGCGCCAACACAATCACCAGGATGCCCGACGCCGTCCGCGGCATCGAAAAACTGGACCTCCTCGTCGTGTGCGATCCGTATCCGACCGCTTGGTCGGTGCTCTCGGAACGTCGGAACGGTACTTACCTGCTGCCTGCCTGCACCAGTTTCGAGATGGACGGCTCGCGTACCGCCTCCAACCGCTCGCTCCAATGGGGCGAACAGGTCGTGAAGCCTGTCTTCGAATCGAAGAACGACTACGACGTGATGTTCATGCTCGCCCGTAAGCTCGGCTTTGCCGACCAGATGTTCAAAAACATAAAGGTCGAGAATGGCTCAGTATCTGCTGAAGACATTCTGCGCGAGATCAATCGCGGCGGTTGGTCGACGGGCTATTGCGGTCAGTCGCCCGAGCGGCTCAAGGCCCATATGAAGAATCAGGCCAAATTCGATCTGGTGACGCTCAGGGCTCCAAAGGACGATCCCGAAGTCGGCGGCGAATATTATGGCCTGCCGTGGCCGTGCTGGGGGAAGCCGGAGTTCAAGCACCCGGGGTCGGAGATCCTTTACAACACCTCGCTCCCGGTGAAGGAGGGAGGCGGCACATTCCGCGCGCGCTTCGGTGTCGAGCGTAACGGCGTCAACCTGCTCGCGGAAGGCTCGTATTCCAAGGACTCCGAGATCAAGGACGGCTATCCCGAATTTACCTTGGCTGTGCTCAAAAAGCTCGGCTGGGACAAGGATCTCACCGCTGAGGAAACGGCGATTATCCAGCAGGTGAATTCGGCAAATCCCGATGTCGTATCCTGGTCGACCGATTTGTCGGGCGGCATCCAACGCGTGGCGATCGAGCATGGTTGCGCTCCCTATGGCAACGGCAAGGCGCGCGTGATCGCCTGGAACCTGCCGGATCCCATCCCAGTCCACCGCGAAGTGATTTATACGTCACGGCCCGATCTGGTTGGCAAGTATCCGACCCTGCCGGACGCCCGGCAGTTCCGGGTACCCAATATTGGCTTCACGGTACAGAAAACGGCGGTCGAGCATGGCGTCAGCAAACAGTTTCCGCTGATCCTCACCTCCGGCCGCTTCGTCGAGTATGAGGGAGGTGGCGAAGAGACCCGCTCCAACAAATGGCTCGCCGAGATCCAGCAAGACATGTTTGTCGAGATCAATCCGTCAGACGCCGCCGATCGCGGCATCCGGGATGGCGGCTGGGTCTGGGTCACCGGAGCCGAAAACAATTCAAAAACGCGCATGAAGGCGTTGGTGACGGAGCGCGTCGGCAAGGGCGTGGCATGGATGCCATTCCACTTCGCGGGCTGGTTCCAGGGCATCGACCTGCGCAACAAATATCCGAAGGGCGCCGATCCGATCGTGCTCGGTGAGAGCGTCAATACGCTGTCGACTTATGGATACGATCCGGCGACCGGCATGCAGGAACCCAAGGCCACCCTATGCCAGATCAGGGCGGGGTGAGGAGGAGCAAATGGCCCGGATGAAATTCCTCTGCGACGCCGACCGTTGCATCGATTGCAACGCCTGCGTCACCGCCTGCAAGAACGAGAATGAAGTGCCGTGGGGCATCAACCGACGGCGTGTCGTTACCATCAACGACGGCAAGCCGGGCGAGCGTTCGGTCTCGATGGCCTGCATGCATTGCACCGACGCACCCTGCGCGGCGGTGTGCCCGGTGAGTTGCTTTTACACCACCGCTGACGGTGTGGTGCTGCACTCCAAGGATCTTTGCATCGGCTGCGGTTATTGCTTCTACGCCTGTCCGTTCGGTGCGCCGCAATACCCGCGCGTCGGTAATTTCGGCTCGCGCGGCAAGATGGACAAGTGCACTTATTGCGCGGGCGGCCCCGAGCCCGACAACACGCCGCTTCAATATGAGAAATACGGCGCCAATCGTCTGTCCGAAGGCAAGCTGCCGTTGTGCGCGGAAATGTGCTCGACGAAGTCCCTGCTCGCCGGAGACGGCGACATCATCGCGCAAATTTACAAGGATCGCGTGGCCCAGCGCGGCTACGGCTCCGGAGCTTGGGGATGGCAGACCGCCTATCGCGAAACGATCGAAACCTGAGATTGGACCACAACGTATCGGCAGCGCGGCGTGCGGCCGCGTGCCGCCGAGATTAACGGAGAAAGCCAATGGCGACGCTTTGTGCGCGCTTCCGGCTCATTGTTGCCGCGACGGCAATCCTCATCTTCGCCGTTGTCGCGTTACCTGCCACGGCCCAGCAGCCCAATGCGGTCAATCCGACCGCGGACGCTGTCAAGGAGCAACAGCTGCTGCAGCAGTTCAACCGTATCCAAGGGCTCGGCCAAATCCCGGACACCAAGTCCTACGTGATCGAGCAGCCGATGGGGCGCGTGTGGCGGCAGTTCCATGAGGTGTGGCTGCACTGGATCGGCAGCATCGCCGTCCTCGGCATGCTCGCGTTGCTGATATTGTTTTATCTCATCCGCGGCATGGTGCGTATCGCGCCCGGCCGCTCGGGCGTAAAGATCGTACGCTTCACAGCCTTCGAACGTTTCATGCATTGGATGACCGCGACCTGTTTCATTATCCTCGGGCTTACCGGGCTCAACATCACATTCGGCAAAGACGTGCTGCTGCCGCTGATGGGTCCGAGTGCGTTCTCGTCATGGTCGCGGGCTGCGAAGTATGCGCACAATTTCGTCAGCTTTCCATTCACGCTCGGCGTCATCCTCATCTTCGTTGTCTGGCTAGCGGGGAATATCCCCAATCGCGTCGACATCGAATGGATCAAGCGTGGCGGCGGCATTGTTGGGCATGATCACCCGCCGGCCTATCGCTTCAACGCTGGCCAGAAGGCCGTCTATTGGATCGTGGTGCTGGGCGGAACGGCGGTCGCGGTGAGCGGCTATATGCTCATATTCCCGTTCTATGTAACGAACATCGCCGGCATGCAGATCGCGCAGGCGATCCATGGAGTCGTCGCTTTGTTGTTCGTCGCGGTGATGCTCGCGCACATCTACATCGGCACGATCGGGATGGAAGGCGCATTCGAAGCCATGGGCGAGGGCACCGTCGACCTCAATTGGGCCAAGGAGCACCACAGCCTGTGGCTTGAGGAGGAAGGCGCCCGCACCGGCCCAGGCGAAATGCTGCGCCAGCCGGCGGCGAATCACGGTTTTAGTGTAACCGATTCCAACGTGTCGCGGAGCTAGAGGAAAAAAGCTGCGGCGCGCGCATCGCGCCTCGGAGGCTGACGGAGGCTACCGATGACACTCGACCCGATAATTCTCTCCCGTCTGCAATTCGTCTGGGTGATGGGCTGGCACATTCTGCTTCCGGCGTTCACGATCGGCCTCGCGTCCTTCATAGCAGTGTTGGAAGGGGCTTACATCGTCACCGGGCAGGAGGTGCTGTTCCGGATATCCTCCTTCTGGATCAAGATTTTCTCGGTCGCCTTTGGCATGGGCGTCGTGTCCGGCATCGTGATGCCGTTCCAGTTCGGCACTAACTGGAGCCGGTACGCCGCAGACACAGCCAACATCCTCGCGCCGCTATTCGCTTATGAGGGGATCGTAGCATTCTTCCTCGAGGCCTCGTTCCTTGGCGTGCTTTTGTTTGGTCGCAAGCTGGTGCCGCGCTGGGCGCATTTCGTCGCCGCGTTGATGGTCGCCCTCGGCACCCTGTTCTCGGCATTCTGGATCCTCTCCGCGAACAGCTGGATGCAAACACCGCAGGGTTACGAGATTGTCGATGGCCGATTCGTCGCGGTGGACTGGTTCGCGGTCGTCTTCAACCCATCCTTTCCCTATCGCTTCGCGCACATGGTCTGCGCCTCTTACATCACGGCCGGCTTTGTGGTGCTGAGTGTGGGTGCCTGGTTGATCCGCAAAGGTCAGTTCGCCGAGGAAGGACGGCTGATGTTCTCGATCACGCTGTGGCTCCTCCTTTTGCTCGTGCCGCTACAGATCTTCCTCGGTGACCAGCACGGACTCAATACGCTGGAGCATCAGCCGGCCAAGCTCGCCGCCATCGAGGGTGACTTCAGGACAGAAACGCCGACGCCGCTGAACTTGTTCGCGATTCCCGACCAGGACACCGCAACGAATCGATTTGACATTGCGATCCCAAGACTGGGCAGCATCATCCTCGCCCATAGTTGGAACGGTACAGTGAAGGGCCTGGACCAGTTCCCGCGACAGGACTGGCCGACGGTAATTTTTCCATTCTTCGCCTTCCGCATCATGGTGGGCGTCGGTCTGCTGATGCTGGCGCTGGTAATCTGGGGCAACTGGATGCGGCGCGGTGACCGCCTGTTCCGTAACCCCCGCCTGCTGCGCCTGTTCGAGTTCGCGGCGCCGCTCGGCTTCATCGCCGTCATCGCCGGCTGGGTCACGACCGAGACCGGGCGGCAGCCGTGGACAGTGTACGGCCTGCTGCGTACCGCCGATTCTGTATCGCCCTCGCTCACGGGCCGGGACGTGCTGGTGTCGTTGCTCGGCTACATCATCGCCTATGCCGTGATCTATCCTTCCGGCTGGATTGTGATGTCGCGCATAGTCCGCCGCGGGCCGGACGCGATAGTCGCTGAAGACGAGGTTGTGGCGAGCGGGCGGCCGGCCCATCCGATCACCGAGCTGCCCGCTTTGCACCCGGGAGCTGAAACGCAATGACCACGCTGACGCTCGGACTCGATTTCGTCCTGATCTGGACGATTATCCTTGGTGTCGGGGTTTTCTTCTATGTGCTGCTCGACGGATTCGACCTCGGCGTAGGAATCCTGTTCGGCCTTGCTCCTGACACGACGTCGCGTAACTTGATAATGAACTCGATCGCGCCGATCTGGGACGGCAACGAAACCTGGCTCGTGCTTGGCAGCATGGGCCTGCTGGCAGCGTTTCCCATTGCGTTCGCGATTATCATGCCTGCCGTCTATTTCCCCATTTTGATAATGCTGTTGTCGCTGATCTTCCGTGGCGTGGCATTCGAGTTCCGCTACCGTGACAGTGAGCGCCGTTCTCTGTGGGACCACGGGTTCAACTACGGATCGGTGCTGGCGACGTTCGCGCAGGGGATTGTGCTTGGCGCCTTCGTTCAGGGTTTCAGGACCGACGGGAACGTGTTCACTGGGAGCAGCCTCGACTGCTTCACCCCGTTCAGCATTCTGGTCGGCGTCTGCCTGGTGTTCGGCTATTCGCTGCTCGGCGCCGGCTGGCTGGTGCTCAAGACCGAAGGCACGATGCAGTCCTGGGCGCGCAAGCTGGGCCGATGGACATTCCTCGGCGTGTGCGCTGCCATACTGGTCGTTAGCATCTGGACGTCGATAGCGTTCCCCGACATCCGCAGCCGCTGGTTCTCGTGGCCTGACGTCGCGCTGCTGACGCCGGTGCCAATTGTCACCGCAGTCGTAGCGTGGCTGGAATGGCGCAGCCTTAATCGGACCGATTCCGAGACCGGACCATTTATCGGAGCCATCGCGCTGTTTGCGCTGTCATATCTTGGCCTCGGCATCAGCTTGTTCCCGTATGTGGTACCGCACCGGCTGACGCTGTGGCAGGCGGCATCGAATCCTTCCGCACAAGTGTTTCTGCTGATCGGCACGCTGTTCCTGCTGCCGGTGATCTTGATGTATACGGCATGGTCATACTGGGTGTTCCGCGGCAAGGTACGGGCGGACATAGGCTATCACTAATGTTAGCCGCACAGTGATTGCCTTCACTTGCCCTGTCTTGAAGTTGCCATACCTGCCAAAGGGGCTAAAGAACCGCCTGGAGTGAGGTGTCTTAGGAGAATGCGGCTCGGCAAAACTGCCGCGGATTGACGCGATCAAGTCGATTGGGCCGCCCGCCTCTGCACTACCGGCTGCAGTAGCCTACTGTGAATCCGAGCAAACCGCGGGCTCTCCCTCCGGAGTGCCAAAGTCGACGAATATCCACTGCCAGGTCGAGCGCGGCTCGCACTCTTCAGCCCATGCGCCGCGCGCTTCGAGAGCATTCATGGCCGTCTGAGCTGTCGAATCGCCAGTCCCGCCCTGGCGGAATACGGAACGCCAAGACCATTGCGGAATTATTCGCGCGCCCTCGGTGGAGAACGCAACCCCACTCGGCTTTTGCATTGAGTCGAGGAAAAAATAGCCGCTAGTTCCGATAACGATGATCGCAAAACACGCCGTCAAAAACGCGCGCATGATCTGTTCTCCGTGTCGAGCGTTCTCTCCTCCCGACTATTATGGCCCGCGGCGCCCGCCCTGCAAGAGGCGCCAAGACACAAGGCGCAATAATTCTGCGCGATTCGCATCGGTGACGTCCTTGCGATAGCGTATGAACGCGCTGGGTTCTCCCGGCTGAAAACGACGCGGATATCGCATACATTGCGCTGCCGCCCAGCGACTACCTACGGGCTGCGTTGTTGTCCCCGACGTCGCCCCAACCGGTAGTTTTGGCCCTTCGCCGCAATTCTTGAAAGCAGCGAAGCGGAGCGGATTATTCATTTTTCCATGAAGGAACGATAACAAAATATTTAATTGAGGTGTCCGACATCAGCGCCTGTGAGACAGATTTAACGGCTTGAGGAACGGAGGATTTCTGGCTCATTGTAACCATTAAGGAGTGGAGATGAGACAGAAATCCGTACACCCTGAATCGCCGTCTGAGCGGATCGTGAAGAACATCCGTCGGGCAACCCGGAAGCGTCATTCGTCCGAAGAGAAGATCCGGATAGTTCTGGACGGTCTGCGCGGCGAGGCCAGCATTGCCGAGCTGTGCCGCCGTGAAGGCATTGCCGAGAGCCTTTATTACGCCTGGTCCAAGGAGTTCCTGGAGGCCGGCAAGCGCCGTCTGGCGGGCGACACGGCACGTGCGGCGACCAATGGCGAGGTCAAGGACCTTCGGCATGAGGCGCAGGAACTCAAGGCGGTCGTGGCTGAGCAGGCGCTCGAATTGCGTCTGCTTAAAAAAAGCATGATCGCGGATGGGGGAGACGAGGAATGAGATACCCCGCCTCCGAGAAACTTGAGATCATCCGCCTGGTCGAGCAATCCCACCTGCCAGTACGCCGGACGCTGGGTAAGCTGGGGATCCAGCCTGCAAGGTTCTACCGTTGGTACGATCGACTGCAGACCGGCGGTCCCGAGGCGCTAGAAGACAAGGCACCAAGGCCGAAGCACGTCTGGAACCGCATCCCTGATGCAATACGTGAGCGGATCGTTCAACTGGCCCTGGACGAGCCCGAGCTATCACCACGGGAACTGGCCACGCGCTTCACCGATACGGCCAACTATTTTGTGTCGGAGGCTTCGGTCTACCGGCTGCTCAAGGCGCATGATCTGATTGCCAGCCCGGCCTACATCGTCATGAAGGCAGCCGACGAGTTCAAGGACAAGACGACGGCGCCAAACCAGCTCTGGCAGACCGACTTCACCTATCTCAAGGTGACCGGCTGGGGCTGGTTCTATCTCAGTACGGCGCTGGATGACTTCTCGCGCTACATCATCGCATGGAAGCTGTGCACGACGATGAAGGCGCAGGACGTGACCGACACGCTGGATCTTGCTCTCGCGGCCTCAGGCTGTGACCAGGTACGGATCGTCCATAAGCCGCGCCTGCTCAGCGATAATGGTTCCAGCTACGTCTCGGCTGAGCTGGCAGATTGGTTGACTGCACAGAACATGGGACACGTTCGCGGCGCGCCCTACCATCCGCAGACACAGGGCAAGATCGAACGCTGGCATCAAACGCTCAAGAACCGCATCCTCCTGGATAACTACTACCTGCCGGGTGATCTTGAGGCCAGCATTGGCCGGTTTGTCGATCACTACAACCATCGGCGCTATCATGAGAGCTTGAGCAATCTAACCCCGGCCGACGTATACTTCGGGCGCGGTCAAACAATCCTGCTGGAAAGAGAAAGGATCAAACGGAACACAATCCAAAAACGACGCTTGCAGCACCAAAAGAAAGCCGCATAAACTAAAACCAGATGAGCCGGTCACTCCCGTAAATCAAACCGTCATCTGTCTCAAATTGTCTGACGACGGACACTCATCGAAAGATACGCCCGCGACGAAGTCTCCTATGTCGACTATTTCGTCGCTGAGGTCTCGATCGATATTAACGAAGCTGATCCTTTGCTTAATTCCGAGACATTGACGCGGCTATTACAAATTAAAGGTTTTCGCGTGGCCGACTGCACGTACTTGACGCCGAGTGCCGAAACGCGCGCCCCATATCGTCCTGTGAGCGCAAAGCTTCTATTGCAAACATCGAACGAAACGAAGATATCGGCGATCCGATTGCTCGAGATAATTCGATCCATCCATGTCGGTCTTTACAAAAACTGGTATAAGCCGTTTGCTCAAGAATTCGACAAGTATTGCGCGCAGTTGGAAGACATTGAGCACACTATCGCGAAGCAGTTGGGAAATACCGAATACATTTCACTTGATGGACACCCACCGCTTAGAAGCGACGTAAAAATTGAAGATTTGCCGAACCGCCGCTTCGTTGTATTCACCTACATCTGTTTCGCAGTATTCCTCGCAATCGCAAGCGGGGCTTTGCTTTCTTGGCTTCAGGTAGGTGTTTATAGCGCTATAGGTGGGGCAATTCTTGTCGGCATCTGCATTATAGTCATCTTGGCGGCGAGATCCGGTGGCGCGGCAAAACTGGTACGATATGCTGTCGACGCTGTCGTTAGAGCTTTTGACATAAGAAAATAGAATTTGACGCCAGGGTACTCACAAAAGGAACGCGACTAAAAAATCTATCGAGCGATGAAACGATGTTTGGGATCTCCAACTTTTGAGCAACTCGTAGCCAGACGGCTGTCGTCGTGTGATATCGATGTATCTCAGTGACGATGCCACTCTGGTCGACAATTCGCTTTATGTGATCCGCGGAGAATAGTAGAGTTTTATCATCGCGCCCGGCATATTTTCTTTCGATCACGCTGACTCGTTTTCCCCAATGACCTGAGAATAGAAGTTCGGCGGATTGGGTAGTTTCAAAGTCTATCACCACGAGCCCGCCGGGCTTCGTCACCCGGAATAGTTCGGGTATCGCCGCATATGGCTCGCAATAATTGATCACGGCTCCAACGCACAGCACAGCATCGAATATATCGTTAGCAAATGGGATCGACTCTATGTCCGCGACCACCGGCAGTCGTATGCCTCGGCATTGCCGTGCAGAAATGTCGAGGTTGATGCAAATTGACGCTCTCTGTCCGATACCGTAGTCATTTCCGCCACAGCCAGCGTTTAAAATGACAGAGTTACCATTCGGGACGGCTCGGCCAACAACCTCCTTGAGAATCGTTTTTGTGTGCGAGCTCCATTTATCGCCTTCAGGCCAAATGTCTGGAGTCGCATCGTAAGTGCTCTTTGCTCGGGATTTCACTTCAGCCGGCGGCGTTGAGCTACCCATAATCCCTAGTTATCTGCCTTCTGGGCGCGTACGTCGGCGTCCCGTGGTCGGTAGTGTATCTATTTTTCAACCCGAGGTAAGGGCCATTAGAACGAACAGGTGGCGCCTTTGGGCTCGCCTGAGTTACCTCCGATTGGCGTGTTTACAGGACGTAATCTGAAGTTATGTGCTCACCCGTTTCAAGCCGCACCTGCACCGCACCCGTGCGTCGGGGGCTTCGTCGCCCAAAACAAAGCCAGATGTGCGGAAAACTGCCCCGTAGGGATGACGGCGGGCGAAACCGGAATATCCTTCTCCAAGGCCAATGTCCGGGTTTGACTTACGACAGGTACAGGACTTGGCAAGATGCCCCCCATTCCAAAATGACTCGCCAGCCGGCAATTTTTACGATAACAACTTATACGCGCGTCATCATTGCCATCAACCGCGGCCCGGCTTGTCATGAGGCCCCTCGTTCTCGCTGCGATGCTGCTGACTTCTTTCTCTGCCCAGGCTTGCGACCTGTCGCTGGTCGCGCCGGCGAAGTCGGCTCTCAAAAAGCCCGTTCAAGTTAAAGCCTCGCTTGCGGACGGTATCATGACGACAAGTTATTCAGTGACGGCGCCGTCGCTCAACGCCACGAAGGTTTTTGGCCCCGGACAATATCCTTACACGTTTGACGTCGTGGAATCGTTCGTCACGTTCTCGGAAACCGGATACCCCTATTTCGAATTCGAAGTATCGCCGTACAACCAGAACTACCAGGTGAGGATCCTTACCCATGCCCAACATCAGGAGGGCGTCGACCTCGGTCTGGTATCGACCGCGACCATTCGGCCGGCCAGCGGCTGGGACGCGGAGCTGAAGATTCCTCTGAAGCCCCTCGGTTGGGATGGCGACCCAAAGAAGATCCGCGGGAATTTCTATTCTATTCTCGGACGTGGCTTGACGCGCAGCTATTGGAGCACATTCCTGCCACGAGCCAAACATGCGGACTTTCATCAGCCGCAGTTTTTTCAACCTCTGCTTCAATGCGGATAGAGAAAACAAGAATGAAAAGACGTGATTTTCTGCAAATCTCGGGCGGATTGTCGGCGCATGTGATTGTCGGTGGTTCGCTGCTTTCCATTCACAAGGCCGAGGCCCAAACCCGATTACCGATTGCAACGCTGCAGGCGCTGCTCGATCCCAAAAACGATATGGTCTTGGTTCCTGAAGACAAAGACTTCAGCGAGTATAACCATTCGTTCAACACGCGAACTCAAGTTGCGCCACGCGTGCGTGTGGTAGCCGGAAGCGCCAAAGCCGTCAGCATCACAATGCTTTGGGCCGCCAACAACGGGCTGAGGTTCGCGGTCCGCTCGGGCGGTCATTCCTATGAAGGATTTTCGCAGAGCCCGGATTTGGTGATCGACGTTCGCGGCATGACTGGGATCAAGCTTGCGACCGACAAAAAGTCGGTGTCGATCGGCTCGGGCTCGTCGCTTGGTTCGGTCTATAAGGCCCTGTGGCCCAGCAATTTAGCGATTCCAGCGGGAAGTTGCTTTTCGGTTGGGGTCGCAGGCCACTCGCTTGGAGGCGGTTTCGGACTGCTTGGGCGTTCCTTTGGACTTGCATGCGACAGCGTCCTGTCGATGGAAGTGGTCGACGCGTCGGGCCAGATTCGCAACGTGAGCGGGCAGGAAAGTCCAGACCTGTTTTGGGCGCTGCGCGGTGGTGGCAACGGAAGCTTCGCCGTCGTCACCAACTTCAACTTTCGGACCAGCCCGGTCAGCATGGTTGCTAGATTCGGGATCACGTGGAGCAAGCCGATCGCGCAAGCCGCAAAAATAGTGCAGGCGTGGCAGCAATGGCTTGCGGAATTGCCACCTTCGATCACCGGCACGCTGCACCTGACAAAGGATCGGGGCGGACTGATCAAGGTGCATATGGCTGGGCTGTCGGTGCAATCCGAAAGCAAATTGAAAGTCGAGTTGAAGCGACTTCAAAGGGTAGCCGGACCGGCAGATCAGGTCAGCACGACGACACAGACGTTCAAGGTCGCGGCCACGATCTTCAACGGCGGGCCCGCTGATGATTCTCTCCTCATGAAGGGAAAATCCGATTACGTTATCGATCCCATGACCGATCAAGGGATTCTGACGTTGCTCAACGGACTGCAGAACGCGCCGGGAGAGATTTTTGTGTTATGCGATACCTACGGCGGCGCAATTAACAAGATTGCTTCTGACGCGACCGCCTTCGTACACCGGGGAAATACAAGATATTCGATACAATATTACATGGAATGGACCGACCCGGCGGCTTCCGATGCCAACATCGCGATGATGCGGACGCTGTATACGTCGATGCGACCGCATGTTTCCGGTGGGGCCTATGTGAACTATTGCGATCTCGATCTCGGCGATAGCTATGCAAGGGCTTATTGGGGCGACAACCTCCCGCGACTGATGAAGATTAAGGCTGGTGTCGATCCGAAAAATATCTTCAGGCATGCCCAGAGTGTGCCGCTGAGCTAGTGGTGTGGCTCCAACACTTGTTTCGCCCGGCCGACTTTTACGAGAATTTCGCCGGCGGACCTGATCCATTCGATAAGCCTGAGAAAGCGCAGGAACTCTCGGTGCCGACGGCGCGGCATACGAGTGCCGATGGCCTTGCCGTCTAGCATGTTCGCGCGCAAGCAGCCGGTGCACTGGTATCTGCCGCTGCGGGATTGATGGGTGAGCCAACGGCAAGAAGCCAAAAGCAGGAGCACAGGCCGATAAGCAGTTTCGTTCGGTGGCTGATCATGATCGCGCCTTTTCCACCTGACCGAAGGGATCGCAAATCATCAACGTACCGTATTCGCCTCGAACTTTTCGGCGTAAAGACTACGGATCACAAGCTTGAAATACTACGCATGGAGAAACTGATCGGCTTGGGCTCCGCTTGCAACGGTGTCGGGAATCCAGCTTGGCCTGTTACGATCGTCCGCAACCGTCGAGCCAATATTCCGCAGCATCTGAAGTGTTGAAAACCATTCGTCGATGAACGATTGCTTCTGGCATTCTTTTGCGGCCCCGATTGGTATATGCACGAGTCCGGGCCATTGCTTCACGGTGTCGGTCGACAAAAAGCTCTTGCGCCGCTCGTAGTCCTCTTCGTCGCTCCCAAGCGAGTCATGATGCCGCTCCCCGTTCGGTGGGACAAGCAGGGGCGGGGCGCTAAAGACCAGAGATTGATCAGCCAGCGGATCTCACCCAGCGTTATTCGGATAGTATTGCCTGAGGTCATCGTGCCCCACCAAGTTCTCCGGGCGATAGGGCTTCATCTCGTAAAAATGTTGGACCTTGTCAGCGGCAAACCGATCCTTGACCGATCTATGTAAAATCGCGTTTTGGCCAATTTCCCGGAGTCCCTTCGGCCATTTCAATTTTCCCCACAGATACCCCGGTTCACGCTCGTCATGCTGCGGTCCGAGCGGGTCAGGGTTTAGCTGCAGCCAGCTTTTGTCGACTTTAATGCCGTTGCCACTAGGGGACTTATCATCCGGCAGGGTTTCCGCCGCGTGGACCATCCAATCGAGCGAAATGTCGGACAGGCGAGCCTCATTCTCGGCGTAGCTGCCGCCGATGTCGGCGTGATTACCCGCAAACCAGACCTGGTCCAGCCAGTCGGGGTAGGCGTCGGGGCGGTCCGGTCCGCTGTTATGAACACTGGCCCACTGCACTCGGGAAAAGTCCGCCCGGTCCTCGTCGATTGACATGGCGTGCCGCGCGTACCAAACGGCGTTGTCGAGATGCTTGTCATAGAACTGCATCTTCCACGCCGTAAAGTGGAGGGTCTGCCAGAAAGAGTAGCCCTCGAGCCCCACCGCGTATTGCACGTGGGCAATCGCGTACCAGACGGCGGCGACGACGCATGTGATCGCAACAAGCACACCGAAGGTGAGCCATAGCGGATAGTAAAAAAACCAGAAGACCAGGCTCAACAGCCACAGGAATATGAGCAAGCCGACAATCGCCAACACCCCTACGCGGTAACTGCCTAGCGATGCGACCGTGTCAAACACTCCAATGAAGAACGGGTTGCAGTTAGATGTGCCATTCACGTCGGAGCCAAATTTCTTGCGAAACCGAAACGCGAGCGCCTTTCGCTGCTCGACATAGGCAGCGTCCTTGGGAGAGCTGACGTGGGCGTAAACTTTTTTCACTGCCTCCTTGGCGATCTTATGCGTGGACGCCTTGTCGCGGAAGAGAGGTGTTCCGTTCGCCATAGTCGTGGGAATGCCACACAACGACAGGACCGACCCCAGGCAGCGAACGGTGTAAGCTCCGCGACTGAATCCAAAGAGAAAAACGTGATCCCCCGGCTGCCACATCCGCAGCAGTGCAGCATAGCAATCAACGATGTTGTTCGTGATGCCCATGCCGGTTGCTTGGCTGACCGTATCGCGCAGCCAGCGATACGCGCGGGCGATAAAGAGCATTCCACCGTCGGGCTGGGATCCCAATCCCGGGTCATAAAAGGTCAGCTGCTGGCTCGGATTGATAACGGTATCGGGACCGCACCTAGTCGCCCTATACAGCTTATAGATATTGCTGATGTTCTGGTCCGGGGTTAGGCCGCCGGCCTGGCCGGTACCATCGGAAAAGATCAGGATGTTCCTTGGCATGCCACCCTCGCTTTCAACGTCAGGGCCCAGTTTACGCCGCGACCTTGAGTCTTACAGGCAGTGATCAGCAATAGCGTCCGCCAACCCGGCTAAACCCAACATCGCGGGATGTCAGCAAATGAACTCGACAATAAGTGGTTGTATCATCATCGAGCAGCCACGAAATGGCTAAAACGTTGAGCTAGCCGTTCGCGGTCGGGATAATCTGACGGGCGACGTGGCATTCGGATCACACCTCCGGACAGAGCTTTGAGGCCCTCTAGCATAGGCCCGTCGGTGATCGCCAGAAGTTGGTCAGCGACGTGAATGCGAAAGTCAGGATCGACGCCGATCAGGTTAGCGTCGAACGCCGCATGATGAATTTTCGACAGGGGTAGGCCGTTCGCGACAATCGGCTGCCCGAATTGTTCATCTCGATCGACGATGATGTGGGCAGCATCCAGTAGCCTGGGCTCCGGCAATCCGCTGACGGCGCAGCGGCCCCCATAGGCCGCAAGCACGGCCTCGCGGAATGTCGCCTGGTGTAAGCGTTGCCTGACCAGGCGTAAGCCGTAACGGCGCTCGGGCGCTGAGGGCACGCCGTCACCGACTTGAACAGTCGCCGGCGGGGCGAAGGCCAGTCGTGCTTTCAATTCGGAGGCCGACCATTGAGCGATGTAGACGGGCCAAATCGGCGAATACCGCTGCGGCGCCACGCCAAGAAAATAAATGACCGGGATCTGCGCCTCCATCACCTCGCGAAGCCAACGGTTGTCGGCCGCGGCCGGGTCGGTGCCCATGAACGCGTAGTCAATGAGGTCGTCCCCGCGGGCGATCTGTTCATGCACTTGACGCTGGTCGTCGTACCAAACCTTCCGGCCCGAAACCGGAAATACAGTACGGACACTTAGCAGGTACCGCATCGCAGCAGGTTTGAAGATGCCGCGCTGGGGATTGATGTATGGAATTCGCTCTCCATCGACGATAAAGCCAGCGCGGAGATCGTCGGCAGTGACGACATCGGCGACACTCACTCGCTCGAGGTGTTCGACAGCAGCAAACCGAAAGCGCGTGTCTGCATTGATCGTATTCATGAGAGCAGGTTAGTCCGGAAACACTCGGTGGGCCATCGGTTAGTCGACATTGGCCGGCAAGCCTTGCATCAGAAGAAGGCACCCGACCCAGGGAAACACGGTGAATCGTTTTTGGCGGAAGCGAAGCGCATCTCCACGCAGGCGGGATTTGAACCCCCAACTACCGAAAATGTTCATCAGTGGCCTTTTCCCGCTCCTGAACCAATTTCTGAAGCCTAAGCGCCGATGAGTGCCGCAAGATCTGCCTCTCTACCGCCATCAGGTCTATGCCGTGGGGATTGAGACGTCGTGGGCGAACACATCAAGCCCTTCGGGCCGCGGAAAACGCTCCCCTAAATGCTTCAAAACTTGAACACACAAAGAAAGGGACCAAATCACCTCGTTCGCGCTGAACGCTAGATGATCGTCGCGACCTAGCCCTTCCGGTTCGTCATCAAACTGGATGTGTACGCGGTTGCGAAGCTTACGAAGACGATGCAAGTCATCGTAGATAGTCCCACCAAGACCATCGAGAAGCATGTGGGTTTTCATTGCCTGAATAATGTTGTTGAAACGCTCGATCTTGGTTCCGCGTATCTTATATATATCCTCGACCGGAATGCCGGGAACGCCCTCCTTTGTGTGGTTTCGGATACGATAAATAATCTGATCGAGCGCGGCCTCAACGATGGAGCCAGCCTGGACGACCATAAGCTTGTTGAACGTATTGTTCTCGTTCGTGGCACTCAGTCGACAAAGCGCATTCCCATTCAGAAGAATGTTGTCCCCAACTTTAAAGTCGCCGATGAAGTTGCACTTAATTATTTCCACTTGCGCTGCCATGCCGTCACCTCGAAACGTTTTAACGATGGTACTAACTGGAGGGTCAGCTCCAATCTTCCTGCGCACTTGGCGGTCCCTACATCCCCTGGGCTCCTGGGACGGGCCGCCCACGATCCGGCATCCCCGCAAAGGATTTGACATGCGCTCCTCCGCGCCGCAGCCGATCGATTACTCGATACAAGCAACACCTATCCTCCGCCTTTCGTCGGCGGGTGCTCAAGCTTTTTTTCGAGAGGTTCTTTGGGCGATTTATCTTTGGGCTTGCGGGGTACTTGCTCAACCGCACCTCGCTTTTTTACTGATGGATGGACCATCGTCATCTCCCGTAAGCGGCTAGCTCGTCGCGAGAGAGCGATCAGATGTCGACGCAGAATCTATTCGCAACTTATCGGCTAGAGTATTCGGCATTCTTAAATATGCTTGATAACTCCTCGACGCTTTCAAAAGATAGGTCCGCCCCTCAACCACAAACCCATCCAAATTGTGCTTTACGGCATATGCCGAAAGGTCACCAATCTTGTTTATGAATCCCCTCCCATTGAAATTCAGAGAGGTATTACACAAGACGCCGTATCCGGTATGTGCCCTAAATGCGATAAGAAGCTCGTACAAATTTCGATTGGTTACAAATGATACTGTCTGAATGCGAGCAGTCCCGTTCACGTGGGTAACAGCTGCCAGCGCATTCGTTCTTACACGATGCGTAAAAAGCATGAATGGACTGGCTTGATCGCAGCCAAACCATCTTGCCGCTTCCTCTTCTAAGCAAACAGGAGCAATCGGACGGAATTGTTCACGGCGCTTAATCTCATTTAGCCGCACTCTGGTGCTTTCTTGGAATGGTGCAGCAAGAATCGATCGGTTGCCAAGCGCACGCGGGCCGATTTCATATCTGCCATTCACCCACCCGATGATGAGGTCGTTCGCCAACAAATCGGCAATCAATTTATAGTTCGTTTCGTAAAGATCGTATTGCGTCAAGTCGAAGGAGTCGGTCGTGATGAAGTCGAGACCCGAATAAACGTTCCAATCGATCTTCGGATTTCCCGTAAAGTGGAATTGGGCATCAATCGCAGTGCCGATGCCCGAACCAGAATCGTTAGTAACAGGCGGCACGAAGACTTGGGAAAAGAGGCCCGTCTCCCTCCACTTGGTGTTCCAATCGCAATTCAAGCCGCATCCACCTGCAATGATTAGCGGCATTCCTTTTTTCATGTTCGCTTTCGCGAAATGATAAAAGATATCAAAAATCTTGTCGCTGAAAATGCCCGCGAAGTTCCGAAATTCCGAATCATCCAGCCCGACGTTGTAGTGTCGCGACTTCTCAAGGTCTCGGTATGCGCTCAGTTCCTGGCGCGGACCATCCAGTAGAAAATGGAGCAGTTTCCTTTCTTCAGCTGAAGGTATGTCGCGATTTGAAAATGAGGCCAAGGCCATGAGCTTCCCCGCGTCCTCCACGCGAGGAAAGGCTCCATCCTTAGGAAAGGTGGGGTCGGCAACGCCGTAGAGTAGCGCATAACGATTCCCAACCTGATTCAGAACATCCGCAAGCAGTGTTATGTTCAACTCGGAATCGATCTCGTAGAAAGCGCCTATCTCCCCTTCCCATACCAACGCGTAGCATGGAGCACCTTTCGGCAGGCTCGACATGCCGAAAGCGCAAAGTAGATGGGATCGCTCGTGAGAGGACGAGAAATAGTGGACCGATCTTCCCAATAGGCGCCGTTGATCTATGATGACATCGCTCCTTGACACGCCTCGGTACTGAACACGCGGCCCGTGTAAGTACTCATGGTGGTCTCGTGGCCACCATCCCCCTGTGCAAATGACGTCTGGCATTTCGTCGACTTCGCCGAGCGCGTCGAACACGTCACGACTAGATATTGGCGAGTGTCGCCAGTTTGAGTTTTTCTCCGCCTCAAGAGAGAGTATCAGGTGAGCATCCTGTAAATAAACGATAGTGCCGTCATGGCCGGGGTTATAGGAGAGAATTTTCACGTGCTGGACACCTTTGTCTTGAGCGATCTTCATCGATCGAGTTTTATTCGATCGGCCATGCCCTGAGGTCAGTGGTAAGGTGCACCTGTTTGCGCCTTGTCCTTGTCGCGAGAAGCAACCTGAAATATACATTGGAGAGTTCAAATATCACCAAGAATTTATAGCATCTACGCGAGCGAGGCCTCTTCTTAACTACGGTGGTCCTAGATGCAACAAGAGCCCGACAGTCGCGAGCACCATCGGCAGCGCTCGGAATTCATCAGAGAGCTGGTTCAACGCCGCTTAAGTCAGCGTTCCGTTAGAACTCGGTACGAACGCGTGATCCCCAGAACGATCGTGCAGTTCTGGCATGATCTTCAACAGTTGCCGCACGATGTCGAGGAATGCATCGCCTCTTGGGCACGTTGGGAGAAAAGCGGCTTCACGCATCGCTTATTCGACGAACCCGCCGCCAAGGCCTTTATAGGTGGTTCTTTGGGCACCCGATACGAGCGCGCCTTTGAATGCTGCTACCATCCGGCAATGCAGGCCGACTACTTCCGGCTTTGCTATTTGCTGGTCAACGGCGGCTTTTATGTCGATGCGGACGAGGTCTGTGTAGGGGCCGACATCGGGTGGCTGTTCGAAGATGGTCGGATCAAACTCCAGCCCCTTTGCTATGACATCGCCTCTGGCGCAATGGTGAAGCCGGCTGTATTTCTTTGTGCTGATGCCTACGATCCGAGCTGGATTTTCTACTTTAACAACAATCCACTCGTTGCAGGCGAGGGTCATCCCATCATCGAACGTGCGCTCACTCAGGCGACAAGTCTTCTTGAACTCGCTGGCGCGGACTCTTTGCCTGAGATTCAGACGACGACCGGGCCGGGAAATCTTTCGAAGTCGATTTTCGATCTCGGACTGACGTCGGAAAGCGGTGTTGAAAGCGAATTATTTGTATTGCGAGACTGGGAATCACTTGGCGTCCAGCGATGGCCTCTGAGTTATCGCGGCGATGCCAGAAATTGGCGATTGTCTAATCAAAAGAGAACCGACAACTGCGGTCGATTCTCCCAATGAACCTTTCGAGACCGCTGCGTTTAGCGTCACGCCTTCTCCACACACTATCCCTGCTAGGCCGCTCCTACCTGCCGCGGCAACGGTGCCTCATATTCCCGGGGGCCGCAGATGCTCAGCAACCGGGGATCGGTCCGATTTTCGTCATAAATTTGGACAGGCAAGCTAAGCGTTGGTCTGAAATTGTGCGGGAGCTTCGTCGCATCTTGGATGCAGCCGGCAACGCACTTTCGGAGCGCGTCATTCGATACTCAGCGTGTGACGCGCAGGTCGATCCCCCAGAATTGCTTGATACTGCGGATGTCGATCCGTTTTACACGCTGGGCGACCAGCTATTCGTCGAACCGCAACCTCATGCAATCACGGATGCATTTGATCTTGGGCGGCCGATTAGAATGAGTCAGGCAGAGATCGCGGTTGCACGCTCGCATATCGGCGTCTGGAAAACGGTCGCACAGTCCAGCGCCTCCTATACTCTAGTGCTTGAGGACGACGTCTGGTTCGAGCGTAGCTTTGGGCGAACCCTCGAGGAGGCGTGGCGCGAGATGGGAGAAGCTGATCGGGCCAGTCCGCGGTTCGATATCTTGTACGTGTCATACAAGGAGGTGCGGCATGGTGCTCCAAAGGAGCTAGTTTCGAAGAATGTATTTCGCCCGGAGCGCGGCCTCTGGTACTTGTCCGGCTACGTGCTGTCGAAGAAGGGGGCTCAAGCGCTGCTTGACCTTCTTCCGTGCCGCGGTCCGATCGACCTCTGGATTAATCACAAGTTCCGAGAGCTGGAGGTGCGGGCGTTGCGCCGCTCAGTGATCAATCAACGTCGTGATCTGCACTCGACGAATTCATACTCGATTCTACCGGCACTGACCCGGATTGGCATTCTCGATAGCGGCGATGCGGCGCTGTTTCATCAGCGGCCGATCCATTCTCCGGTTTTCGCATTCGGAGCCCCGGGATCTGGGCTGTCATCGCTCGCAATGGCCCTCTCGATGCTTGGTTATCGCTGTTGCAGCGATTTTGACAGTATCCCGGACTGTGAATTTGAGAGCCTGCTCACTGGTCGTACCGATCGCGTTTTCGATGCTTACGTCAACATTGGTTCCCTAGAACCGCAGATACAAGTGCTCACCCAGCGCTATCCCAGCGCCAAGTACGTTTTGATCGACGACGTGGCGATATCCGCTGGTTACAACAATGGCGCTATACTGGCTGCGTTGGACGAGGCCGACGTACTTCAGTTGCACCGCGAACACGCAAGCGGCTGGCGCGCGCTTTGTGAGCACTTGAAGCTGGCGCCGCCGGATGCGCGATATCCGAATGTTCGCGATATTGGGCTGCGAAGATACCAGCGAGTGCCACCAGTCAGGGAAATGGCCGCTCCTGCAAGACGGCTTCGGCACGACCCGTCGCCGTGGATAGCTGAGCCACACGCAGGTTGGGCAGGAATCAGCGCAAGCGGGCTCGCAGGAGAGGAATTATCAGCTTCTTTGCGCGTGTGCTTCGAGGACGATCTCGCTCAAATTCAGTCCGCACGATGGCTGCTGCGAAATGATACGTTCCCTGGAAACCTCGGGCTTTTTCGTCCCGCGAATGTAACCTCTGCGGCGAGCGGAGGTCTCTCACTTGCAGTCATCGAGGAGCCACTTGGCGTTCGGAATCTGAGCGCAGCCGCGATCTCAAGCCACGCCAGTTTCCTGTTCGGGCGCTTTGAAGCAACGCTGCAAGCCACGAATGTTCCGGGCCTGGTGACGGGTTTCTTTCTCCATCGTGATTCGCCCCGACAGGAGGTCGATATAGAAATACTAGGGAATCAGCCAGATCAGCTTCTGGTCAATGTGTTCTACAACCCGGGCACCGACGGCGCGAAATTCGACTACGGCTACCGGGGAACGCCCGCTATAATCAAGTTGCGATTTGATGCTTCAAAGGCCTTACATAAATTCGCGATCGAATGGGATCCATGCGAGATCAGGTGGCTTGTCGACCAGAAGCTGGTTCACCGTCGCGCCACATGGGACCCCACCCCGATCCCGCACCTACCAATGACTTTGCACGTGAATACTTGGCCGACCCGCTCACGAGAGCTCGCCGGCCGGCTGGCTCTCCGCGCGCTGCCTGCGTCAGCGATCGTGAGCCGAGTCGCCGTCGATTCATACAACGCGGACCCCCGGGCTCGCAGTCAGCCGTCGACGGCCGCCATTCGCGACGCCAGTAACCAAACTTCCGCTCTGGGTCATTAGCTGCCTCGCCGGTCGCTCGTTGGAGCGGCAGCTATGCTCCCCGATATCGGACTCGAAGGGACGACCGGCGCGGCTAGCGAAACTGGGCGGCCGGGCCACTTATAAACGGTGCGGTAGGGAGCACATGCAAAAGCTATCTAAGAGGGGAAACGCGGCTAAATCCCAAAAGATGTAGGAGGTCAGAGTGGCGTCAAAGCTTAAGGCGTTCTTGAGGTCGCAGGCATCACCGACCGAAAGGAACCTTCTTGCGCGTGAGATTTTGACTACCTCGCCGCGAGGCGCGTCGATGGTTGCCGTGGCGTTTATTGATAGCTTTCTCAGGGGTTTGCTCACTCTTCATTTCGTCGATTTAAGTAAGAATGATTTTGTCTCTATTTTCGGTCCCGAACGGCCGCTAGCGAGCTTTTCGGCCAAAATTAAAATTTGCCACGCTTTCGGACTTATTGGTGCAAAAACGGCACACGACTTAAATGTGCTTAGAGAAGTCAGAAATGCCTTCGCGCACGGTCTGCGAAAAATGAATTTCAAAACTCGCGAAGTTCGCGACTTACTTCTGTCATGCCACTGTGTGAAGGACGTCCCGCACTATAAAAAACTTTCGTCAAGGAAACTCTTCTTTGAAGTTGTATCGATAATATCGACGCATATTGGCGTCAAACAGACCTCTTCACCAGCGAAAGCTCCAATAAAGCTTCAAGGATACAGCCCCTTTCTTGACTAGAGGGAGCAGAACCGCGGCTGAGGACAAATGAGAGCGGAAGCAGCTGTGCCCGGCTTTTTCTGGCTTGTCTTCAAGAACGGCCGCGACCTCTCTGTCATTATCCAACCAGCGGGCGCCATCATCGCCGCTCGCATGAGAGCGTTGCTTGCCGGTGTTGAAGGCGAATTTCAGGAAGGCCACGAGCTGGATGCCAAGACCGCTAAGAAGGTGCCGAAGGGGATGATCGGCCGCGTGCTATCGCGCAAAGGGGCGACGGCAATTTTGACGAAGCTGGACTAGTTGCACTTAGTACCTTCTTTTACCAAACAGCATACAGCCTCCAAAATACAGTGCGATAAAGAAAAGTCCAATAAGCGCGCCTCCCCCGGTAAAAATAATGGAGCCCGCGGCCACCAGTAGTGACACCGCCATTATGCCTGCCCTCTCACCGAGTGAACTACTCTCTTTGGCATCACCTTTTAATATCATCACCGCGACCGCGCCGTGAAAAAGTGCGACCAGGATTGCCCCGGTAAGCACAACGCCGCCAATTATCCCCACCAGTAGATTGCTCTGTTCATACCGACAAACCGACTCGCAATAAGGGATGAATCCGCCACGCGCCAAAACGCCGTACGGAATGAAGGCGGCAAGTATCACCACTACTTGCAATAAAAAGCGCACAATCAGGCCCAATCACCGAGCATCTGTAGGACGAATCCGATGAAAAGAAACACCACTCCTCGCTGTTTGTAGTAGAAAAAGCTTATCGGCCTGTCGTTTATCTCCATTACAGAGACGCTTTCAGGCATTATGAGTTCTCGCATTGCTACAGATGGATAGTTGTCATATTCGTTTGGCCTGAACTGCGAAAGTTCGCGCTCAATACGTTCAAAGAGGAAGAGCCGCATCGTGCCCGCAATGTCAAATAGCAAACCTGATGCAGTTAGCATGTGCGCTCGACTGATGAACAAACTAATTGGCAACAGCACAATCGCAATAAGCACCGTCAACTGAATTGCGGCCCGGATGTGTTGAAACGACGTTAGGTCGTCACCGCCGACGGTAAATCTTAGAACCGGGTCTACTGTCTTTGCCCAAATCCGGTCGCCAGCTGTTGCGAGCGGGCTGTATTCCCATTTGTAATCATCTGCTGCCATTTTAAGTCTCCCGTCATCCCCACCTGTAAGTTGCATGAACAAAAGGCGTGCTTCAATAGGGATAAACGCGATGCGTCGGGCGGGTCTTGGTGGTTTTTTCGTCATGTATGTCCTTTCGCGTTTGAGCCCGCCCCAATGTTTGCTCGATGCCCGTTTCGTGGCCGAGGCGGAAAAGTGGGACTGTCACAAGCTGTCCGAAGGACATCCGGAGGGCGCGGAGCTGCGCACGCGTAGCGCGGAAGCGAGCGGCTTTGACAGAACCGCGCGCCGCGGCAGAACCGGGCACAAAGAGAGGACACCTTGGGGGTGACTTAGTGGGCCGAAGGGCGATGACTAAGAGAAATCAAAAGCTCACTCAGCATCAGGCGCCCTAGACCAATCGCGAGCGATTGCAGACCAGTCAACGGAGCGCGGCTTTGCCAACGTCCAGACATTCCAGAAATCGGGGTCGGCTGAATGGGGCCGCTGGTGTTCTGGCAGCTCGTCGATCTCCACAAGGACGGGGATCGGCGTCGCCCATCCAAGCAATATTGCCTGGCGCGAAGGAAGGCTAGGCAACTCACGCAACAATCCGCCAACATTGTCCGGCACTAAGCGAGACACGAGGCTCTGATCGCTATCGTTCACGATGCGATGCAAGAGAAAGGTGTTACATTGCGCTAGAACAGTTGGAGATAGTTCAGACGGCCTCTGTGATGAAAGTACAAGCCCAAGACCGAACTTTCTTCCCTCACGCGCGATTCGTTCGAAGGACTCTCTGCAGAGGCGGTCGGCTGAAATAGCTTGCCCGTCGTCAGCGCCGCCCCGCCGAATGAACGTATGAGCTTCTTCCAAGACGAGGACTGTTGGGAGAGTCTGTCCCTCCGGCTGTAAGCGGCGATACCGCTGTAGAGATTCAAAAACCAATCGCGCTAGCACCGAAACAACAACATGAATAATTTCCGCAGGGACGAGCGAAAGATCGATAACCGCGACCGGACCGTTAGATGCCCCGTCTGAGCCTACATAATCGTTGAGCCAATTCTCGAATGTCGTGGGTGGGCTGCGACCAATCACGGCGCCAAGCCGTTGGTCCGCCAGCATTCCGCGAATACGCAGGCCCAAAGTTGAAATGAACCCGGCTAGTGCGCCGCCCTGTTCCGTCGCGATTCTCTCTAAGTGGTCGGCCAAAAGGGTGACATCAAAATGCAACGGCGCATCTTCGCTAATCGGAGCAGTCGCAGATATGTCGGGTAACGTCGCAGCAAGCGTGTTTATGCTGTCCCGTATACCCTCCAAGTCCGTCACGTAGAAGTCGTTAAAATAGGTGCCGGAGCGGCGAGAATTAATCACTGTCGTGGCATCTGCTCCTAACTCTGTCAGCGATGTTGCTGCCGGGTCTTCCACCGATTGGCCAAACTCGCGGGCATCTGAGGCAAGGGCCTCTAACATTCTCGCGCATTCAAACCTTGCGCGAGCCGTGCCGGCAAAAGCTTGCGTTCCACTGCTCAGAAAATTGTTGATCCGAGCGACGTAAGAGACCAAATATCTGCGGATTATTGCCTCGCGCGGAACTGCTTCGGTCCGACCACTCTTCAGCTCTCGCAATCCCTGAAGCAACAGCGGCCGCTGTGCGCCCGGTTGCGCGTGCGCGACTGCCGTCCACTCGTGCCCATTCCATAGCCACGCGGGAACATCCAGGGGACGTTCGCCGCCGCCCACAGGAGGAACCTTAAATAGGCGGAGTTGATCTCCTAGGTCTGTAAATGCCCGAGCATATTCCCCGTTCGGGTCAAGCACGATAAATCGGGCGTTTGGACCTTTCTCACCATGCCACGGCGGTATCGCTGCTTTGCTCGCCTCCAGAGACCAACGAATTAGCCCGGCGACGCTGCACGACTTTCCACTCCCCGTATTGCCTAAGACCGCAAGATGTCGGCCAAACAGCTTATCCGGATCGACTTTAATCGCAGCGTTTGCCGCGAGAGGCGAAGCGCCAATTCTCACGCGCCGGTCACTCTCTCTTGCACCGACAATCGCTTCTATCTGCTCGGGCGTTGGCACGAGCACCTGATCGCCGACAGACGGAAAGCTGAGTACGCCGCGCGTTAGCTCAAAACTGACCGTTCCCGCTTCCCGATTACGCTTCGATGTTAGAGTTCCAACAGGACAGACACACATCTTTCGAAGTGGAAAAGGCAAGTCGATAAGCCCGAAATCCTTGAGCCCCGATCGCTTGGGATAAGGCGATCTTTCAATACCAATCCACGAGATATAGCCCACGGTCGCCCCGGCTTCGTTCGGAATGAGCACGTAGCCGTTGAGGCGAGGAAATGGAGTCGGCGTCCCGGTATTCAGCGCGGTCGCGTGAGGCGCATCGAGTTCAAGGAGAACACGAACTTCATCCGGCGACACGGACTCGACCGCTCCGACCACTAATTCAGCCAATCGTTGAATTGGAGTAGTCATAGATCACTCATGCTGTCGCCGGAGGGGCGCCGGTGGCCGCAATCGGTCGGTGCCGCAATAGCTCCGAAAGTCTTCCGGTGATGTAGTCGAGAGCGGGCTTAGGAAAATATTGCTCCGTTAGGTTATCTAGAGCGGCGAAATGTGGACCGAGAAGTAACGTGACCTGGGCATCCCTCACACGCGCACAGAATGCCTTAATCCGTTCGTCGATATGGTAGGCAATAATTACGATGTGAGTTGACGGGATTGTGAGCATGTCGAGCAGAATGCGATTCACATGATCGTCGCCAAATCCATAGCCATAAGTAACAACAACCGCATTCGGACGACATACGGCCGCCGCCATGTCCCTGAACAACTCAGCGTAAGGGTAGGCCGTTGTCTCAACATCCTTGGCCGGATTGGGATAGATCATGACCGTCTCAATCGGCTTTTTGGGAATATCCGTGTGAGTTTCCGGTGCGCCGAAGGGAATTCCGAGCTTCCGAATGGCACGGACGGTTTTGTCGTACTGCCAATCCAACGACCCGTGAAGTTTTGTAAGACGAACGACTCCCTCCATGAAGCGAGGCTCGCCACGAATTCCTGGTGGATTATAGTGAACGTCGATTTCTACGCGAGTTGAGCGAAATAGCGGAGTAAGAGCTCCGACAAAGCGATCAATGATGCGGAGGCCCGCTAAATCACATCCATGCTCAATGAGACGATCGTAGTTTGTAGTAAAAATATGCAGACGTTCGCGCGAGGCGGCGCGGCTAGCACAGCTCAACAGGAAGGATTGGAGCAGGGAATAAGCGGTTGCCTGCTTTTCAGGAGTTGACGCATTCGCAATTTGTCTCTCGGTATTTAGCAGAGAGAGGAGAAATTTGGACAGCTGAGCATCCATTTTATCCCTAAGTGCGGCGGCTTCCGCAAGGTCCGTTACATTCAAACCATCGTACAACGCAAGCGCACTGCGGAGTTGATCCTCTATGTTTGCGGAACCTCGCCCCATTGTACGCGCGGCATCTTTTGCATGCTTGTCGATCGCAGCATCAAACTTACTGCCGAAGGCCACAGCTGCCATATTGGTCGCTGTGCCGCCAGCAGCATTCGCAACGGCAGCGGCAAAGCCACTGCCCAGTAAAACATTCAAATGCTCCGATTGAAAAACAGCCGAAAGCCACGGCTCGATTTGCTTTCGTGCGTCGGCCATGAACTTGTCGAGATCGGCCCCGGAGGCAGGGACATCATCGACTTCGAGAAAGTGGGCCCCTACGCGATAGCCGTGTGGTTTCCAATCCATTTGATACTCCTAAAAACGCACGTTGCATGCAATCGGCTGGTGCGGGCGGCCGGACTTTAACCGGCACAACCGGCAACGCCTTAGTTGTCGTTGAGTCCGTTCGGCTTGCGCGTGTGGAGCCTCTCCTTCCAGGTGTTTTCTCGACGTACGACTTCATCGGCTTCCATAGTCGGTGAAACCAGTTCGAGAATTGTGAAATGAAAGTTTTGGGGATCACGGTCCCGAAATAGTCGGTTTCCGCCGTGCCCCGAGGCAGCGTAGTTGCGCCATCTCCCCAGGAGGTTGCTGGCGCCGTATGCGGAACCAACGTAACCCTTCCTATCGGACGCATCGAAGATGTAATAAATTCCACGCCATTCGGCGAGCGTTGCTTGCCAGCGCTTCGGCAATACGCTGAGCTGGTTCCAAGTCAACTCCAGCCCGTCCCATTTCTTCATTGCTGCGTCGAGCGCGCTGTCTTCTAAGATAGCGTGCACGGGCATCGTGTTGCGATGTGCGCGCCGCCACCAGGACCGCTCGGGTGGTGGCCAATCCACGATCAGCTTTCCCTTCCAAGAGGAGTAGAAATTCTGCAGCGTCAGATCGAACCAAAGGCAAGTGGATCGGCTTCGTCCACTGAACCCCGTCATTCCCAGTTTCTTCAGCTCGACGTGGGCCGGAATTCGCCAGAATTGCGCGTGAGTAAGAGATTTTGATTTTCCGATTTTATACAAGCCGACGAACAATGCTTTGCCGGGGTGAGGTCCAATGAAGGATGCGACGTATCCCGCCCTAGTCATGGCCCTTTCAACTTTTGGCCCGTGCGTCTGCTGGTAGGCGTTGAACAAATCCGGTTTGTCCGCCGCTAGCAACGGAAACACTTTGTTCAACTCGGGCTCGGGGCGATGACGAAACACCAGGACTTGGTGCGGGTCGATCCCCTGTCCAAGCAGCAGCCCGTTCAATTCGATGTTGCCTTCACTCATGGAGAACTTGGCCCAATGGGTTGTGAGTCCACACCCTCGCACGTATTGGGAGGCGACCCTAGTAGGTCTGTCACGTCGGCCGCCATGACGCCCGGCCCCCGGCGCTAGATCGGGTGCCATCTCTGCGTAGCGCGCTGCAGGCCGCGTTGATCCCTGGTCCCTAGGGGCACAGTGCCCGAAACGCCCCCGCCTCCCTCCGCAGCCCTGCCCTAAGGTCTTTCTCCCGTTGTTTACCTCGGCGTTTACTTTTGGGGGGACCTAGGAAGGCCTCCGACCCGCTAAGTGGGCTGATTTCATTGGCGCGCTCGGAGGGATTCGAACCCCCGACCCCCAGATTCGAAGTCTGCTGCTCTTGTCGGTCAAGCGAGTGTTTCTCCAAATCGGGTTAGCGAAAGGCCGGGTGAGGTGCCTATGTTTCTTGGTTATGCCAGAACCGTATCATTGCCCAAGAGTGCAGAGCTCTGGAGAAAAAGGGCCCTTGGAGAACAATATTGGACCGCTCCTGGTAAGGTGAGGTGCAGAGGTTCAGCGCGGAGACAGACCTAACAACCAACATTCGCCTCGTGCTGTCAGTCGCTGGAGAGCGTTTTGGAAAGGATGCTGGCGGAGGGAGTGTGATTCGAACTGGCGTTACGGTTTCCACGCGTCGGTCGTGTCAACCGCTTACGCGAACGTAGCGGAAAGTCAGGAAAATGAACCGCGCTTCGTGTGGCGTCACTGCTCAAGCTTGATATTCGCGCATTGGATGACGCCAGCCCATTTCTGGACGTCGCTCTTCATCAACAGTCCAAAATCCGCGCTCGTCCTCGGCGCTACACTGTCGCCCAGACTGTTGAGACGCGCCTTGATGGCCGGCTCCGATGTCGTATCGTTGATCGCCTTGTTAAGGCGCACAATGACGTCGGACGCCGTGCCCTTGGGCGCGCAATTGTCCGAGCTTTCGCCCGAGTCCGGGCCGCGCACTCGGTCGAATTGTGTCTATACCCGCGCAGCGTGTCCATCTTGCCGGGCGGTGACGCTGCAATCACGCCATGCGCTAAGGCGGTGGCTCAAGTCCTCGTGATCGGCTATCTCAACAGCGGTGCTGCTTAAAAAGAGGGCATAAAATGAACATTGCACAGTGCATTCTTGCCATATCTGTGAGCCTCATTCTGCCTGCCACGGCCGCACACGCGCAGTACGACGTCAACATTCGTAATGACATCGTCTATGCCGAGCATGACGGCGTGAAGCTCCTCGGCGATTTGTATTCACCGAAGGGTCTCGACAAGGCGCCGATTCTGGTCGCTGTGCACGGTGGCGGCTGGCAAGTCGGCAACCGGAAATTCTATCTGAATTGGGGCCCCTATCTCGCCAAGAATGGGTACGCGGTGTTCGCTATCGAGTATCGTTTGATGAAACCCGGGGTCAAAACCTATCCGGGCTCGGTCTACGACACCAAGGCCGCCGTCCAGTATGTGAAAGCCAACGCAAGTCAGCTCGGCATCGACCCGGAGCGTGTCGGCCTGATCGGAGACAGTGCCGGCGGGCATCTCTCAGCGCTGGTCGCGCTTGCAGGCGACGAAGCTGTGTTTTCCACGGACTATCGGACTGACCCGAACGCATCAGTATCGACAAGAGTGAAAACCGTCGTGGCGTTCTATGGCGTGTACGACATGTATGCACAATGGCAACATGATCTCATCGCCCGTCCGCAGGATAACATTTCCGAAAAATATCTCGGCGCGGCGCCTTACACGAATCGCAAGATATTTTTTGAAGCTTCCCCCATCAGCTACGCGACGACAGACAGGAATTCGACGCGTTTCCTCCTGATCCACGGTGACAACGACGATATCGTCGATCCCGCCACCCAATCCACGGCATTTTTGACGGCGCTGAAGCAGGGCGGCTTCTTTGCGCGGCAGGTGGTGATTCCGGGCGCGGGCCACTTTTTCATAACCGACCCCGTGGACGATACGAGTTTTGGCGGCTTTGCCGGGCCCAAAGTGCTGCGTTTTCTGAAAGAAACTCTTTGAGAGGGAAAACAGGCCAATTATGGACATCTCGAACCAATCTCCGCAGGTTCGAACCGTGTCTCCTCCCGGAAAATTCGGATATTGAAAACTCGCGCTCGGAGACTGTTGGCCAAATCGCCTATCGCCCTAAATGCAATTTTCGGAATCTGTTGCAAACATTCTTCTGCGCCATGCAGATGCGATGCAGATCGATCCATTCTGCATGACATATTCTACGGTGTGCCGCTTATTACAATGGATTTTGAGGATTTGGCGCACCGACGGGATTCGAATTCCTGCCCCAAATCGCAGCACCGATTTCGATCCGGCACTGCCGCTAATATCTGCCGCTAATGCCGCTAAAGCTGGCTATAACCCATTGATTTTGTTGAGTGGCGCGCCCGAAGGGAGGGAAATCTGGGCGGTGTGGGCACTGTATAAGCAACTCACGGACGGCAAACCGTTGAAAGATGCGACCCGCGACGACGGCCGCAAAGTCGTCCAGCATTTCGAGAGCCAAGGATTGAGAAGCGCGACGATCCAGAAAAAGATCACATGGCCTAATGCAGCGGTCAATCTGGCCATCAAAGAGTCGAAGCTGACGTTCAGCCAATTCTCTAATGTCGTTCCGAAACGCGACGACAAGCAAAAGCGCCTTCCGCTCAGCGAGGCAGACATTAAGAACGCGAAGCGGGCGTTAGGCCAGCTTGATGAGAGCGACCAGTTGCTATTCCGCCTGCTTGCGGCCACGGGCAATGAGATTGAGCGAGGCATTCGAGATTGATAGCGAAATGAAGGAGCGCGGCTGGCGTTACGTCATCATTGGCAAAAAGACGCCACAGTCGCATCGCCGGGTTTCGTTGCCGGCGGCCGTGCTGCCCTATCTGCCCAAGGTGATAAAGGGACCATTGTTTGAAGGCGGGACGCCAGCGGGCGGCTCCACCCCGCATGCGAAGCGCGATTGAATGGCCCAATCAGCCACTTCTTCGAGCAGCAACCACACTCTTCTTCTAGTGCCGCTTTCGTAGCCGCACTCCAGGGTCGCCGCCGTTCTCGTCGGTGAACACCGCGCACTTCAGTGCAGAACCGCTCTCTGTGGTCGCCGTCGGGAGCTGGAAAAGAGGCTCTGAGCTCCCTCAAGGTCTGTGGTACGTCCTTGATGGGGCTGTCGAATTTTGGGTTCACTCCGCGAATACAACTTGAGATAGGACATTCTAAGTAGACAATCTTGAGCGCAATCCAGTTTTCGGCCGATATTGCTCATCCGGCGATTTTTCGGGTGCGGTCGTGATTCGATGCCCCAGGCATGAGACACTGGCCTGTCCGAGGATTGCGATCTGGGGCTATGGTTAAAATAAAATCGCGCTCAGGTTAATCGACAATATTAGCCAAGCATACATATCTAGCCGGTGCACGCCACCGCGATTTCAAGGCGGGTCGGAAGTATTGCGGTTCTCAATGCGCTTAATCTGCGGAACCGTACTTTTCGACAGCTTCGCTTGCACCAACACCTTGATCGCTTTCTCCCGGCCAGCCTGTATCCGTGCCTGCAGGACCAGGATTGCTTCCTGCGCTTTGCGCCGTCGCTCCGCTTGCTGGGTTTGCCAGCTAAGATTATGCAGCTCGAGCAGTACAAAATTCTCTTGGACTTTTAAAATGGTCGGCATCGCCGAGGATCGCAATGCATCGATCCATGCAAGCGGATCCTTATAATTCGATCGAGGAAATTTGCTCTCGATGTAACGTCGATACTGATCGCGCAGTAATCCAATATCGAATTTTCCAACGGTTCCGTCGTTGACACCGGCAGCCATTCTAGAGGCAACGTTCTTGATGAGCTCGAGTTCTCTTTGCCGCGACGACTCTTGCGCTAGCAAGACTTCCTCACGGCCCCACTCCTCGACACGGCGTTCGGTCCAGTACCCCATTGCTAGGGTAGGGACTATATTTCCTAGAGATTATATGCCTGATGTAGCCCGATCCTGCAATGCGGGATTCTGGATCATGCCGCCTTTGCGCGAAAAGTTCACTTTGGAGAGCATTGCCGCGTATCGCTTCAGTTGCGGCGGATCCGAGAAATATGATTGCGCCGACGCTTCAAATTTCTCACGAGAATCGTAAAACGGCGCACTACGGACCGAATAGATGGCCTGACCTGTCATTACTGTGTTTTCGGTAGCATTCTCGAGATAGCTCTCGAAGAGGCCACAGCCGATCGAGGTTGATTCCTATTTGGCCAAAGAGGGGCAGACGGCCAATATCAAGCAGAACACCACGAACGAGGGTTACTTTCGCGGCCGGCGGCAGTCCTAATCATGTATCGTTTTCTCGAAGGCACAGCGGATCAATATATGACGCGTGCCGTAACGACAGTGACGCGCCGGACAACCATGCGTGAACTGGAGGCGTTGTTCGAGAAGAACGATTTCAATTCCTTCCCCGTAGTGGAAGAAGGAAAGCTGTTGGGGCTGGTTACAAAATTCGATTTCCTTCGGTCCTTTGCCTTCACTACCGGTCAGATGGTACCCCATTACGATGAGTTGATGCAGCGGCCGGTCGGTGAAATGATGACCGAAGCTGTCGTGCATGTCGAACCGACAGCACCATTGACGCGAGTTCTCCAGTTGATGGTGAGCCTTAAAAGCCGCAGCTTTCCAGTTATCGGGCCCGATCGCCAATTGGTAGGGATAATCTCTCGCGAGGACGTGATACGCGCACTCAAAGATGCGACAGTGGACTTTCGGGAAGCCCGCTAGATCCTCTCGGACAAAGAGTGACACCGAGGCAATGGTTTCGTGAATAAGCCGATAGCAATAACGCCCATCCTTGCTCGTGGGGGGCGACAGGCGGCCAAGGCACCCGAAGGATCGGCCGCGAGCGGAAAGGCCTTGGGCGAAATCGCTTGCCTTTCGCCCGACGAAGCGTTGCAGCGACTTTCCAGCGCCGCGGCGGGCCTCACACCCGACCAGGTCGAGGAGCGGCTCCGTTCAGCCGGACTGAATCAAGTCGCTCACCAGGCGCGCCATACAATTCTCGGCGAGCTTATCGGCCGCTCGATCAACCCGCTAAATCTACTTTTGCTCTCGCTCGCGACCGCGTCCTACTTCCTGGGCGACCAGCGTGCCGCGATCGTGATTGCTGTTATGGTAATTCTGAGCATTTCGCTGAGCTTCATCCAGGAGCATCGTTCCAACAATGCCGCCGACAAGCTGCAGCGGATGGTGTCGATAAACGCGACCGTGCGCCGGCAGACCGGTGCCGAGGCGCATGATCACATCGACGTGCCGATCGAGCAACTCGTACCCGGCGATATCGTCCTGCTGTCGGCGGGTGACATGATCCCCGCTGACCTCAGGCTGATCACGGCGAAGGATCTCTTCCTCAACCAATCGACACTCACCGGCGAGGCGATGCCGCTCGAGAAGGTCGCTGCCGCCCATGTCGGAGCCGCGGAAACTCCGTTTGATCTTCCCAACATCTGCTTCATGGGCAGTGCTGTCGTTAGCGGCATCGGCTGCGGTGTCGTCGTGCTCACCGGCCCGCGCACGGCCTTTGGCCTGGTGGCGAGTGAAATTGCCAAACAGCGGGTGCTCACGAGCTTCGACAAGGGCATCATTCGATTTACTTGGCTGATGCTCGGTTTCATCGTGGTGATGGCGCCCCTTGTCTTCGTCATCAACGGTCTCACCAAGGGCAATTGGCTCGAGGCCCTATTGTTCGCGGTCGCCGTTGCGGTAGGTCTCACGCCAGAGATGCTGCCGATGATCGTGACGGTCAATCTGGCCAAGGGCGCGATCGCGATGTCGCGCCGAAAGGTCATCGTCAAGCGCCTCAATTCAATCCAGAACTTCGGCGCTATGAATGTGTTGTGCACGGACAAGACCGGCACGCTCACGCAGGATCGTATTATCCTCAAACGCTGCCTTGATATCAGGGGTGACGACTCGGACCGCGTCCTCGAATACGCCTATCTGAATAGCTTCCACCAGTCTGGCCTCAAGAACTTGCTCGACGTCGCCGTCCTGCAGCATGTCGAGCTCGCGGCCGGCCTCAAGGTGCAGGCCCGGTTCCAGAAGATCGACGAAATGCCGTTCGACTTCGAGCGGCGACGAATGTCCGTCGTTCTCGGTCGCGATGACGGGGTTCATATCCTCATCTGCAAGGGTGCCGTCGAAGAGGTGTTCGCGGCCTGCAAGCACTACGCGATCGACGGCGAGACCGGACCCCTTGATGCCAGCCACTTCGCCTCGGCGATGGATACGACGGCGAAGCTCAACGCGGACGGGTTTCGGGTCGTCGCGGTCGCCTTCAAGGAGATGCCGCCGACGCAGACGGCGTATTCGGTCGCCGACGAGGCCGACCTCACCTTGCTCGGCTACATC
>Ga0181530_10000339_pt1 | contig 59992 bp, 45 predicted proteins | sample PEATcosm2014_Bin_42_FD_119769 | JGI IMG/M metagenome (GOLD analysis project Ga0181530, IMG submission 119769) | Peatland microbial communities from MTU Mesocosm Facility, Houghton, MI, USA - PEATcosm2014_Bin10_60_metaG | ecosystem: Environmental > Terrestrial > Soil > Wetlands > Peat | place...
AACTGCGATCGGAGAAGCGAACGCGCTCTGGCCTGTCGCTGCTGCTTTCGTACACGTACTCCAAATCCTTTGACGACATTTCGTCGGTTTTTGGCGGCAGCGTCGGTTCCGGCTTGCCGCAGAACTCGTACGATCTGTCAGCAGACCGCGGACCATCGGACTTCAATGCTGTGAACCGTTTCTCCGGCAGCTTTGTCTATGACCTGCCTCTCCTCAAGCTATGGGCCCATGGTCCAGGGTGGAGCGCAAGGATTCTGGGGAACTGGCAGGCGAGCGGAATCGTGACTGCCCAGACGGGATCGCCATTTACCGTGGTTCTGGCCGGCGGGACTTCCTCGGCTGCGGCGGCGTTTGGCAATCCGGCTCGGCCTGACCTGATCGGCAATCCGTTTGAACCCGGCCCGGTGGCGGCAAACCCGAACCCTATGTGCCAAACGACGATTTCCCAGGGCGGGCTTGCTGCGGATCAGGTGAAAGTACCGCAAAGTTGGGTCAATCAGTGCGCCTTCGTAAATCCTCCGATGGGCGCGTCCGGCTTATATGCGTTCGGGAACGAGGGCAGAAACGTTCTCACGGGCCCGGGATTTACAAATATTGATTTCGGCTTGGCAAAGAGCATGGCTTTGGGCTCCGAAAACCACCGTCTCATGTTCCGGGGCGATTTCTTCAACTTGCTCAATCATCCGAATTTCGACATTCCCGGGCATGTTTTTAACTGTGTTCCACAACCGCAACAACCACAGGTTTGCCAATCGGTCAGCTCAGGGTATGGCGGAGCGAGTTTCGGAAGGGTTCTCTCGGCCAATTCCTACGGCGATAAACCGCCGCGCCAGATTCAGCTGAGCGCGAGGTACATCTTCTGATCTGTGTGGGGCGGCCACTCCTGCCCGCGAAATGCATGCGGCAGTGAACTGCCAGGGCGGGCAAAGCCTGCCCTGAGCCTGTCGAAGGGAGTGCCCGCCCCACACAACCTAGGCAGTTGGCTTGTCGCGCGGAGGTTCGACAGCCAGAAATTCCTCCGCGAACCGGCGCGCGTAACTTTCGAGCAGCGCCGGAATGCGATGCGGATCGGCTGATTTCAGCACCAGGCCGGCGTGGTGATGTCTTTTGATCCGCAGGCAGACTTCCGGGTCGTTGTAGGCGGAGGTATCCGGATCTTCCTGCCGCGCCAGCGAAAGAATCACGCCGGCATAGTCTTCGCGCACAGGAGGCAGTTTGTAGCTGCCGTCCCCGCCAGCGATTTCAATGCGCGCCCACTCACACCACAGATTGAGGCCGGTGGCAGCCTCGACCATTTCGCTGATGTAGGCTCCGCCCACGCGCGCTGCACACTCCAGAAAATAGAAATGCCCGTCGGCATGCGCCTGGATAAATTCCGCATGCGCAACTCCACGCACCAGGCCCAGCGCCGCAATCAGGTCGCCATTGATCGCCCGCAATCCTCGATCGGCGTCGTTCCCCCGAGGCACGGTGAAGGTAGTAAAAACTCCTCCATGAGCCACGTTCATGGGAGGCTGGCCGTATTTACTGACGTTGGCAAAGACGATTTCATTCTCCGACACCACCGAATCCACGTGATAGACCTCGCCCGGGACAAACTTCTCCAGCAGGAATGACGACTGCCGGTCGCCCAGTTGTTCGAGCAGCGGCCATAAATCTTCCGCAACCTGGATCTTCTTAATCCCGATCGCCGACGCCTCCTGCCGCGGCTTGAGCACCCACGGACCGGGCACGTGCTCGAGGTAATAACGAATGTCATCATGATTTACGACGGGCACAAAATCGGGCACCCGGACGTCACGATCAAGCGCCCGCATGCGCATGGCCAGCTTGTCACGGAAATAGCGCATGGTGGTCAGGCCCATGCCGGGGATGCGCAGATGTTCGCGCAGGGTCGCGGCGGTTTCCATGTCGTACTCGTCGAGCGCGACGATGCGGTCCAATTTGTTCGTGCGTGCTAGATGGGTCACTGCCTTCACGATGTCAGCCAGAGGAATTTCTACCGGGAGATAAAACGTATCGTCCAGGCTCTCTCGCGGCCAGTCGGCCTCGCGCAACTTCTCGGCCGTCAGCAGGATCACGCGACAGCCCTGGCGTTTGCACTCGCGCAGGAATTCCTGCCCCTTCTCATAGGTGGTGATGCAAAGGAAAGTCAGCGGGAGAACGTCTGCCATGAGCTCGCTTCCGAATCAGGGTTAGGAGAATACCATGGGGTCACGCCCAAGCGCATGCGGGATTCCGATGAACGCAAACGATTCTTTTCATTCACCCGCGATTGCGCTATAGTCTCACCCCGGCGCGACGGCCAATGAACCGCGCCTTGGGGGAAAACCACATGGGCACTCGTTCGGAAGGCAAAGCCCGTAGTTTCGGTGAAAACATAGAGAGCGACCTGGCCTCGCGATTTCTGCGCGTGGTGGAAGTAGCCGCCATTGCGTCGGCCCACACCATGGGGCAGGGCGAGCGCAAGCTCAGCGACCAGGTGGCCACCGAAGCGATGCGGCAGACCATGGAGTCCATCCCGATGCGCGGCACCATTGTCATTGGCGAGGGCGAGCGCGATGAGGCGCCCATGCTTTACATCGGCGAAAGGGTGGGCGCTGAGTTTCCCGACGGGTCTGACGTTCCGGAAGTGGACATTGCCGTCGATCCACTTGAGGGCACAAACCTGTGCGCTACAGGCGCACCCGGGTCCATCACCGTGCTCGCCGCTTCCGAGCGAGGAGGACTGCTCAACGCACCTGACTGCTACATGGAGAAGATTGTCGTGGGGCCGTCGTGCAAGAACGCCGTCGAACTCGACGCTCCCGTTGCCGACAATCTGCAGAACATCGCGAAGCGTCTGGAGCGCGATGTAGAGGATTTGGTCGTGATCGTGCTCGACCGTCCGCGCCACGAAAAGCTGATTGCCGACATTCGCGCGGCCGGAGCCCGCATTCGATTGGTCGGAGACGGCGACCTTTCGGCCGGAATCGCCGCCGCCGTCATCGGCACGGGCGTGCATGCGGTTATGGGTTCAGGCGGCGCGCCGGAGGGCGTGATCACTGCCGCCGCCATTCGCTGCCTCAACGGGTTTATGCTTGGGCGCCTGGTCGTGAAGCCGGAGCAGGAAGAGCGGCTCGCCCGCATGGGCATCAAGGACAAGAAACGCATCTATCAAGCGGAAGACCTCGCTCCCGGCAAGCAACTGATCTTCGCCGCTACTGGCGTCACCGACGGCGCGCTCATGAAAGGCGTGCGCTTCTTCGGCGAGGGCACGAGAACGTCGTCGGTCATCATGACACTGCGCACGGGGAAGGTGCGCTTCGTGGAGAGCATCCACCTGGAGAAGGGAGCGGATGTGAAGGTGCGGTTCGCGTAGAGACTGGTCTCGGGTCGCTCGCCAGAGCTTGGGTGCGGTGAATACCTAACACCCAAGACCTAAGACCCGACCTAGCTCCCCCGCTACTTCAGATAGTACGAATCCTTCTTTAATTCCTCCGGGATGGCCGGGAACGGCGGCCATTCCTGTGATTCTCCCTTCAGCAGACCGGCCGTTGGCTCGAAGCGCGCCGCGCCGTCGTGCACCACAAATCTGTGCGGATGTCCCTCGGCACCGGACCAAAGAGAAACCCCGGCGTAGGCTCCATCTTTGCGCAGGATGTAGTAGGTCATGGCGACGAAGCGCAGCCGGGACATGTCGTTGTTGTAATTGCGCACGATACGCTTGAGCGCATCCATTCCCGCTTCCTGAGGAGACATGCCGCGGCGCATGTTCTCGACAATGGTATGGGCGCCGGCGACTTTGATGTTCTCTTCCCCGCTGCCGGTCGCGCCCGCCGAACCCACGTCCTGGTCGGTATAGCAGCCGGCACCGATGATGGGCGAATCGCCGCAACGGCCCGGCAGTTTGAAGGCCAGGCCGCTGGTTGTGGTGATGCCGGAAATCTCTCCCTTCTCATTCAGCGCCGAGCAGTGGATCGTGCCCGTGGGCGGAAACAGCACGCGGCGAACGGCCGCAAGCTGGAACTCAGGCTCAATCCCCAGATCTGCGGCACGCTGCTGGAGTTGCTGAACGCGATCCCGCCATAACTCGGACTGCGGTTTAGGCTCCGCAGTGGGCGGATGCCAGCGCGGATCGGAAATGCCTGGCCCCCACCAGTCGCGGTCGGAATTGAATTCTTTCCACAGCAGCCAGATCTTGCGCGAGCGGTCGGTCAGCAGATTCTCGCGCGGAAATCCTACGGCCACGGCAAATCGTTCGGCGCCTTCTCCCACCAGCATGACGTGGCCGGTGTGCTCCATCACCGCCTTCGACACCAGCGACACATTTTTGATGTTGCGAACAGCACCCACAGACCCGGCGCGCCGCGTGGGCCCGTGCATGCAGCAGGCATCGAGTTCGACCACGCCTTCTTCGTTGGGCAAACCACCCAAGCCAACGGAATCGTCGTTGGGATCGTCCTCGGGGCCTTTGACCACTCGGATCGCGGCATCCAGCGTGTCGCCGCCGCCCTTGAGGAAATCGTAGGCCGCCTCCACATAGGCGCGGCCATTGTTAGCGCAGATGATGACCGGACGCTTCGGCGAACCGGGCGGAGCAGCCTGTCCTGTTTCAGCTCCGAGCGCTGCCGGCCCGCGGACCCCGGCGGCGACGGCTCCCAGAACTGACGTCTTCACAAAATCACGGCGCGAGAAGGTCACGGGTTCCTCCTAGAAATCAATGCGCAGACCGAACTCCGCTTCGCGCGGGGCGCCGACAGCAAAGACGCCGGTCCCTCGTCCAATTCGGACTGTATTTGTTCCCGCATTAACGCCAGACACCGTGCCGTTAATGGTGCCGTCTGTGCCAAACAGCGAACCGAAAGCGCCGAAGTTCCTGAAATTGAAAACGTTGAAAAACGAAATGCTGGGCAGAATGGTCAAGTGTTCACGCAACTTGAGAGGCCAGCTCACGGTTGTGTCAACGTCTTTGTAGTACCCATTCCCGGCATTATTCGCGGGCGGAGGCTGAATCGAAGGAATCACCGCACCCAATGTGACCAACTGGTCTGGCCTGAACAAACCAGCGGTGACCAGCGCTTGCCCCGCGGGCGTAAGTGTATTTCCATTGCCGTAGGTGTTGTTGAAATTCTGAATGTAGGCATTCAGATTGTTGGGCGAAACCGAGCGCATGAATGTCCCCGGATGACCTATGCCGGTGGCAGCCGCGTTCAGGAAGTCGCCCGTCGTGCCATCGCCGGTCAGATCGGAACGGAAAATTTCTCCCGTGCTGGTGTAGACAGGGATCGTCAGGTCAGAAGGTTGGGGCGAGGCAAAACCGCCAATCAGGCTCAAGCGCGGACCGTGGTGGGCAAAGTCAACGATAGCGCCGAACTTGAACTGGTGGGTGCGATCCTGCGACGTTGGCCCCATGAAGGCGGTGGGGTTGCGGAAGTCCCATGCGTTCAGGGTGAAGTGCTGGTCGCTGCCGTTGTTGCCGACGAAGCGGGAAAGCGTGTAGTTGACCTGGAGATCGAGGCTGCTCACGCCGGGGAAGGGATTGCCCACCCGTTGCCGGTACTCGCTTTGCAGGCCGCTGTACACCGAGCGGCCCATGGGGTAGTTCATGTACAAGTTGCCAAGCAAGGGATTGATACCGGCAAATGCAGCACTCGTATCCGGAGTGAGCCCCCAGTATGGCGTGGAATACCCAGCGTTGAACACGGTGCCGGAGTCCAGGCCGTTGCTGGCAAAATCGTTGATGCTGGCGCTGCCCGGGTTAGCCGCGATGTAGCAATCCACGGCGGCCGGCGCCTGGGCTACGCTCCCCGCTGGAGTGCAGCCAGCGTTGGCCACGGTTGTATTGATGGCATAGAGAGCGGCTTGCGGTACGCCGTTGGTGTCTTTTTCGAGATAGCGCGCATCGCCTACATGGTTCACATCAATCCCCACCTGAAAATGCAGGCTGACGTTGCGCAGGTAGTCCACGGTCAGGACGCCGCCCTTGCCGAGTTGGCGCTGGACACCAATATTCATCTGGTAAGAGCGGGCGGTGCGGAAATTGGGATAATAGGGATAACCGAGTTCCAGAGTATTGCCCACAAAGTTCGGATTCGGGCCGGCCCTGCCCACCGCTGCAGTTGCCGCCGCGTAGGCGGCCTGCAAATCGGCCATGGCCTTGGCTGCGCCTTCCGCATTGCCTGTGCTGGGGCCGAGCGGCTGGTAGCATACTTGCGTGGCCAGGTCGTAGCCATCAATGGAAGAAATCGAGCCACCGCCCGGCATCGCAAAAGAGTTCGTTCCGATGTATTGGCTCGGGTTGTAGGGGGCATTGGGATCGCAGTACAGATATGGGGTCTGGTTAAAGAGGCCAGTAGCCAGCTTGTCGCTGCGGTCGTACGACACATTGTTGAAAATGTTGTTTTCGTAGTAGAGGCCGCCACCGCCGCGGATCGCAGTTTTTCCGTCGTGCCAGGGGTCCCACACAAATCCTGCCTGTGGAGCAAAGTTCAGGTTGGGCTGCCGAACCCGGTTGCCCAAACCGGATCCCCACTGATCCAGCAGATTCCCCGTGCAGGTGATCAAAGTTGTGGCCGAGCAGGGGATGGGCGCCATATCGCTATCAGTTCGTCCCGTGTCGCGGATGTAGCGCAGTCCGAAATTCACCGTCAGGTTGGGTTTGATCTTCCAGGAATCGCCCACGTAGGCCTCAAAGCGGGTATCGAACAAACCACCCGCGGGATAGCCGAAAGCTGGCAGTTCCGTGCTGAAGCCCTGCTCGTTGCCGACGTAGCCGCCGGTAAAAGGATAGTCGGCAATGTTCGTACTGCACCCCACGAAACCGCCAAGATTGCAGGAGTAATAAGGAGCCTGGAAGACCTGCCCAGTGGGAACGTTTGGGTTACCGTCCACATAGGAGTAAAGCTGCGGAGCGAGGCCGTTGAAAGAGGCGAATCCGCCGGTAGCAATGCCATTGACAGTGGCGCCGAAGCGAATGATGTGCGCGCCCCAAACCCGACTGGCGTCGTACTTGATCTGCTTGTTGCTCTGGAACGTCTGCTGCGGGGCCAGGTAGTTCGGCCCGGTGTCGAGGCTGGTGTCGTTGAAAACAATTTCAGCAAAGGAAAATGGATTGATAGCAAGAGGCTGCGAATTGGTATCGTCGACGATCTGGTTATGGAACTTGAAATATCCCAGGCGAATGCTCTGGGACCAGTTGCCCTGATTGATGTCAATACCAACGGCATGAGAAGGAGAATAGTCGCGGTTCGCGTAAAAGGAAAAGCCGGTGTTTGCCGAGGCCGCGGAATAATTCCAGTCATAGGCGAACTTATAGAATACGCGGACATTCTTTAAGGCCTGCCAGTCAAGCCGGCCGCTGGCCTGCGAACTCTTGAAGGGAGAGTCAATGCCGCGCGTCAGGGCCTGAAAAGGAGGGCCGGCGACGACGGACCCGAGGCTGTCCTGCTTAAGGCGTTCCGAATCAATGAAGAAAAAGAGCTTGTCCTTGATGACGGCGCCGCCGAAACGACCGCCGAAATAGCTGCGCTGAAACTGCGAAGACACGGCCCCGGGGAGATCGGCAAAACCGGCAACGTAGTCGCGGAATTGGTAGAAGGCCTGACCGTGATAGGCGTTCGTGCCCGAACGGGTGGCTACATTGACCGTGCCGGAACTCGTGATCTCCGAGGAAATATCGAACGAAGAGCGGCCAATGTTGAATTCCTGGATGGAACTCAGCGCGATGTTTTGCGTAGTCGTGCCCACAGTCTCGTCGCTGACGTCGAGGCCGTCCACTTCGATGCGGGGCGTGCGTCCGAAATCGCCATTGATCGAAAGTGAGTTGTAGCCTACTTTGGTCGGATCGAACGCCACGCCGTCCTGCATCTGGACGCCAGGTTCCAGTTGCGCCAGGTCGAGAAAGCTGCGTCCATTGATGGGCATATTGTCAATCTGTTCCCCGCTGAGCACGCCCTGCACCGTGGATTGCTCCGTGTTGACGGTGATCGCAGTGGTCTGCACTTCGATCGTGGTGGTCTCCTGGCCAACCTCCAGCTTCACATTGCCCGAGGAGGTCACCGCAATCTGCACCGGTATGGTGAGTTGCGCTGTCTTGAACCCCTTGGCCTGCACCCGCACCTGGTAGTCGCCGACGGGCAAGCCGCCTGAGTTATAAGTGCCCGCGGAAGACGATTTGACGGTCACGACCTGCCCGGTGGCGCGCGATGTAATCGTGATGGTGGCGTCCGTCACGACCGCGTTGGTCACGTCACTAATCGTGCCCTGAATGCTGCCCTGGCTGACAGTGGTTTGGGATAACGAGAGCGTGCACAATAACGAGATCAACAATGAACAGAAGACAATCTTCGCAAACAAGCGGTAGCAGGTTGCGGCCATACGACGGGGATCATACGCAGACATGGGGGCGTCCTTTCCGACAGACCGGGTTCTCAAGAGCGGCCCTATTCTATGGCTTCCGCATCACGGCTCTCAAGTCGCTTTTCTTGAACCGATGGCAGCGCCATTTGCCAGGGCTCTGATCGCAAGCTCTGACGAAGCCGCTAGCATTTTGACCAGGCCATTTTGCCGAATGCCATATTGTTGGAAGGTTCAGGGGGATCAGTCGAGAAAGTGTGGAGAGCGAGAGGATGTGAGCGCAGGCCCGAATCCATCATGTGAACGAAGCGGGGGCGAGAGTCGGCCGAGTTCTCTAAGCAGGTCCAACAACCTGCGCCGGATAAAGCTCGGCCCGACCCCTCAGCCTGAGGGCCACCTCATCGGCCGGCAAACCTTCGCAGACGGCCCGGATACCCGGCGCCTGCTCTGGTCAGTTCATCCGCTGATTGGGAGATGGGCTGCACATTTCCAACCCGGAAACGCAACAACGCGGCAATATTGCCCACCTTGTCGAACTCCGGATCGTCCTTCACATAAAACGTCTCGATATCGCGACGAATTACCCAGGGCAGGATGGCTTCGCCGACGTCCACGATTTCCTTGGTGGCCCGGCCGCAGACCGGGCAGAAGGTAACGATGTGGGCATCCAGGTGGCCGCATCCGGAACATTCCACTGCGTGCGCCTGAAGATTCTCACCAATCAGCAAGGCTTGCACTTCTCCCATTTCCAGGGACCGCAATACGCGACGCAGTCCGGTAGCACCTCGCCCGTTGCTGCGCGCCTGCCCCAGGACCTGACTGACCAGTTCGCGGCAACGGTCGCCTTGCCATTGTTCTACGATCTGCTGTGCGCGGGTGCGGATCTCGTCGCCGGTGACGTGTCCCAGATCGGCGGCGAAGCGGCCCAGCAGGGTCTGGCTCACGTAGGGATGCAGTTGCGGCTCCAATTGCGAGCGGTGAACATCCTGACAGCCTAGGATCCATTTCTCGAACACGCCTTTTTCCAGCGACTCCTTCAGCGTCTCGGCAACCGCCTTGAAATGCTGCCGGGCTTCGTCTTCGACCCTGCGCTGGGCGCGGCCGCCATCGTATCCGGCATAGCCATCGCTGCGCCCCTTGCGCGGCTGGAACAGGCCTTCGCGCTCGGTCAGCTCGCCGAGGCGAAGATCGAAAATTCGCGCCCGGTGCCGGTCCACCAACACCACTCCCAGCCGCGGGAATGCTCCCAGGAGCCGGGCCAGGGGCTTTAGATGAAAATGGCGGTCCACAGACAGTTGCGTGCCCGGAAGACTGGGAGGCAAATCATATTCGCGCCAGATCTTTTGCGCGCCGCAAGCGAACACGGCTTTGGCATGGGCGCCATTGCTGCGCAGTTCTCCCGACAGGCGCTGGATGCGTTCAATATCTGAGCGGGCGTACTCTTTCCGATCTTTGCTTTCCAGGCTGCGCACGGCCTCGCGCACCAGGTCTTTGACCAGAATCATGTCCTCCTTGTGTGCCTTGTTGCGTGGGGTAGACGGTTGGAAATAGAAGCTCACGGCGGAGGACTGTGCGTCTTGAAATTCAGCCAACTCTCGGATTTGTTCGCGAGTAATACTCATGAATCCCCCAGAAAACTAGAATTAGGTCTAAGCGGCGCCGGTCGGGGCGAGCCGGCCGTGGAACTCCCTGGCCAGGCCCGGAGCTGAGCGCAGGTGTTCGCGCGCAGCGGAAATGAACGCGAGTACCCGGTCGGCCGGAAGACCGGTAATCGCCATGATCTCGTCAATCGTAAAGCCTTCGATGGCATGTAGGATGAAAGCCTCGCGCGGGCCGGAGCCAAGATCGCGCAACGCGGACGCGATCAACCGCAGCATTTCGTCGGAGGCCAGGATCTGCTCCGGCGTAGCGACGCGGGCGTCAGGAATCACGGTCTCGCCCGTGATGGATTCGTCGGGCTGATGAAATTGCAGCTCCGGTTCGTCGCTCGCCTTTATGTTGCGGCGGCGCGCCGATTCTTCCAGGCACACAGCGTTGCCATTGCTTTCATCGGTGCGCGAAAGCTCGTCCAGGGCTTTCAGAGCCAGGCGGTAGAGCCAAGGCTCAAGCGCCAGCCGTTCGGGCTTCTCCTGGCCATCGCCGAGAGCCGCGGCGATGGTTTCATCAATAACCTCTTCCTTGGTCAGAGTATCGGAAGCAACAACGTCCTGCGCCTCGCGGAAGTAGATTTCACGCTCGACAAAACGTTCCAGACGCCCCAGATTGACGTTCACATAGGATCGAATATCGTCGGCAGAGACCATCGGGGGGTAGACTGCGGCCAGCGTCTGCTCGAACGGAACCTCGGGCACCGTGCTGCCGGGGCGGGCGCTGTCCCCCCGGCGTCCGCGTTGCCATTTGTGGGACGAACGCAGTATCTGCTTGTGCTTGTTGACCTGCTCCAGCAGATCTTCAAATGCGCTTTTCACCGCCGCAGCGGCCGTCGCCGCGGACCTCTGCGCCGCCAGTTGGCCTGACGGCAACCGCAGGTTCAGCGAAACGCTGGTCCCCTCGCGGGCGGAGACTTCCTCCACGACTCCCTTCAGGTGAATCAGTTCGGGGCGGAAAACCTGCAGGCGTTTTTGCAGTTTTTCGATCTGGTGCTGAATGTCTTTTTCTACGCTGGGAGTTTTGTGAACCCGGTAACTAACGTGGACGTTCATGAGCGCCTCGGCCTTGCTCTACGAAGTGCGCAACCAAGTGCTTTCTAAGCCGATTGTACACCCGGTCAAAAAAACGCAAGCGGAGAATTGAGGGCCTGTCGAGAATGACAGTTCCCCTTCCGGAATTGATTGCATAAGGCAGCCTTTTTGTCTGGCCACTGGTTTGCAGGCGGCAAAATAGGAAGGTATGATCCGGGAACCATGATCCGGTCAAAAGTCATGTTGCTGTTTTTGTTCACCGCTGCGGCGTTCGCCCAGGCTCCCACTTCCAAAGAAATCGAGACCATCTACCCTGACGCGCATGCGCTTTACCTCGACCTGCACCAGAATCCCGAGCTCTCGGCGCACGAGATACAAACCGCGGCGAAGCTGGCGGCGGGACTGCGCAGTTCGGGCTACGACGTGACTGAGCATGCCGGCGGGACGGGGATTGTTGCGCTGCTCAAGAACGGCGAAGGACCAACCATCATGCTGCGCACCGAACTGGACGCGCTTCCGGTGGAAGAAAAAACCGGCCTTCCCTACGCCAGCAAAGTGCGTACGAAAGACGAAGCCGGACGCGACGTTCCGGTCATGCACGCCTGCGGCCACGACCTGCACATGGCGGTCCTTCTGGGCACCGCTGAGATCATGGCGCACCGCAAGGAAACATGGCATGGAAATCTGATTCTGATTGGCCAGCCCGCCGAGGAAACTATCGGCGGAGCCGAGGGGATGATCCGCGACGGCTTGTTCACGCGCTTCCCCAAGCCGGACGTGGCCGTCGCCCTGCACGTCGGCAATGAACTTCCCGCAGGGATGGTGGCCATCACTCCTGGAATCTACAACACGAATGCAGACTCAGTGCGCATTGTGATCTATGGCAAGGGCGGACATGGCGCTATGCCGAACACGGCCATTGATCCCATTGTGATCGCGGCCAGAACGATTCTGGCGCTGCAGACGATTACCTCGCGCGAAATCAAGCCTGGCGAAATGGCGGTCGTGACAGTCGGCTACATTCACGCCGGAACAAAGAACAACATTATCCCCGACCAGGCTGAAATGGGCCTGACGGTGCGAACCTTCAAGCAGGATGTGCGCAAGCAAATCCTCGCCGCCATCACGCGCATCACCAAAGCGGAAGCCGCCGCGGCTGGCGCTCCGCGCGAGCCTTTGGTAGACCACTACGAAGGAACCGACTCCGTCTACAACGATCCGGCATTGGCCGAACACCTGCGGGCGCCTCTCGAAGCAGCGCTGGGGAAAAAGAACGTTGTGACCGCTCCACCGATCACACCGTCGGAAGATTTTTCCGCTTTCGTTGAGCAGGGGGTTCCCGGCTTCTACTTCAGCCTCGGCGGCGCCGACCCGGAGAAGTTCGCGCAAGCCAAGGCCACGGGAACGATGCTGCCAACGAATCATTCGCCGCTGTTTGCTCCCGACGTGGACCCCGCGCTGCGGACGGGCATCACGGCTGAAGTCGCGGTGCTGCGGAACCTTCTGAACACGTCGGCGGAGGAACTGCACAAGCTAACTGCCGAACAGCCATCACACTGAGGCAGGAGCCGCGACCGCTGGCCGGACGATTGTACATACACATGTATTGACATAGCACACGATTCCAGGGTATCTTAAGAACTACTGCGACGCCGGAAACGGCTATGCGTTTTGAATGGGACGACGAAAAAGACCGGCGAAACTTACTCAAACATGGATTTGGCTTCGAAACGGCGACCCTTGTCTTCGACGATCTGCGCGCGTTGACCCAGCGCGACGAATCGACAAGCGAGGAGGAGCGTTGGATCACGCTTGGATCGGTGAGCCCGGGTACCGTGCTCTTTGTGGTTCACAAATCCTTTGAGCGGGATAACGAAGAAGTCATAAGAATCATTTCGGCCCGCGCGGCGACGCCGCGTGAAAGGAGAGCATATGAGGAAGCTAGGCAAGGAACAAAAACGAGACATCGCCGCCCTCGCGGCCATGAGAGACGAAGACATCGACCTCTCTGATATGCCGGAGGTGGTGGACTGGAGCAAGGCCGAGATGGGCAAGTTCTATCGCCCGCCGAAGAAGGCCGTGACTATGCGCCTGGACTCGGATGTTCTGGAATGGCTGAAGGGATACGGCAAAGGCTATCAGACGAGAGTTAATCTCCTGTTGAGGCATGCGATGGCAAGCGCGGGGGGACGCAACACGTCGCGAGCGCGGCGAAGCGGTTAGCCTAGATTTCTCAGGGAACCATTTCGCTCGTCGGTTTCTAGCCAATCCTCGATTTGGCTGGCAACAGTGACGCGCGAAGCGCGAGACTGCGATAGCGATCTGATTACCTCCACGATTCAGTTCGAACGCCAGGATAAGAACGCATCACCGCATCTATTTGCCGGCACGAACAGAAATGATCCGCCAGTCGATCAGCGGTTTTAGGGTGCATTCCTTCATTGATAAATCCCACAGACTACGCTCTGGAATGAGTTGGATCATACGTATTTCTCTCCCTTAATCGGGCGAGTTCTATCACTACGTGTGCTTGGCGTTCGTTATCTGCTGAGAATTCGGCACACAACGCACCCTCCGAACACATCTCCGGAAGCACGCGAATGTGGTGGTAGGCCAGACGAAATTCCAGCTTGAGGCGATCGAGCCTGTAAGATAGATAATCGTTGCGAGCAGCCGGCCTGGCGTGTCCGTTTCTATTACTGAGCCGTTTCGACCGAGTACGTAGGGGCTTCACTCGCCCAAAATCTTGCCCGCTCCACCGCGAGGTCATACCTCCGAGCAAAGTCTTCAAGGTCGCTCATAAAAGCCTATTTTGGCACATTCGGGAGTCGCCAGGGCCGGCCTTTCACTGACAAGAAGCTCCCGTCACACCGCCACCGTAACTGACGTCTCCGTCCTCGTCACCGGCCGATACAGCGTGTCGCGCTCGACCGGCTCGCGGCCGGCGGCGCGGATCAGCCGCTCCAGTTCTTCCCGCCGCATGCCTTGCGGAGTGGTGGCGCCAGCGTCGTGGTAGATCTTCTCTTCGATCACCGTGCCGTCCATGTCGTCGGCGCCGAAGCGCAGCGATATCTGCGCGATCTTCGGCGTCATCATCTGCCAGTACGACTTGATGTGCGGGAAATTGTCGAGGACGAGCCGGCTGACGGCGATTTGCTTGATGTCCTGCATGCCGGTGGTCTTCGGGAGGTGCTGCAGCGGAGTGTTTTCGGGATGAAACGCCAGTGGAATAAACGTCTGGAAGCCTCCGGTCTCGTCCTGCAGGGCACGCAGCTTGAGCAGGTGATCGACGCGGTCCTCGTCGTTCTCGACGTGACCGTAGAGCATCGTGGCATTCGACTTCAACCCGATCTGATGAGCCAGACGGGCAGTTTCCAGCCACTGGTCGCCGTCAATCTTGTGGTCGCAGATGATGTGGCGCACGCGGTCAGCGAAAATCTCGGCTCCGCCTCCCGGCAGAGAATCCACGCCTGAAGCTTTCAGTTGCTCGAGCGTCTCGCGGATCGAAAGCTTGGCCCGCCGCGCCAGATAAGCGATTTCGACCATGGTGAAGGCCTTGAGATGCACCTGCGGAAAGCGTTGTTTCAGACCGGCGCAGAGATCGAGAAAGTACTGAAACGGCAGGTCGGGATGAAGCCCTCCCACGATGTGGAACTCGGTAACTGCCTCGGAGTATCCGGATGCCGCAGTCTCGAACGCTTCTTCGAGCGCCATGGTGTAGGCGCCGGGCGCGTCCTTCTTGCGGCCGAAGGCGCACAGGCGACAGGCCGCAATGCAGACGTTGGTGGGATTGATGTGGCGGTTGACGTTGAAATAGGTCTTGTCGCCGTGCCGGCGCTCGCGCACGGAGTTCGCCATCCAGCCTACGGCGAGAATGTCGCCCGTGCGATAAAGAGCAAGGGCGTCATCGGCGTCGAGCCGCGCTCCAGCCATCACCTTGCTGTGGATGGGCGCGAGGCGCGGATCATCGGTCTGAAAGGGATGGCACTGGCACGAGTCCGACATCCCTCTGATGATATCGCAGGAACAGGCAGAAGTGGCTTTTCTGCTAATTTGGGCGGTGTCCTAACTAGTTTCGCTGTTCTCTGCGATCTTCGCGAATCCTTTGCGTTTCTCTGCGGTTGAGGCTTTGAGCTAGGGGATTAGCACACTACCCCGGTTCGAACGAACCAGCGATTGCATCCATCCTCATTTCCGCAGCAGCAGATCCCCGGCAACAAAAAAGAAAAACAGCACAGAAATGACTCCATTCATAGTGAAGAAGGCGGCGTTGAGCTTCGACAGATCGTCCCGCTTGACCAGGGAATGTTCGTAGAGCAGCAGCACAATCACCACCAGAACTCCGCAGGCCGCCAGTTTCCCCAGCGCAAAGGCGAGCAGCAGCGCGACGAGAAGGCCCACCATCACCAGGTGAAAGCCGCGCGCGACCCAGAGCGCGGCTTTGATGCCAAAGTGGCGCGGGATGGAATGCAGGCCGGCCTGGCGGTCGAAGTCAAAATCTTGGCAGGCGTAGAGAACGTCGAAGCCGCCCACCCAGAACGTGACTGCGGCGGTGAGCAGCAGAATTCGCGCGTCCAGCGAGCCGCGCACCGCGATCCACGCGGCCGCGGGCGCAATTCCCAGCGCCAAGCCGAGCACCAGGTGCGACCAGCGGGTGAAGCGCTTGGTATAGGAGTAGAACAAGAGCAAGGCCAGAGCAGCCGGAGAGAGCCACAGTGAAAGACGATTCAATTCGCCGGCGGCGATCACGAAGACCGAACTCGCAACCACCACGAACGCCGCCACAAACGCTGGGCTGAGATGGCCGGTGGGCAAGGCGCGGTTGCGGGTACGCGGGTTGGCGGCGTCAATGGTGGCGTCGACGAGCCGGTTGAACGCCATGGCGGCGGAACGGGCAGCAACCATGGCAACGACGATCCAGACAAGTTGACGTGCGGTCGGCAGGCCTCCCGCCGCCAGCATGGCTCCGCAGAGCGCAAAGGGAAGCGCGAAGACAGAGTGCTCCCACTTGATCATCTCCAGGGTCACGCGCAGGTTGTGGAGAACGGGCACGGGTAGATTGTAAATGCAGGTCTCGGTAGGCCTTAGGTTTTGCGATTCGGTTCAAGCCGCTGATCCCAAGGCTGGAGAAGCCTGACGCCTAAGACCGAGACCGGGGACTCAGAACCTAACAGCTAAGACCTTAACACCTAAGACCCAAGCCCTCCACCCGACACCAGCGGCACGAACCGGCACAACTCGCGTAGGGTGGTCTGCGGCTGGCCATTGCGTTTGTGGACCAACTGCAATTGTTGCGCGTCGAAGGACCCGACGGGAATGATCATACGTCCGCCTTCTGCCAACTGGGCCAGCAGCGCGCTGGGCACCTCGGGAGCAGCCGCCGAGACGATGATCGCATCGTAGGGCGCCAGTTCTGGATAGCCCTGGCTGCCGTCGCCCACAATGACTTTCACGTTGGTGTAGCCAAGCCGTGCGAGCAGATCTCCTGCGTCAGCAGCTAGCGCGGCGTGCCGTTCCACTGAGACAACCTGAGCTGCCAGTTCGCCGAGCAATGCCGTCACATAGCCCGACCCTGTCCCGACCTCAAGAACCCGGCTCGCCGGAGTGAGCGCGAGTGCCTCCAGCATCAACGCCACGATGTACGGCTGCGAGATGGTCTGCCCCTCGCCGATCGGCAACGGATAGTCTTCATAGGCCTGATCACGATAGCGTTCGGCCGTGAACTCATGGCGCGGGACGCGCGACATAGCGTCGAGAACGCGCTCGTCCGCAATGCCGCGGGCGCGAAGTTGGGTGTCGACCATGCGCAACCGCAAGGTCACGAACATGGCGGCTTCGGCAGTGGGAGGCGTCTGCGTCAAGGTGCGAGTGCTCCTGCAACCCCATTCTATTTCTTGCGGCGCCGGATGCGCACATCGAAGCTGACCACGCCGTTTTGATCGCGTGTGCCCACCGCGGATATGTTGCGGTTGAAAAAGTACTCGCCCTCGATGATTTGCTCCGAGCTCTGGGAGACGTTGGTGCTGTACGTGAGTGAGAGGTTGTTGGCAAACTGTTGCTCAATCGTGACCTGCGGCCCGTGCGCCGTGGGGTTGGTCTCCGTGTTCAAGCCTTGCGGATCAATCTTGATGCGGCCGACTCCGAACAGTTTTTCCATGCGGCTGCTCACGGTGGAGTTGAGCGCCTGGTTGATGATCATGGCCGTCGCTTCGTCGGTGAAGGGGGTTTGACCGGACTGCTGCTGCAACTGTTCTGATTCCTGGCTGGTGCGGCCCAGGGCAAGCAGGGCGATGATGTCAGATTTGGGCAAAGGCGGCTCGGAGCGATAGTTGACCGTCAAACGCTCGGCCGTCCCCGTAACCGTAACATCGAGATCGTAATTGCGAACGTGCGTCGTGGCCTGAAGGTTCACCTGGGGCTCGATCGCGACCGGGTTGGCAAAGGTGATATCGCCGCGCTCCAATCGAAACTTGATGCCATTGAAGGTTGCGTTTCCTTCCAGAATGTCCGCCCGGCCGAGAACGCTGGGGCGCGCGACCGAACCGCGCAGGCGCAGATCGGCGTCACCGGAGAGCTGCGCCACCGCGGTCTTCATCTGCAGTTCCGGCGCAGTGCGCACGGCGACGTCCAGTTTCACGTTGTAGAGCGGAGAGTTTGCTGGGGCGATCGCGGCCGACTGGCGGGTGCGTTCGAGATACGATCCAAAATCAAACCCCGGCGTGACTGCCAGCTTCGTAACCAGGATGTCTCCCGAAACGGTCGAAGCTGAACGCGTTCCCACCCAATGCAATTCCGCGTTTGCCGTGGAGCTGACGCCCGGCGGATAGCGCAATCGTACCTCCTTGCCCACGGCCGTCAGGTTGAAACTCAGCTGCTGGTTGAAGTGAGTGGCGTCGCCCTTCAGATCCAGCGTGCCGCCGCCGGTACGGGCGGTCAGGGTCTCGATGTGGATACCTTCGCGAGTAAACACCAGCGAGCCGTTCATCTCGCTCAGGCCGCTGGGCAACCCCGCGTAGTTGACAGCTCCGTTGCTTACGCGAATGCTGCCTTGTGGGAGCGGCTGATCCAGGCTGCCCCCCAATGTCATATGGACGGTTACCAGTCCCGCGGAAGAGATATCCGGGTCCAGGCTGGCGAGCAACCTGAAGTCCGCTTGCCCGTCGGCCGTAAGGTCGAGCGCACGCGAGCCCGCGAAGCCGATGGAACCTTGCCCGGTGATGTCTGTTCCCTCGCCGACCATATGCAGCGGCTGGATGTGCGCGACCTGCTGGGCATAGGTAAAGCGCACCGGGCCCTGATTGTGCAACTTGGCGTGTTCCACTTCCACATAGACATCACTCGCGTCGCCATTCAGCGTCCACTGCCGCGGATAACGCAACGGCCCTTGCATCGTCAACGTCCCGCCGACCGAGGAATGCCCGGTCAGTTGCCCTCCCAGATAGGCGCGCCACAGGGCATCGAGGTCCACATGATCGGTGCGCACAGAAATGTTCGCGGGATAATCACCGTGCATTCCGACCGTGCCCTCGATGAAAAGCGTGCCGTGCGGAAATTCGGAGTGACCGCTGAGGTGCAGCTCGCCATTTTTGGTCACGGCTTCGAGGTCGAGCCCGCCTTGGAGTTCGCGATCGAAAGTCAGATCACGCGTGTGAATCCCGACGTTAATCTGAGGGGCATCCAGCGTTCCTGAGCCCTGCAAAGTAAAGTCGGCCCGGCCTTCGACCGGCAGGCGGTCAAGGTGGATCTGGCGAACGCGTGCCAGGTCAAAATTGCTGCCGCTGAGGTCGAGACGCAAACCGCGCGTCGCCGGCGTGTAGGCAGCGCTGCCGCGAACCACCGCATCTTCATGCGTGAGCTGAATGTTGTTGAGAGCAGTTTCTCCCTCGGTCATGCGCAGATCAGCGTCGAAGTTCTCGATCGCTTCCTGGTAAACCGAAGCTCTGGTGGCATGGATGTGTCCTTGCACCTCGGGATTTGCTCGGGTTCCGCTGATTTGCAACGAGACATCTGCGATCCCCGAAACCGGATAGTCAAAACCCGTCAACGCCGCGGTCGAGGCGACGTCGACATTGTGGAGATTCACGCGCGCCGTATAGGGGCTGTCTTCGGTGAACTGTCCGTTCTGCAAGGCGGCGCTGACGTCGAAGTCGGCGCTGGTGTCGCCACGCCGCAGAGTGCCGCCCCGGAGGGCAGCCTCACGTGACGAAAACTGAATGCTGGCCGCCAGGGAATCCCAATGGATGTGTTGCTCCGACGTGCGCGAGGTTGGCGGCACGGTGAATTCAAAATCTTGCGCGACCAGGGTCCCGGCGAGCGTGGGCGAGGAGATGGTGCCACCCGCCACGCCGTTGAACGTGGCCACCCCGTCTACCCGGAAAGGAACGTTGGTAGGGCCGCCCAGCGCCGTGACCAGCGGGCGCCATTCTTCAAGGTTGGAAGTCGAGACCGAGAGATGCAGCGTGGACGGAGGCGAAAGCGTCCCCACCGCCTGTATCCGCGATGCCGGCGTCGACAGGTTGAACTGTGCCAGGTCCAACGACTCAATTCCCACGAGATACTTGCCCTGAATATGCGCCGTCACAGGCAATTCGCCGGGAGCCACGCTCAGGGGCGGTTTCAGGTCGAGAGCGAATACAACCTCCGCGTCCTTGGACGAACCTCTCCAAACCGCATCTACCGTGCCTATGACCAATCCTGCCGGGTGAAAGCGGCCCAGCCGATGCGCGGGTTGATCCAAGTCGGCGGCCATTTCGCCTGCCGAAATATCGCGCAGCCGGAGATGCACAGCGCCGGTCTGCACGCCTGGCAGTTTTTCCTTCTCACCTTTCTTCGAGGGAGGCCGCGCCGCCGTGATCACTGGGAGCTCTTCCCCGCCCCTTCTTGCCGTGCCGGGCGAAGAAGGCGGGACGCTGTGCAGCCAGTTATCCACCTGCGCATCGCCCGTGAAGCCTCCGCCCAACAGCTTTCCCTGCAACTTCGCCAACTTGATCTGCCGATCGGTTACCGAATAATCGGTCGTGACGCTGGCCTTCTTGAGCGCAATCTGCTGGTCCTGCCAGCCCAGGTCCCGCAGCGCCAGAGCGCCCGTGGTCGAGAACTCGTTCAGCGTCCAATGTCCGCTGCCTTTGAATTCGGCCACCCCGTCGCGCAGATCTTGGCGGCGGGCAATCGCCGCCGCCTCGATGAGATCAACGTGAACGTCGTAGTTTCCGTCCAGGTGGGGATCTTGAAAATCGCTGATGCGCCCGCTCGCTTCCATTTTCGACCGGCCCGAGTTCCACTTCAGCGACTTGACTTCGGCGAATGTAGGACCCAGGCTGACCTCGGCCGTGGTCAGCCAGGAAAACGGACGGAAGCCATCGAACACCGTATCCACCTTTCCCAGCTCGAGATGGCTTTCATAGCGGCCTCTCAGGTAGGAGTAATCCATCTTTAGTGCGGCGTCATCAACCGCAAAGTCCAGCGGAATTTGCCGGTCGGACCAAAGCAACTCGCCGTTTCGCACGGACAGATGGTCAATGGAAAGCGCAAAGAGTTGCTCGACGGGAGTCTTCTCCGAAGTCCGCCGCCCCTTGGCGGCAGGGACATTGGTTGTACCGTCAGCAGCCACCACGATGTGAACGACCGGGCGTTCCAGACTCAGCGAGTAGAAGCCGAACTCCGTGCGCAGCAACGAAATGACCTTGACCTGTGCGTACAGGTGATCGGCGTGAAGCAGGGGCACGTCGGAGGGAGCTTCCGTCCCATGCACGGTGATGTCGCGCACTTCGACCTGCATGTGGAAGGGGACAATGTGGAAACTGCCGATTTGGGCGCGCCCGCCGGTAACCCGCTCCAGTTCTCCGACCAGACGCCGGCGCGCATACGCCTGAAAAGAGTCGGTGTTGATGTACCAAAGCCCGGCGAGCAGCGCGACCAAGCCGGCGGCGCCGATAATCAGCACATACTTCCACCAGCGTCGAGGTCTCGCGGCCGGTTCGGTCACCGCGTCTGCACTCCCTCGCCGGCATACTCGGCTGCGCCGGGCACGCTCACCTGGCCTTCCGAGCGCAGCGTCTGCAGCCAGGAAACCAGCAGTTCATTCATCTTCTCCTGGGTGAGCAGTTCGCGAATTTGGGCGGAAACGTTGGCAAGGGGAACATCCCCTGCGCCCGATTGCTTCAACTGCGGGACAAATTTCTCCCGGTAATAGGCCTCGACGGACTTGGAATCAATCTGCACCGCGGGTCGCAGGTGAGCATCCACCAAGCGCATGAGGTCAATCTGTTCCTGCACGTGGGCGATCAGTTCTTTCTCCGTCAACCGGAACCCCGCTAGAACCGACTGCCAGCCTTCGTCGGTGGCAGCCGCCGGATACTGTTTCCGCGCCGCGGCAACGCGCGCTGCAGCCTCGGACTCCGAGGCATGCTGGAAGTAGGCAGACTTCATCTGCTCGGCGAGCAGTTCCTGATCAATCAGGCGGTCGAGGACGGCGCGGCGGTCGTCGTCTGTGAAGTCGCTGAGCGCGCGGCCGTTGAGCAGCGCCTCGTAGCGCAGCGCATCGTCCCAGTCGCTCTGCAGAATGATGTGCCCGTTCACAATGGCGACAATGCGGTCAATCACCTCCGCCCGTGCCACCTGCAAACCCGGAAAGGCGGCCAGCAAGGCCGCGAGCACCGCAACCGTGATCGTCTTGTTGGCGAAGATTCTTCTCATCAGAATGGCTGGCCTATGCTGAAAAATACGTTGAAGTGGCGCAGACGCTGTGTCTCCTGCACGGAAATCGGATGACTAGGGTCTTGCGGATTCGGAAACTGAAATACCTGGAAATACCTGGTCGGATTCAGGTTATATCCAAAGTCAAAGCGCAAGGGCCCGATGGGCGTCTTGTAACGCACCCCGACCCCAACTGCATGCGAAGTGTAATCATACCCGGAGTTATTGAATTGGTTGTAGCACTGTTGGTTCGTTGTACCACCGGACAAGCACTGTTGGGGATCGGGCTGGTGCCAGCGCAACAACCCTTTCAGCATGTCGTGCGGTGCGGTGAAAACGTTACCCATATCGTGGAAGATGGCGAAGCTGAATCCCTCCCCGAGGTAGGGCAGGTTCACCGGGGGAAAACGCAGTTCGAGGTTATTCACGAACAGCGCCGTGCCGCCAACGGGGAAGCCGGAATCGGGATCGCGAGGTCCTGCCTGATTTAACCCGAATCCGCGATGCGAGTTGCCGCCGCCCGCAAAAAAGAGTTCGGGCAGTGGAACCAACGAGAGGGTATCGGGGCAAGGATTCGGCACGGGCAAACATGCCCCCGGAGCCAGGATTCGCGTGCCCCGCAGGACCTGCTGTAAGCCAATCGTTGTGGATCGCGCGAAGACGAATTGATGTCCAGCCTTGCTCTTGCCTCCAAAGGCTTGGTAAGTCGAATTCTGCGCCAGAACCCTGCCGAAGTCGGCTTGCGATCCGAAATAGCCGGAGGCGACAAACCCGTCAAGGGTGAAGTAGTTACCCCTGGTGCTTTCCAGCGGATTATCCCTTTTGTCGCGGATAAATGTGAAACCCGGTCCGCCGATCCTGGCTGGGGCCGACTCCAGCGGGATCAGATTCGGATCGAAATCAGTAGCGAAATTACTGGCCTTTACCCGCCGGAACTCAAAGCGATAGGTCATGGAGCTTGGTCCCGGCCGAGAATCCGGCTCAGTTCCCGAATTCCCGATCTGCTGCCGGAGGTCAATTTTCCCTTCCAGCCGTTGCGACGTGAATGTGGCTACGTCCAGACTGTTGTCGTAGAAAATGGTGTAGATAAGCTTCCACTTGTCGCTATCCAACAGCTTGGGAATGGTGTAGCTGATCAGCCCGCGCTGTTGCAATCGCCCCACATGCGACTGGAACGTCAGGGTCTGATCCTTGCCCAGAAAGTTGAGCCGGGTCACGTCGAAGCCCACTCTTGGGCTTACTCCAGTCGTCCCCTGCGAACCGGAGGTCCCGGTCTGGAATTCCAACCCCAGCCCGTAGGTAAAGGTGTAGCGCTTCGCCTCCTGCACCTGCACCAGAACGTTCTTTTGCGGATCCGTGCCCTCGGGATTCTGCACCGCCGTGTCTACCTGGTTGAAAATGCCCAGATTGTAGAGCCGCGTCTGGGTATTGAGCAGCGCCTGCTGGCTGAGGGGCTGCCCCTCACGCACCTCCAGTTCGCGGTCCACGACGAAATCACGAGTATGTTCGGTTCCGGCCACCATCACGCGATCCACGGTGAACAGTTCACCCTCCTGAATGGTGTAAGTCACATCTTCGCGATTGGGCTGGCTGGCGGAGTCTTTGGTGGTGATGTCGAGCGTGGCGTTGGGGAAACCGTTGTTGAAGTAATAGTTCAGGATCCGCTCCCGGTCATTGGCCAAATCCTGCTCCGAATAAGGCTGCCCCGGCTGCGCGCTGGGCTCCGGGAGTTTAGCGGCTGCGATCTGCCGGTTGCCCAGGATCTGCAACTGGCCCACGCGGGTTTGCGGTCCCTCGCTGATGATCATGTGAACCGCCAGCTGGTTCTCGGCACCGCGATAGTTGTCGTCCACCTTAGTTTGGATTTGCACTTGGCGGAAGCCGTTCGAGCGATACAGCCCCTCGATCGTGGCCACGTCACTTTTCAGCAGCGCCCCGCTGTAGCGTCCGTGGCTCAAGAAGCGGGTGGCGGGCTGAATCTGCATGTAGGAGCGCAGCCTTGCCGGATCCAGAAACTCCTTGTTGCCGGAAATCTCCAGCAATACCAGCTTGTGCACCCGGCCGGGATCGATCTGATAAATCACGTGCATGGTTTTGGCATCGAATTCCTTCTGGATGTCAACTGTGGCATCGAAGTGACCGCGCGTCTGCAGGTAGTCGAGCAGGTTGCGCTTGCCCTCGTTGAGCAGGTCGTCGTCAACCGCGTTTTCCTCGTAGACAGGAACTTCTCTTTTCAGGACTCCGCGGCTGATGTGGTAACCCTGGGCTGAAATCACCACCACCGGACCGGGGTCGATCTGGAAGGTGAAATCGACGGCATTGGACTCCGCGTGGTACTCCTGCTGGGCGATGGAAACCTGGGCCAGCGCCCGGTTCTGCTTCTGGAATCTCTTGCGCAGGCGCCGCAGAGAATCGCTGACCCGCGCGGCGGTCACCCGGTCGCCGCTATCCATGTGCGCAATGCTCTGCACCTCGCCGGAGGACAGGCTGGAGGTCCCGGCAACCTTCACCTCGCCTACATGTGCCTGTGCACCCGGGGTAACGTGGAAAAGGATATCCACCTGCTGGTTGGCGGCGTTGGACGCACTCTCGGCGGTGACGCGCGCACGGTAGTAGCCATCCTCCTGCATGAGTCGCCGTATGTTCTCCAAGGCGCGATCCAGTTTGTCTTGGGTGTAGCGCTCACCCAACTGGAACTTCGAGGCGTTGACGATCTGGTTCGAGGTAGGCCGCGTGGGCGCGCCTTCCACATTAACCCCGCCGACGAAGAAATTGGCCGAGGTCGTAAAGGTAAGCACAACGTCCTCGCCGGAAGGAACGACTTCCGCCTGAATGTCAGCAAAGCGGCCGGTGGCATAGAGCGTGCGCATGCTCTCCCGGACGCGGTCGCGGTCCAGCGGCTCTCCGGCCTTCTGAGGCAGCAACTGCAGCAGGTGTTCGTGATCGCGTTCGGGCACTCCGGGAAGCTGTATGGATTTGACCACCTTTCCCTCGTACCGCAAAACCGCGCTGGACGACGCTGGCTGCGGTTCCTGTCGAGCAGATCGGGCGCCCCCTTCTCCCGCCGGCAAGGGCAGAGTCGCCGACAGCAGCAGGATTATCGTCAACAATAGCGCGTACCCTCTGCTCAAAGGTTTCCTTGGGTCCAGGTTTCCCATGCGATCTGGTGTTGCTTGACTTCGATGGCAAGCACCTCCTCGTTGTTGTACGAATCCTGTCCTGCCAGGCAAGTGCCGCCCATCTCCGGCAAAACCAATCACTTATAATAAAGGTTTTGGACTGCGAAACTGGTGACCTCTTTGGCACGCGAAAGGCAAATCGGCGGGTCTCCGGATCACGATTCTATGGAAAACGACCGCTATTCCCGCCAGATCCTGTTCCGCGGCATCGGTGAAGAAGGCCAGCGCAAGCTGGCGGCGGCGCGCGTGGCGATCGTAGGCTGCGGCGCTACCGGCTCGGCTCTGGCCAGCCTTCTAGCTCGCGCTGGCGTAGGGACCCTGCGCATCATTGACCGCGACTATGTCGAGCCCAGCAACCTGCAGCGGCAATCATTGTTCGACGAAGCCGACGCGGCAGAGTCACTGCCCAAGGCGATCGCGGCGGCGCGTAAGATCGCTGCCTTCAATTCCCAGATCGTAGTCGAGCCGAAGGTGGACGATCTGGTCCCCGCCAACATTGCAGGCTTGCTCGAGGGGATGCAGCTGATCCTCGACGGCACTGACAACTTCGAGACTCGCTACCTCATTAACGATTATGCCGTTGAGCGCTCGCTGCCCTGGATTTATTCGGCCGCGGTGGGAAGCTATGCCGTGACTCTGAACGTTCTGCCTGGCCAAACCGCCTGTCTGGCCTGCATTTTCCCGGACTCGCCGCGGGGCATAGCCGAGACTTGCGAGACTTCTGGAATTCTGAATTCAAGTGTGAACCTGGTGGCCTCGGTCGCGGCAACCGAAGCGCTCAAACTGCTGGTCCATGCCCCAGCCTCAGGGGCTAAAGCCCGTGCACAAGAGGACGATTCAATCGCAGCGCTGAAGCCTGTCCTGAGCAAAGTCGGGCCCTGCGCCACCCAAGAGCAGGCTGACGCTGTGTCGCCTCTGCGGCGGACGCTACTTTCATTCGATGTCTGGACGAATGAGCACGCGGAGATCTCGGCGGCCAAACCCCGCCCCGGATGCCGCGCATGCGGCCAACGTGACTTCGTTCATCTAGCGGGCCAGGGACGCCCGCATATCACCTTGTGCGGCAGGAATTCGGTGCAAATCCATGAGCGCCAGCGTCCCATTGACTTCGCCGAAATGGACCGTCGCCTGCAGCCCCACGGTACGGTTCGTCACAATGACTTTGTTCTGAAGTTCTGGCACGATCCCTACGAGATGACGCTTTTCCCCGACGGCCGCGCCATTATCAAAGGCACTACCGACACGGCGGTCGCGAGAAGCCTGTATGCGCGGTACGTAGGAAGCTAAGCAGTATTTCGTTTGTCATGCTGAGCGGAGCGATGAGGAGAGCTTCGCGATCCTCGCGCTACGCTCAGCATGACAGCGCCCAAGCGCGCAGTTGGTATCCACTGCTTCTCTCTGCTAGTCTTTTCTGCTCGTGACTCCCCGGAGTTTAATCTGTTCGCAAAAAGGGCCTAATGCACGAAACCACTCGTCCTGAGCCCAGCCGCCTCTACCGCTGGATGGTGCTCGTCTTCCTCAGCTTGGCGATGTTTGGCAGTTACTATGCCTATGATGCGCTCAGTCCGCTGGCCGACGTCTTAAAGCAGCAACTTGGATTTTCGGATGAGAATATCGGCCTGCTCCAAGCGATCTACAGCTTTCCCAACATTTTCACCGTCGTGATTGGCGGTTTCATTATTGACCGCCTCGGCTTGCGGAAGTCGCTGGTGATTTTCGGCGTGCTCTGCCTAGTCGGCCCCGCGATCACCGCATCGTCGGGTCACCTTTCGGTAATGGCTGCGGGGCGGCTTATCTTCGGCATGGGAGCCGAATCGCTCAACGTTGGGGTCACGGCTGCTCTGGCGAGGTGGTTCAAGGGCAAGGAACTGAGCTTCGCTTTCGGGATCAACCTGACCATCTGCCGATTGGGTTCGTTCGCTGCACTCAACTCCCCAACCTGGGCGCGCGCCGCTTACGCCAACTGGCGCTGGCCCTTTCTGATTGCGCTGGCCCTCTCTGCTTTTTGCGTCGTAGGCGCCATCGTCTACTGGGTCATGGAGGCGCAAGCCGAGAAAAACTTCCATCTGGGAGAAGCCTCCACCGACAAAGTCGTCTTTGCCGACCTGTTCAAGTTTGGCGTGAGCTACTGGTACATCGTTGCTCTTTGCGTCACCTTCTACTCGGCCATCTTTCCATTCCAGACGTTCGCCGTGAAGTTTTTCATCGAGGCGCATGGCACTTCACGGGAATTTGGAGGATTTCTCTCCAGCATGTTGACGCTTTTCGCCATGATCGCAACGCCGCTCTTCGGCCTTTGGGTTGATCGGGTAGGCAAGCGCGCCTTGCTGATGATGTTTGGCTCCGTTCTGCTGGTCCCGGTCTATCTGATGATGGCGTACACCCACGTGAATCTGTACGTACCTATGGCGCTCATGGGTGTGGCGTTCTCGCTGATCCCGGCCGTAATGTGGCCTTCGGTCGCTTACATCGTCGATCAGTCCAAGCTGGGAACGGCGTATGGGCTGATGACGATGATTCAGAACATCGGACTGTTTGGCTTCAACCTGATGGTCGGCTGGGCGAATGACTATAGCCACGCCGGCCCTGACAACCCGGGGGGCTACCGGCTGGGCATGTGGATTTTCTCCACCTTGGGATTCCTGGGCTTGGCCTTCGCTTTCCTGCTGCGGCAGCGCGAAATTGGCCCACACGGCCACCACCTGGAGACGATTACTTCGCGACAAAAGTAATGTCGGCAGCGACGACAAATTTACCAATTTCCGAAGATTATGACTCTAAATTCGGAATCGAGTTCGACGGGCCGCGTTCGAAGCGTTCAACCGTGAGCAGACAAAGGATTTCCCGCATCAAAGAGGTGAATTCACGAATCCCAAGATCGGTAGAAATGCTCTGATAATTTGAATGAGGGGATTACGTTGGTGCCGTCACGACCGCCCGCAAGCCATACAACGCAAAGATAGTTAGCCGCATCTGAGAGAGTGCGGCCGGAAAAGGCAACTTGACCGACCGAGAGCCACGCGAACGACAGCGACAGGGCAACGAGCTTAACGAAGCCGAAGCCATCGAAAGAGCTAAGCAGGGGGATGCGGAAGCCTTCCAAGCTCTCTACGATAAGCACAAGCGCCGTGTCTACTCGCTCTGTTTGCGCATGACGGCGAATACCGCCGAAGCCGAGGATTTGACGCAGGAAGCTTTCCTGCAGCTTTACCGCAAGATCGCGACCTTCCGCGGCGAATCGGCGTTCTCGACCTGGCTGCACCGGCTGTCGGTGAACGTGGTCCTGATGCATCTAAGAAGGAAAGGCCTCCCGGTGGTTTCGTTGGAAGAGACCACGCAGGGGACCGAAGAAGACTCGCCGAAGAAAGATTTTGGGGCGGAAGACTTGGCGTTGGCCGGATCCATTGACCGGCTGCAGTTGCAGAAGGCAGTGGACGATCTCCCTCCCGGTTACCGCACGATCTTTGTCCTGCATGATGTCGAAGGTTACGAACATAATGAGATTGCCGAAATCGTGGGCTGCTCGATCGGCAACAGCAAGTCGCAGTTGCACAAGGCGCGCATGAAGCTGCGCGACCTGCTCAAGATCAATCGAGCCGGAAAGGCCGGAAAATCCTGAGCGGCGCGGAAAAGGCGCCGCGAAGCCAAGGGTGAAGCGAGCCAGCGAAGACTGGTAACAGCAGTAACCTTTGGCGGATGAGCAAGAGCTGCAAGCTGATTGGAAACAGAAGTACACTGATTCAGCAGAGGCTTGGGGAGAGAGCAGTATGAATTGTGTTGAGCTGCAAAAGAGCCTGGCGGAGATCGAGGATGGCAGCGCCTCCGAACAGCAGGCTCATTTGAAGTCCTGCCCAGAGTGCTCGGCTCTGGTCGCAGAACTGAACCGGATTACCTCTGCGGCGATCGAGTTGCGTGCGGCAGACGAACCCAGTCCGCGGGTCTGGAATTCCATCGAAATCGCGCTTCGGCAAGAGGGACTGATCCACGCCCCGCTCGTCGGCCGGTCCCTCATCCCGTCGTTCGGGAGCCGTTGGGCATGGACACGCTGGGCGGTCCCTGCCGCGGCGGTTTTGCTGATCACGGTGGGCGTCTACGTTCACCAGCGTTCCCTGCCCGTGCAAGTCGCCAGGAACGCCGCGCAGCCTGCCGTTTCCGCGGCCGTCTCTGGCTTGGAGACGACGGGTTTGAACGACGACGACCTCTTGCAGGAAATCTCGCAGCAGACGCCCGCGCTGAGGGCGCAATACGAAGACAATCTCCGCCGCGCCAACCAGTACATTGAGGACGCGCAGAGCGATGTCGCCGCCAACCCGAACGACGAGGAGGCTCACCGCTCGCTCTTGGCGGCTTATCAGCAAAAGGCCATGCTTTTTGAGTTGGCCTTGGACCGTTCTCTGCCATAATCTAGGAGCTTGGGGAATCATATGAGCGGGCGCACAATCAAACTGGCGGCGATCGGCGCATTGATGGCAGGAACGCTAGTCGCCCAAACCCACAAGGAACTTCACTTCAACGTGGGGGCCAGGGCGGTTGTTTCCGTGAACAACCCCTACGGATCCATCTCGGTGAAACCTTCCGCCGGCAATACCGTGTCGGTCAGTGCCGTGCTGTCTTCCGACAAAGTCGAGATCGACAGCAACCAGACGGGCAATCGTGTGGACATCCAGTCTCACTTGTTGCCGGGCGCGAACGAGCAGTCGGGACACGTGGATTACGAAATCCTGGTGCCCGCCGATGCCAGCGTCTCCCTGCATTCGACGACCGGTCCGCTCCGTGCAGAGCGGCTGCACGGAGATATGACGCTTGAAGGCTCGGCAGCCATAGTCGATGTCCGCGACATCACTGACGCCCATGTTCACGTGAAGACGCTGAACGGCCCCGTGACTCTCACCAATGTGATCGAGGGACATGTCGAAGTAGACTCCTTAAGCGGTGCAATCACCCTCAACCGGGTCACCGGACCGCTCGTGCAGGTGATTTCTACCAGCGGCGGCATCAACTACACCGGCGATTTCGGCGACGGCGGCGAGTATCGCCTGACCAGCCACAGCGGCGACATTGAAGCTACCGTTCCCGAATACACTTCCGCCGACGTCAGCGCGCGCTCAGTAAAAGGCGAAGTGCACGATGACATTCCTCTTCAGCCCAAACAGCACACGTCGTTTATCGTGAAGGAGGGAAGTGCCTTCGTGGGTACCATGGGCCGGGCGGCTGTGTCTTCGACCGTGGTGCTGCGCAGCTTCAGTGGTAAAATCCACCTCAGAAAACGCACTGCAAAATAAACATCTAGTCCAGCCTCTAGCTCCTGGCTTCTAGCCAAACAACTGGGTGGCTAGAACTGGCAGCTGGAAGCTACCTTTTGAAGAAGCGTTCTGGCCAGCACGTGGGCACTCGGAAACGCATCAGTGTGCGGCGTAAGCGGCCCTCTACGCCGGAGGCGCCTGTTTCGCCTAACGCCGTTTTTCTGGTTGGCTTCATGGGTGCTGGGAAGACCAGCGTAGGGCGCGCCCTCGGGCAGCGCCTGAATTGGATCTTTGAAGATCTCGACGCCCGCATTGAACGCCGGGAAGGACGGACGATCGCTGAGATATTCCGGGACTCGGGAGAAGCAGAGTTCCGGCTGGCCGAACGGGCGGCGCTGCAGCAGGTGATGGAGAAGTTGCGCGAGGGAGTGGCCGCGGTCGTTGCGTTGGGGGGCGGAACATTCGCGCAGCCGCGGGTTCATCAGCTCCTTCAAGAGAGCGGCATAGAGACCGTGTTCTTGGAGGCACCGTTGACGGAACTGTGGCAGCGCTGCGTTCTCCAAGAAACGGGCGCCAAGCGGCCGTTGCAGGACAGCCAGAATCTATTTCGCGAGCGGTACGAAGCCCGGCGCCGGTTCTATGAGACGGCATCTCGGCGAATCTGCACCTCGGGAAAACAGGTGGAAGCGATCGCGGCAGAGATTGCGCAGATGCTGGGCCTGAAAAAAGTTGTGATGCGAAGCGAACAAGGAGAATCCGAGTGAAGCAGCCTTCAGGAACGCGCTGGGTGGTTTTGGCGGTACTGGCCTTTTCCCTCGCGGCCGGCGCCGGCGACAAGAAGCCCAAGCCCGCGCCCATCCCGGTGGTCGACTCCGGTTCGTTCGGCGTGTTCATCCGGGGCCAGCGTGTGCTCACCGAGGCCTTCCACATTGAGCAGCAAAACGGCCTCAGTATCATCAAAGCGCAAATCAAGGACCCCTCCACCTCGAGTACGGTTCAGAAATCCGAGTTGGAGATCACGTCCAGCGGTGAGCTGATCCGCTATGACTGGAGTCAGGATTCCGGCGCATCTCTCACCGTTCTTCCCAACAACGATTTCCTCATTGAGAAGATAACGACTAGCGCAACGGGCAAACCAGCCGAGCAGCCTTTCCTGATGCCTACCACGTCCATGATCCTCGACAACAATTTCTTCGTGCACCGCGAAGTACTCGTCTGGCGCTACCTGGCCGCCGACTGCAGTACCGAGGGAGGCAACCTGAAATGCCAGCAGGGCCCGGTGGAATTCGGCACGCTGGTGCCTCAGGACCGTACTTCCATGCGGGTTCGCGTGGAACTGGTGGGTAAGGAAAAAGTGTCGATCCGCGGGACCGAGCGCGAGTTGCTGCGGGTGAATCTGACCGGGGAGAGTTTCGAGTGGGCCCTCTGGATAGATCCTCAGGATCAGGGCAAACTCATACGGGTGTCGATTCCTGCCGATAACACGGAGGTAGTCCGGGACTAGGTTTGGTAAGCCCGGAGGCAGAATCGAGGGCACCGTCTGGAAAACTTATTGCTGCTGGCTGACTCACGTACGGCGCGGGTTCTGGTCACGGTGCTGCTGTTCGCGCTGGGGCTGGGGTTCCTCTACGTCGCGTCCTCCACGCTGATCGCGTTTTTGTTCGCCATCTTTTTCGCCTACCTGATGAGTCCCCTGGTCAACCACCTGGAAAAGCTGCTGCGGGGCCGGAACCGGGCCATCGCGGTGATCTACACCCTTCTGCTGGCGCTGGTTGTTCTGTTTTTCGTGGCCATGGGACCCAGGGTCACACGCGAAGGAGCGCGCCTGGGACACTCCATCCCTGACCTGCTGGACCAGCTCGGTTCGGGACAGATCGCCACACAGCTTCAGCAACAGCACGGCTGGAACCGCGCCACCACCGAATTCGTGCAATCGCTCTTGATCAATCACAAGAATGACATCACGCAACTGGCGCAACGCATCGGTCTGCGGATTGCCGACGTTGCAAAACAAGCCTGGCTCTTGTTCGTGGTGCCGCTGTTGTCCATCTTCTTTCTCAAAGACGGCCGCGCCTTCAGCGACTTCCTGCTCTCCACCATCCAGTCGCGGCCGCAGCGCGAGTTTCTGGAGAACGTGCTCAACGATCTCAACCAGATGCTGGCTCACTTTATTCGAGCTCAACTGACACTGGCCGCGCTCACTCTGGTCATGTACTCCGCCTTTCTGGGCGCCATGGGGGTTCCCTACGCGCTGGTTCTGGGCACCATTGGCGGAGTGCTGGAATTCGTTCCCGTGGTCGGCCCCCTGGCCGGGGCCCTGACGATCGTGAGCGTAGTCCTGCTGATGAGCTACCCGCATTGGCTGGTCCTGATCGTTTTTCTGGGGATCTGGCGCCTGATTCAGGATTACGTTTCTTCCCCACGCATCATGGGCGAGAGCATGGAACTGCATCCCCTGGCCGCCATCTTTGGCGTGATGGCCGGTGGCGAAGTCGCGGGCATTCTCGGCATTTATCTCTCCATCCCTGTGATGGCCAGCCTGCGCATCGTGTTCCGGCGCTGGCGGTTGTATGCCGAGAAAAAGAAGTTCGGCCCCCTCACCGAATACGCCGTAGGCAGCCCGGGCATGCACCGGAAGTGACAAAGCAGTTGCCGGTTGTCAGTTGCCAGTTCCTCTTAATTCCACGACTTAATTCCACGACCCCGGGCCTGAATCCTAAGACCTTCACCCACTCCCTCACCCTAACTGCCCCGCCCCGGCTCCCAGCGTCTTGTCCACCGACACCCCGCGCAGGAATTCCGCCGCAGCTTCGGGGAGAACGGTGTTGATAAACATTCCCGACCCCAGCTCGAATCCGGCGACGCGCGTCAGCCGTGGGATCACGCTTACATACCAGTGAAAGTGGCGAGCCCCGGCATATTCGGCCGGAGCGCTGCGCACCGTGAAGTTCAGGTCGGGATTCCCCAGCCCGACGTAAATCTTCGCCAGCAGAGTCCGCAAGACGCGAGCCAGATCGGCAATTTCGATATCAGAAATGTCGCCGAAGCTGGCCATGTGACGTAACGGAAAGACGTGCGTGGCAAACGGTGTGGCTGAGGCGAACTCCTCCAATGCCACAAAGTACTCCCCCTTCAGCGCGACCCGCGTCTGGTCTTCGACCTCACGCTCTACCATGTGGCAGAACATGCATTCGCCCACGTCGTCGTAATGGCGCAGGGCTTCGAACAGGCGGTGCCGCACCTGGCTGGGGATCACCTGAGTTGCGAATGCGGATGCTGCAGGCTCGCGCCCGCGTCCGCCCCGTGGTTCTTGAAGATCGTAATGTGATTCACGCGCCGGTCCAGGCTCAACACTCTGTAGCGTTCGCGATAAGCGCTGAGGATCGAGGCCACGTGCGCATCGGGCAAGACCGCCATGCAGCAGGAATGGTCCGGACTGTCAATGACGACTTCGTGAAAACCGAAGCCGTCAATGCGCCGCCGCAAATGTTGCAGGCTGCGCGAGGGCTGGACCTCGCTCGACAACGCGGCAAACTTGTTGGGAATCACCCGCACCGACCGGGGCTCACCCGGCCTGGCCGGAGACCGCATCACCTCCGGCGGTGTTTTGCTTTCATTCCCGGGGCAGAACGGGCAGGTCTCTACAAAAGCCGGCACTGTCTGCACGGGGCGGTGTATGGCCAATTCCTCAGGCCGCTTGGCACGTTCGGTGGCGATAATGACCCACTCCTTAGTGAAGAAGTTCTGGCGAAGCTCGGGCATGAGAGTCCCTCCAATTTCTTCTATCGGCAATCGCGGAGGGTTCTGCAGTGACGCCAGTTCGGGGGACTCAGCCTCGCTTGTTATAAAATTCCAACTATCCTTATGGACCGCAAAATTCCTGTTGGTATTCTGGGCGCAACCGGCGTCGTGGGACAAAGATTTATCCAGATGCTGGAGCGGCATCCCTGGTTTGAAGTGGCCTGGCTGGCCGCTTCCGATCGTTCTGAAGGCAAGGTTTACGCGGAGGCCGCACGCTGGCGGCTGAAAACCCCCATTCCAGCGCCAGTGGCGAAGATGGCGGTTTCTCCCGCCACACCCGAGGGCGCGCCCAAGGTGATCTTCGCCGCGCTCGACGCCTCCATTGCGGCCGAACTCGAGCCCCGCTTCGCCGACGCCGGTTGCGCCGTCGTCTCCAACTCGAGTGCGCTGCGCATGCAGGAAGACGTGCCCCTGGTGATTCCCGAGGTCAATGCCGGGCACATCAGGCTGATCGACGCACAGGCCTCGCGCAAAAAGTCCGGCGGCTTCGTGGTAACCAATCCCAACTGTTCCGCTATCGGGCTCGTGCTCGCTCTCGCCCCGCTGCACCAGCGCTTTGGTCTCGAGACCGTCATGGCCGTCACCATGCAGGCGGTCAGCGGCGCCGGATACCCAGGCGTGGCTTCGCTCGATATCCTCGGCAACGTCATTCCTTTCATCCGCAATGAAGAAGAAAAAATGGAGGAGGAAACGCGCAAGCTGCTCGGCCAACTGCACGGTTCGAAAGTGACTCCCGGCGCCTTCGCCATGAGCGCGCAGTGCAACCGCGTCGCCGTCGAAGACGGGCACACCGAGTCCGTTTCCATCCGTCTGCGGACCAAGGCGAAGCCGGAGGAAATCATCGCCGCGTGGAACAGCTATCGCAGCGAACCGCAGCAGTTGAAGCTGCCCAGCGCTCCCGATCAGCCGGTCGTCTATGTCGAGGCCAACGACCGCCCGCAGCCTCGTTTCGACGTGGACACGGGCGCGGGCATGACCGCCGTGGTCGGGCGCTTGCGCCCCTGCGGCGTTCTCGACTGGAAGTTCACCGTGCTCTCGCATAACACCATCCGCGGAGCCGCGGGCGCGGCCTTGCTCAACGCCGAACTGCTCAAGGCCAAGGGATACCTGGGATGAAGCCGCTCGACGAGCGCAATCCCGCCATAAGGAAACCACGCCGATGATTGTCATGAAATTTGGCGGCACGTCGGTGGAAGATGCCAAGGCCATCGACCGCGTGGCTTCGATTGTGCAGGGACGGCTGGCGCAAAAACCGGTGGTGGTGGTCAGCGCGATGGCCAAGGTTACCGACACGCTGCTCACCATGGCCAAGGCCGCGGGAGCCGGCGAGCGTAAGACCGCGCTCAAGCTTTGCCGCTCCCTCCAGGAACGCCACTACAACGCTGCCAGTGAACTGCTCGGCACTGCGCTCTTCACCGAATTTCATTCCGAGATCGGCGCCGACTTCGAATCCCTGGACGAGTTGCTGCGCGGCATCTCGGCCGTCGGCGAGATCACACCCCGCACCACTGACCACGTCGCCGCCTTCGGCGAGATGCTGTCGGCCAAGATCGTCGCCGCCGCCCTCGCTGCCCGCGACCTGAACGGCGTCTATGTGGACTCGCGCGAAGTCCTGATCACCGACAGTAACTACGTGCAGGCTATTCCGCAGTTCGAAGAAACCAACGCGCGTCTTCAGGAAAAGGTTCAACCTCTTCTGCACGCCGGCAAAGTGCCGGTCATGGGTGGATTCATTGGCGCCAGCCGCGCCGGCATCACCACCACGATCGGGCGCGGCGGTTCGGATTTTTCCGCCGCCATTTTCGGCGCCGGCCTCGGCGCTGACCGCATCGAGATCTGGACTGACGTGGACGGCATTCTCACCACCGATCCCAGAATCTGTCCCGACGCCCGCCGCATCAAGGTCATCAGCTTCGACGAGGCCGCCGAACTCGCATACTTCGGGGCGAAAGTCCTGCATCCGGCGACCGTGCTGCCCGCCATCCAGAAAAACATTCCGGTTTATGTTCTGAATTCGCGCAATCCGTCGTGCGAAGGCACGCGCATCACCACCCGTGCTCCCCAGGGCAAGAACATCCTCAAAGCCATCGCCGTCAAGAAGCGCATCACCATCGTGGACGTGGCCGCGCCCCGCATGCTGCTGGCCCATGGATTCCTGCGCTCGATTTTCGAGGCCTTCGACCGCCACAAAGTCGCCGTGGACGTGGTTTCGACTTCCGAAGTGAGCGTTTCTGTGACTGTAGATTCGAATCAGGCCATTCCCGCGCTGGCCGCCGATCTCGCCAAACTGGCCGACGTAAAATACGAGGGCCGCAAGGCCATCGTTTGCTTAGTGGGCGAGAACCTGCGCGACAAGCCGGGAATGGCAGCGCTGGTATTCGGCGAACTAGCGGACAAGAAAATCCGCATGATCTCGCAGGGCGCATCCGAGATCAACCTGACGTTCGTGATCGAAGAGGACGAAGTGCCCGAAGTAGTCCAGCGCCTGCACAAGACGTTTTTCTCGGAACTGGACGCGGAAATATTTGCGTAGGAGAATCAACGGCCTTAACCGGAGAGAACGCCGAGATAACGCGAAAATCGCAGAGTATTTCCTCCGCGTACTCTGCGGCTCTCCTTCGCGACTTCTGCGGTTAAAGGTCTTGGGTTTCTTCGCGTCCTTAGCGGCCTTTCTTCGCGGCCTTCGCGGTTAAAGGTTTTGGGGTTTGGACCTGTTCATGAACCTTTTGATTCTCGGCCGAGGCAAAACCGGATCGCTGGTGGCGGAAGGCGCCGCCGAGCGCCAGCACAACATCCAAATCGCCGGCGCCAAAGAGAATGCCGATTGCGCCGCGCTAGCTCCCCAAAAGCTTCGCGATATCGACGCCGTCATCGATTTCACCGCGCCCCATTGTGTGATCGCCAACATCGAAGCCTGCGTGCGATCCGGCAAGAACATGGTCGTCGGCACCACCGGATGGTACTCAGAACTCGACCGCATTCGCCGTCTGGTGGAGCAGCACGGCACCGGCTTCATCTACGCCGCCAACTTTTCCGTGGGAGTAAACCTCTTCTTCGACGTCGCCCGCGCTGCCGCCGCCGCGTTGCGCCAGGGCTATTCCGGCCAGATTTTCGAGCGCCATCACATTCACAAGAAAGATGCTCCTTCCGGCACCGCCATCGCGATTCAGCGCATTATGCGCGAGGCCAGCGGCCAGAGCGAAAATCTTGAGATCACTTCCTTTCGCGAAGGCGAAGTCGTCGGCCTGCACGAGGTCGTGCTCGAATCCCCCTCAGACCGCATCTACCTCTGCCACGACGCCAAGTCGCGCCGCGGCTTCGCCGAAGGCGCCATCCGCGCCGCCGAATGGATCGCCGGCAAGAAGGGCTTCTACGAGTTCGAGGATGTGTGGCGGGAGTTGTAGGAACCACATGTGGGGACAGCCGACAGGTCAGACACCACTAGACTCCCGCGCTCCCGTTTTCCCTCCGCCCTCATTCGCGCTATCTTATAGCCATGCAACTCCAAGGATGTGGTACTGCTCTCGTCACTCCCTTTCATCAGGACGGCTCTGTTGACGATACTGCCCTGCGCAACCTGGTCACGTGGCAGATTGAGTCCGGCATTGATTTTCTTGTTCCCTGCGGCACGACCGGCGAGACTCCCACTCTCACTCACGACGAATGGCTGCATGTGATTGACACGACCATCGAGGTCGCAGCCGGACGTGTGCCCATCGTTGCCGGCGCGACTTCGAACTCGACCCACGAAGCAGTGGAGAAAGCGAAGGAAGTTGCCGCGCGCCCGGGAGTCAATGCCATCCTCACGGCGTCGCCGTATTACAACAAGCCCACGCAGGAGGGCCAATACCGGCATTTTAAGGCGATCGCCGAGGCCGTGGGCGACAAGCCTGTCATTCTCTACAACGTGCCCGGCCGCACCGGAGCGAACCTCGAACCAGGCACTCTGGCTCGCCTGGCTGAGATTCCCAACATCGTGGGTGTCAAAGAAGCCAGCGGCAATATGACCCAGATCGCCGAGGCCATCACCGCCGTGCCCGAGACGTTTCTGGTTTTCTCCGGAGACGACACCGTCACCCTGCCGGTCATCGCGCTGGGCGGCGTCGGCATCATCTCCGTGACATCGAACGAAATCCCGCACGAAATGACGTCGCTCACCCGCGCCGCGCTCTCGAACGACTGGACCACGGCGCGCAGCCTGCAACGCAAATATCTGCCGCTCATGCTGGCGAACTTCCTCGAGTCGAGCCCGCTGCCGGTCAAGGCGGTGCTGGCCATGATGGGCAAGGTCGAAGAAGTCTACCGCTTGCCGCTTCTCCCCATGCGGCGCGACACTCGTTCGCGGCTGCAGAAAGTCGTCGCCGAAGTTGGACTGATCTCGAAGCCCGCCGGCCCCGCGCCTGAAGTTTCCGAGTTCTTCATTTATGAGAACTGGGCCGCCGGACCCCACAAAATTGTTTTGCATCGCGGCTCCTGCGGGCAATGCAGCCATGGCAAAGGACGCCCCGCCGGTCACGACGCCAATCACGCCCGGTGGCATGGCCCGTACTCGACCCTGGCCGAAGGCCGCGCCGCCGCCCACGCCCTGACCGGCGTGCTCATCCGCAGCGAGTGCAAGTGCGTGTGAGAAAGCAGGCGTCAGACCTCAGCCCTCGGACCTCAGCTGCTTCGGGCCTGCTATTGTTGTCTGCTTGAAGGGGACTGCAGAATTCGCGCTGAAAGCGTGAGACAGGAACAAACCTATGTCTGACGTCCGAGGTCCGACGCCTGAGGTCCGCCTTTTGAAATCATCCATCGAGCGCCTGGCCGCGCAGGTCGAGGTCGAACACGATCCCGAGGCGCAGCGTACCTTCCTCGAATTCCGCGACCAGCTCACGCAAGGCAAGATTCGTGCAGCAGAGAAAGGCCTCGATCCGGAAAATCCGGGCCGCTGGCTGGTGAATACCTGGGTCAAACAAGGCATTCTGCTGGGATTCCGGCTGGGTGCGCTGGCCGAGATGAACGCCGGCCTCTCCTTCGTGGATAAAGACACCTTTCCAGCCCGCCAGTTCACGATCGCCGATCGCGTGCGCCTGGTTCCCGGCGGATCGTCGGTGCGGGTGGGAGCCTACGTCGCGCCCTCGGTCATCTGCATGCCGCCCATGTTCATCAACGTTGGTGCCTATGTGGACGAGGGCACCATGATCGATTCCCACGCGCTCGTCGGCTCCTGCGCACAGATCGGCAAGCGTGTGCACCTGAGTGCCGCTGCGCAGGTCGGAGGCGTGCTCGAACCGGTGAACGCCGCGCCCGTCATCATTGAAGACGACGTGCTGGTGGGCGGCAACTGCGGCATCTTTGAAGGTACGCTGGTGCGAGCCCGCGCGGTGTTAGGCGCAGGCACGATCCTGACTCGCTCCACGCCGCTCTACGACCTGGTGCGCGGCGAAGTCTACCGCGCCACCGCCGACGCGCCGCTCGAGGTTCCGGAAAACGCCGTGGTGGTCCCCGGCTCGCGGGCAGTAAAGAGAGAGAAGGGGCCTTGGAACTGGAATCTCTCCCTCTACACTCCGGTCATTGTGAAGTACCGCGACGAGAAGACCGACCGCGGGATCGAGTTGGAAGACTGGCTGAGGTAGTTATCTATCGGGCCGACGCGGGGTTCCGGTGATAGCTGGTATATTGCCGAGATTTCAACGGCCATCGGTTCGCGCTGAACGGCAGAGCCTCACACCTCTTAGCAAAAGGGTTTTATTTCCATGGCGGGAGACTAATTCTCACGGTACTTCTTTTCAAAGTCCGTCCATCTCCAGCGACCGGTCAAGTAGCCTCCCAGTAGAACGATGGCAAGGAGGATGAGGTCGCTGAAAACGGTCCAGTGCCCTAACCAGGTCGAGCGCACAGAGAATGGCGAGTGATTTGCGAACGCCTCCATAGCTGGAATGGCGAACACAACGAACAACCAAATCGGAAGGCTCGCCAGCATTTCCCCCCAGATGAATCGGTTTTCCCCTCGCGCCTTCATCCGGAGCCAACTCTTTCTCTCCAATTCGGCGATCTCCGCCTTGGTATGACGTTTGAACATACCGGAAAGATATCGCCGCTAGATCGCTCTGTCCACCCAATTTGTTCGCAGAATTCACCCGCTCGATAGAAACCCGCTGATCGAAGGAATTCGTTAACTGTTGAGAACTGGCCACTGCCTTTCACTAGATGTATTGCTTCAAACTTCCACTACTCAACCTCAACTCCCAACTTCCCCGCCCTGTTCGACGTAACCTGAATTTGCCCAAGCTTGCCAATCACGGCATCCGCATGCACTAAAGCCTCAGCCGGATACGTGCTGGTAATCCCCACCACCTTCATGCGGCCCGCGTGCGCTGACTGAATTCCTGCCGGCGCGTCTTCGATGACCATGCACTCCGCCGGGCTCACGCCCAGCAGCTCCGCTCCCTTCAAATAGGGCTCTGGATGCGGCTTCCCGTTCATGACGTCGTCCGCCGTTATCAGCACCTTCGGCACCGGCAGCCCGCAGAAGCGCAGCCGCGCCCTTGCCAGATAGCCCGTGCCTGAGGTGACCACGCCCCAGCGTCCCTCTGGAATCGCGCGCACCAACTCCGCCGCTCCGGGCATCACACGCACGCCACCCTTCTGATGGTCCGCCTCGCGTCTTTCCAGATCCCGAACTTCCGCTGCTGCGTCCAGGTGCGGCGCCACCCGCTGGACCACTTCAATCGCGCGCACTCCGTGGGCAATGGCGATGACCGTCTCTTCGTCAATTCCCTTGCGCCGCGCCCACTCGCGCCATTCCCGGTCCACCGAGCCGGTCGAATCCACTAGAACGCCGTCCAGATCAAACAAGATTGCTGAGCAAAAGAACGTTGGCATTGGTAATGTCTCTATTACAGGAAGAATATCTACCGCCGAGCACGCCGAGATCGCAGAAAAAAAATCAAAAATTCTTCTTCTCCGCGTGCTCTGCGGCCTCGGCGGTGATCTTTAGATGTCCGGGTCAGACGCCGGTCGCCGGCAGACTCGGCTGATTCGGCGCAACCGGCGCCGCGTCCAGCGCCCGCTGCCTGATCAACAGATGCCGCCGGCGGAAGTGCGCCCGCGCCCGCTCACCCCAGGCGCGCACAAACCAGTAATTCAATCCGGCTCCGATGACCGCGCTGGCCAGCGGAATCACGCGTCCCGCCCACTTTTCCACGACCTCGGCGCTGGCTTTCGCGGCGATTCGCTGGATTACTCGGGGAACGAATTTGTTGACCACCTCTTTTTCCAGCAGCTCGCGGCTGATGTCCACTCCAGCCGCGCTGGCCGCGGCAATCCACAGCTCCGCAATTTCGTCGTCGGTGTTGAATTCAAAACCGTAAAGCAGGCTCAGCTTCTGAATCGTCCGCATGGTGATCGCCGACAGAATCCCGAGATCGGGCACAATCGTCATCAGCCCGCCCAGCCCCAATCCCGCTCCTTCCACTGCCGCCAGTTTCATTCCGCCGCGGACGATCGAGGCCGCCACCGCGTCCAGCTCTCCAATCTCCAGCGAGAACACGCCGTGATACCCGCTGATCGGCACCCGGTACGCCGTCCGCAACTGCAGCAGAAATCTCGCCGGATCCACCCGCACCGTTGAGTAGGCGCGCGTCAGCCCTTTTACCAGAGCCGTCTCCACCCGCCGCCGAAGCCACGGTTTGCGCTGCTCAGTCATTCCTTCCACCTTACCGCACGAGGAGCCGGAATGCCATCAGCCAGCTTTGAGCTTTGAGCTACGAGTTACGAGTTATTAGCCGCGGAAAATCGGCGTTAGCTCGCAGCTCGTAACTATGTGCTAGCATTCTCCTTACTCCATGCCAACCGGAAAACTGCAGATTGTCCCTCTCGGCGGCCTGGGCGAGTTCGGTATGAACTGCATGGCCGTCCGCTGGGGTGACGACATCATCGTCATTGACGCCGGCCTGATGTTCCCCGAAGCCGAACTGCTGGGCGTTGACATCGTCGTCCCTGACATTTCTTATCTCACCGAAAACCGCCAGCGCATCCGCGGCATCATCCTCACCCACGGCCACGAAGACCACATCGGTGCGCTGCCCTGGATCCTCTCCGAACTCAACGTTCCCGTCTGGGGCACCGAGTTCACGCTCGCCTACGTCGAAGACAAGCTCGACGAGCACGGCCTGCTCGACGACGCCGACCTGCGCGAGATGCGTCCCAACGAGCGCTTCAAAGTTGGAGCTTTCACCATTCATCCCATTCAGGTGACGCACAGCCTGGTGGACTGCGTAGCGCTGGCTATCCACATGCCGCTCGGGGTCGTCATTCACACCGGCGATTTCAAGGTTGACCCTACGCCCACCGATAACCGCCTCTTCGATCTGCACTCTTTCGCCGAGTACGGCAAGAACGGCGTGCTGGCGCTGTTTCAGGACTCCACCAACGTCGAGCGCAAGGGCTACACACCCAGCGAGCGCGCCGTCCGCAGAAAGTTCGATGAAGTCTTCACCCGCACCCAGCGCCGCCTTTTCATCTCCTGCTTTTCTTCCTCGATTCACCGCATCAAACTGGCAGTTGAGCTCGCGCACGAGCATGGCCGCAAAGTCGCCTTCATCGGCCGCTCTATGAATAATTCGGCTGAGATCGCCGAAGATCTCGGCTACATAGAAATTCCCGAAGGCCTGGTCATCAGTCCCGGCGAGATGAAGAATTTTCCCGCGGAAAAGGTCTGCGTGCTGATCAGCGGCACGCAGGGCGAGCCCATGTCGGCGCTGTCGCGCGCCGCCGTGGACAACCACAAGCACGCCAAAATCGAAAAAGGCGACACGGTCGTCCTCTCCTCGCGCATCATTCCCGGCAACGAGAAAACGATTTACCGCATGATCGATCACCTTTTTCGCCGCGAGGCGCACGTCATCTACGAAGACGGAACCTCGCCGCCCGTTCATGTCAGCGGACACGCCAGCCAGGAAGAACTCAAGCTCATCATCAACCTGGTCAAGCCGCGCTACTTCATTCCCATCCACGGCGAGTACCGGCAATTGAAGCTGCACGCCGAAATGGCCGGCGCCATGCAGGGTTCGGTCGGGAAGGTCATGCTGATCGAAAGCGGCGACCTCCTCGAATTCGACGAACTGGGCGCGCGCAAGACCGGCCGCGTCAAGGTGGGCCGCGTCTGCATTGACTCCGGCAATCGCACTGACGTGGTCGAAGACCTCATCATCAAGGACCGCCTGCACCTCAGCGAAGACGGCATCGTCCTTCCCATCATCGCCATCAACAAGCTGTCGGGAGAGGCGGAGTCGGCTCCGGAAATCGTGACCCGCGGCTTCAACGTGGGCGAAGACGGATTTATGGAAGGCGCCAAGCGCATCGTCGAAGACACCCTGGCGAATTCCAGCGACGAAGAAAAGGGCGACTACGGCGTGATCAAGGAAAAGATCCGCGCCGACCTCAAGCGCTATATCTCCAAGCAAACCCAAAAGCGCCCGCTGATCATGCCGGTGATCCTGGAGATCTAGAATCCGGCCACGGATTTTCACGGATTAACGCGGATTAGGCTTGAACTGCTCGTGTGGGAACAGCCGCCCTCGGCTGTCTGGCCGGGCAAAGCCCGGCGGTAACCACTTGAGGCTTGCCTGAAGCGGCCCGTGAACGGTCCCGGAGGGACCTCCGACAATAGCCCGCCACTTCCAGTGGCGGGAACCCCGCCATTAACGATACCCTGTGCCGTAGGCACAACTGAAACAAATGATCACCCTCTCCGACGTCCACTCCGCCCAATCCCGCCTACACGGCATCACCGTCCGCACGCGCCTGATCGAGTTCCGGGCGAACGTGTGGGGACAGCCGCCCTCGGCTGTCCGGCCGGGCGAAGGCCCGGCGGTTGCCACCCGCCGCCTCTTCCTCAAGCCCGAAAATCAGCAGCCCATCGGCGCCTTCAAGCTCCGCGGAGCCTACAACAAAATCGCTTCCCTCTCGGAAGACGAACGCAAACGCGGGGTGATCTCCTACTCCAGCGGCAATCACGCCCAAGGCGTGGCCTACGCCGCCCGCGCGTTGGGCGTGAAGGCCGTCATTGTCATGCCCAACAACGCCCCCGGCATCAAGCGCGAGGCCACGGCTGCTCTTGGCGCCGAGATCGTCCTCGTCGGCCCCGCCAGCGACGAGCGCAAGGCCAAAGCTGAGGAACTCGCCGCCCAGCACGGATACATCATCGTGCCTCCCTACAACGACGAAAAAATCATCGCCGGCCAGGGCACCATCGGCCTCGAAATCCTCGAAGATCTTCCCGAGGTTGAAGCAGTCTTTTCCCCCGTCGGCGGAGGAGGCCTCATCAGCGGCGTCGCTACCGCCATCAAGCTCACTAAGCCTTCGGTCAAGCTGATCGGCGTCGAACCTGAACTCGCCGCCGACGCGCAAGCCAGCCTGCGCGCGGGACGGATCGTCCAATTCCCTGCCGATCAAGTCTCCCGCACCATTGCCGACGGGCTCCGGACCCAAAGCATCGGCCCCATCAACTTCGAACACATGCGCGCCTACGTCGACGATATCGTCACGGTCAGCGAAGACGAGATTCGCCACGCGATGAAGCTGCTGGCCGCCAATCCCGCCACGGTGGCTGAACCCAGCGGCGCGGTGGCCACTGCGGGGTTCCTGTTCCACCGCGACCAGTTACCCAGGACAAAGCTGAACGTGGCCATCATCAGCGGCGGCAACATCGAGCCGGCGATGCTAAGTGAGTTACGGCGGTGATGATTCGGAGGCCGCCGTCATCCAAAGTCAAAATTCCCACTCTAACGTCGCAAAAAAACACGCCATTTAGAATGGGGCACCCGCATCCGGGGGCTTCCCTGCGGCTGAGACATTGCATCGAATACCCTAAGGGGCCAATAATCTAGATATGAAACTGCGATTGACGCTTATCGCCGCCACACTCCTCTTATCCTCAGCTCTCGCCTCGGCCCAGGCCCCGCGCGGAACCCTGGTTCACGAAGAGGCAATTCGCGTCGCACCCGCCGCCGATGCGGCCAAACTCGGCGAGGCTGGCCGCGGCCACGAACTCGTGATCCTCGATACCAGCCGCGAGTGGGCGCACGTGGAAGCGATCATCCGCGAGCCGAAGAAGAACGCAGACGAAGATGACCCGGAGTCCGAAGGCAAAACCATCACTGGGTGGCTACCCGGTAAAGCAGTGGTGACCAGCACCACGCCCAACGGCGACAAGATCGTCTTCGGCGAAGCCGCCGATTCCGAAGATCAGGCCAGCCGCCGTCTGGGACGCCGCGACGCTGCCCAGGACGCCATGCGCCTCTACTATCGCGTTTACGATCTTTTTCCGACGTCGCCGCTCGCCAGCGAGGCGCTCTACCGCGCCGCCGACATCCGCTGGCAGATCGAGCGTTCCGACGTCATGACTCGTCCTTCCGCCCGCGAGCGCGAAGCCTACATGCGCGGCCAGATTGACGAAGAGTGGATGAAGCTCGTCATCAAGAAGTTCCCCGGCACGAAGTGGGCCGATCTCGCCGCCTTCCATCTCATCGAAAACAAACTCTGCGGCGACTGGCAGGGCGCGTCGAAATGTCCGGAAAAAGAAGCCGACATCTATGAGAAGTACGCCAGTGAGCACGAGCAGTCCCCGGCGGCTCCCGAGGCGTTTTACCAGGCGGCCTGGCGCCGCTCTGCGCTGATCGAGATCTACAAAACCGAAGCCAACCAGAAGAAATCAGAAGAGTCGAAAAACCGCGCCCTTGCTCTGGCGCAGAAAATCGTCAGTCAGTACGGTCAAAGTGACTGGGCCTTGCGTGCTCAGAGGCTGATCTTTTACATTCAACAAGGCGTGCCAACCTACGGAAACGCGGCGGACTGACCTTGCCCATCTATCAAGCGGTAGTTCTTGCAGTCATTCAGGGACTGGCGGAATTCATCCCCATTTCGAGCTCGGCACATCTGATCATTGTGCGGCGGCTATTGGGCTGGAACGAACTCTCGCCGGCCCACGAGCTCAGTTTTGATGTTGCCCTTCATTTCGGGACCTTGCTTTCAGTACTTTTCTATTTTCGGCGCACCTGGTTTCAGATTGTCCGGGCCGCGCTGGGAGGAAAAGTGGTCCGATTCTCCGAGTCCGGCTCTTCCGACGCCAGCCTCACCCTCGAAGAACAGAAGGAAGAGCGTCTGCTTCTCTGGTTTCTGGCGCTTGCCACGATCCCGGGAGCCATTGCCGGCAAACTGCTGGAGCATTCCGCCGAGGATTACTTCCGCGAGCACCTTTTCCTCATCGCGACAGCCTTGATTGTCGTAGCGCTCCTGATGTGGCTGGGAGAAAAGGCCGGTTCGCTCAACAAGCCCCTGACCCGTATCTCGCTCGCCGATTCGCTGATCGTGGGCGTAGCCCAGGCGTTCGCCCTCATCCCGGGAGTTTCGCGTTCCGGTTCAACGATCACCGCCGGCCTGTTCCGCGGAATGACGCGTGAAGCCGCCGTCCGCTTTAGTTTCCTGCTTTCCACCCCGATCATCGCCGGTGCTGCCCTGGTAAAGGCCCACGAACTTCACAAGGAGGGCCTCCCTGCGGCCATGCACGCGCCGTTTCTGGTGGGTATCCTCGTGTCCGCCGTGGTGGGCTACGCGGCCATTGCCTGGCTGATCAGGTACTTGCAAACCAACACCCTGCGCGTCTTCATTGTCTACCGCATCATCGCGGGCGTAGTGGTGATTGCCCTCGCCTACGTCTGGCACCTGCAATAGGGAGAAAGGGCGAAGGAAAGCCCCTCAGCCTGCGCTTGGTATTGGATTCCGGTCATCCCGGCGGGAAACCGCGTGAATACTATCGGCTGTTTCCTGCGTTGCCCTAAGCTTCGCTTCTTGTCATAATGTAAGAGCTCTGGCCGACTGCGGCACCGGAAAGTCGCATTCTTCCCCGGTGTGTGAATCCGGCCTCATGGATTATCTGGCGACCATTTTTTCGCCCACGGGCAACCGCCGGCTCAACGAGCTGGTCGGCTTCCTGCTGTGTGTCTCCGCGCTCCTCCTCTTCCTCGCCCTGGCGTCGTATTCTCCTCTTGACCCGTCGTGGAACAGCGCCTCGCTGCTGACCGGTTCGCACGCCGCCCGCAACTGGATCGGCGTGGTGGGTGCGTACGTGTCCGACGGGATCCTGCAGTTCTTCGGCATCGGCGCTTTCCTGCTGGTGATCTTTCCCGCCATGCTCGGCCTGCGCTGGTTCCGCTCCAGCAAGGTCCAATCGCCCATAGCTAAGAGCCTGGGCGGAATCTGGCTGATGATGTTCGTTCCTGCGCTGCTGGCCCTTCTGCCGGGACAGTTGCGCTGGCTGCACGTCATCCCCATCGAAGGCCTGCTGGGACGCGTGGTGGGCGACTTCCTGATTCACTACCTGAATCTCGTGGGCGCCTACATTGTCTGCGGCAGTATTCTGGCGGTCGCGCTGTATCTCTCGACTGCATTCTCCTTCTCCTCCCTGCAAGTTTGGGCTCCGACAAGGTTCGCGTTCGTTACTGCACTGTGGAACCGCTACAAGGATTGGCGGGAGGAGCGCGCCAAGAAGCGGCAACAGAAGGAACTGGAGCAGCGGCGAATCTCGAAGCCGGTAGTGAAGACGCAGTTGATTCCCTCGCGCCCGCTGCAGCCCGGAGCGCAACCCACGGCCGACCCTGAATCGCGCCGCACCGGGATCGAGCGCATGCTGGCGGAGGAGGAAGGGTCGAACGCAGCGGCGAAGCCCGCGACCGGCGGAATTCTGGCGGAATCTCTTGCCACTGATGCTTCCACGGAATCAGCCGCCGATCCCGAAGTCGCCGATCCCGAGGTCAATGACCGCGCCGACAGTGGCCACAAGGCCAAGACGACCATGCCTCGCATCGCCGGCGGATACAAGCTGCCCTCCAGCAGCCTGCTGCAGCGGCCCGACGAACAACAAGCGGTGGATGCCGACGAACTCAAACTGCTGGCGCAAGTGCTCACCGAAAAGTACGCCGAGTTCGAGGTTCACGGGCAAGTCACGCAGATCAACCCCGGTCCGGTGGTCACCACGTTCGAATTCAAACCCGAAGCCGGCATTAAATACACGCGCATCACCAATCTGGTTGACGATCTTTGCCTGGCGCTCAAGGCCGAGAGCATCCTGATCGAGCGCATGGCGGGGAAGAGCACGGTAGGCATCCAGGTACCCAACCGCCAGCGCGAGATCATCTGGCTGCGGGAGAATATCGAGTCGCAGGAGTTCATGGGCTCGAAGTCCAAGCTCACCGTCGCCATGGGCAAGGACATCAACGGGCGAATCGTCACGGCCGACCTGGCCGGCATGCCGCACCTCCTGATCGCCGGTTCGACCGGCACCGGCAAGAGCGTGGCCATCAACGCCATGATCATGTCCATTCTGTACAAGGCAACACCCGACCAGGTGCGCCTGATCCTGGTGGACCCGAAGCGGCTGGAATTGGGCAACTACGAGGGCGTTCCCCATCTTTACACGCCGATCATTACCGAACCGAAAGTCGCCGCCAACGCGCTGCGCAACGCGGTGCGCGAAATGGAGCGGCGCCTCAAGCTGCTCGCTTCTCGGGGCGTGCGCAATATTGACCAGTACAACCGCCTGTTCGATCAGGGCGGTACGCCCAGTCTGTTCGCGGAAGAGTCCGACGAACAGCCGATTCCTTACATCGTCATCGTTATCGACGAGTTGGCCGACCTGATGATGCTCGACTCTCACAACGTCGAGGAATCCATCACCCGCCTGGCCCAGATGGCGCGCGCTGTCGGCATTCACCTGGTGCTGGCGACGCAGCGGCCTTCGGTCGACGTGATTACCGGATTGATTAAGGCGAACTTCCCCGCCCGCGTCTCCTTCCGGGTCGCAACCAAGGTTGACTCGCGCACCATTCTCGATGCCAACGGCGCCGAGGCCCTGCTGGGTAAGGGCGACTTGCTTTATCTGCCGGCAGGCTCGGCCCGCGTGCACCGGTTGCATGCTCCGTACGTTACGGAGAAGGAAATCGCCGCCGTGGTCGAGTTCTGGAAGGCGCAAGCCATCGCGGAATATCAGCAGCACTTCCTGGAAGTGCCCCAGGAAGAGCGTGATGCCGCCGCGTCGGGCATGACCGAAGGAGAAGCAGGCGAAGATGGCGAAGCGGAAAACGATCCCCTGTACGGCGATGCAGTGAGGTTGGTGGTGGAGTTCGGCAAGGCATCCACTTCCCTGCTGCAGCGGCGTCTGCGCATCGGCTATGGCCGCGCCGCCCATCTGATTGACCTGATGGAGCAGGATGGCATCGTCGGCGCCGCCGACGGCCCCAAGCCGCGCGAGGTGCTCAAGCGCCCGGATTGGATTTCGGAAATCGAAGAGTCGATGCGCTGACCTGCCCCGCCGTTCGAACTGCTACACCCCAATCCAATTCCAGAAGCGGTCTTTCATCCGCCGGAACCATTCGGGCAGCCAGCTCTTGTAGCGCAGCAGCGCGGCCGCGTGGACGTTCTTTGCCGTTTTCGGAGCAAACTTATTGCTGAAGACGAGATAGTAGATTCCCTCGCCGGCCGGCAGATCGGTGTGAATTGTACCTTCGGCGACCCGGCCGCTCTCATAGAGTGAGCTGGTGGCATATCCGTTCTGCCAAATGGTGAAGGCGCCTTCGCTGAGCACGTAGACCTCGATGTTGTCCAGGTCCTTGTCTTTTTCCTTATCCTTCCGGCTGCCGCTCTCGTGGCTGTCGCTGACGGTCGTAAACTGTCCGATCACGGCCACATTTACGGATCCTGCGGGCAGAGCAAACTTGTAATACCGGAAGGTGTGCGGACCGACGGAAAAGGGAGCATCCAGGATCGTCTGGTCATGTTTCCACCCCACCGCCTCCTGCACCCCCTGCGCCAGTGGGCTGTCGCTGGACGCGAACCAGACAATTACAACTACGAATAACGCAAGAAGAAGCCAACGGGCGAGGTGCCGTTTCCGCCGCGGCCGCGGCAATTCTGCCGGGGGCACATCCATTACGGCGGGACGATCCGCGACGGCAGCGCCTTTCGCCGGGGCGCTTACTGGCTTGCCGCATTTCAAACAAAACTGTGCCCCTTCGGGCAGGCTGGCCCCGCACTTGGCGCAGGCCAAAACAGCGGCCACGGCCGGCGGCGCGGTCCCGTTCGCGGGCATACTCACCGGCTGCCCACACTTCAGACAGAACTGCGAACCTTCAGGAAGATTGGCGGCGCACTTGCTGCACAACACGGCTGGACTCTTTCTGCTCCGGAAATGACAGCAGATATTAGCACAGGGTTCGGGCGGGTTGATGCCTCAAACGTCAATCCGCAGTTGTGTGCACAGTCATGGCGAATGGGTGGACGATCTAGTAGAATCGCGCCCATCTGTACAGTCTGGTGTTTTTGGAAGATCAGCGCTGATGGAAGTCATCTTCTACATCGCGATCGTGTTGTTTGTACTGTTCGGTCCCTGGGTGCTGGTGTGGCGGGTGAACGCCCGCCGCAAGCGTGAGCGCCTGGAGGATCAGTCACGCTGGGCCGACATTAGCGCCCGGGTTTACGGACTTGAGCGCGAGCTCAAGGAATTGCGCAGCCAGGAATTGCGCGATCATGGAGCAGCGTCCGCGGCGCAACCGGCCCGGCAAAAGGAGACGGTTGTAGAACCACCTGCGCCCGCGCAGCCCGTTCCGCCCAAGTCGTCAGTACCTCAACTAACTCCTTCGCAGGCAGCCGCCGACGCGTGGGTAACGGGCAAGCCGGCGGCGCCTCCGCCCGCAGTGTCTCCAGCAACTGCGCTCCCGGCTCCCTCTGCTGCGACCCCGCCGCCGGGACCACAAATCTCGACGCCTGCACCACCTCCCACTTTCGCCGCGGTCATCGAACCCTCGATGTTCGACCGCTTCAAGTCGGCCCTGGACGTCGAGGAAATGCTGGGGACCGACTGGCTGAACAAATTGGGCATCACTCTTCTGGTCCTCGGCGTCGCCTTCTTTCTCTCTTACGAACTCAGGACGATGGGGCCTGCCGGCAAGGTGATGGTCGGATTTGTGACCGCCGCAGTCATGCTGGCCGCGGGCATCTGGTTCGAGCGCGGAGATCGTTACCGCATCCTGGCGCGGGCCGGAATCGGCGGCGGGTGGGCCCTGCTGTTCTTCACGACGTACGCGATGTACCACGTGCCGGCGGCACAAGTGCTCAAGTCACAGCCGACCGATCTGGTGCTGATGCTGGCCGTGGCCGCTGCGATGGTTGGTCATACTTTGCGCTTTCGCTCGCAGGTGGTGACCGGGCTGGCATTCTTGCTGGCTTTCTTGACGGTCACCATCAGCCATTCCAACGTGTACAGCTTGTCCGCCGCAGTTGTACTGGCCGCTGGGCTTGTCGTTATCGTCGGGCGCATGCAGTGGTTCGAGCTGGAAATCTTCGGCATTCTGGCGAGCTACCTGAATCACTATTTGTGGCTGCGGCCGATCATCGAGCCGATGCAGGGGAAGCACCATCCTTTCCCCGAGTTTGCCGCCAGCGCCGGAATTCTGGCCCTGTACTGGCTCATCTTTCGCCTGTCCTACGTGTTTCGTTCCCCCGGCAACGAGCAGCGGGAGCGTATTTCCACCGCCGCCGCGCTACTCAACACGTCCCTGCTGCTGGCACTGTTCAAATATCAGTCCGCGCATCCGGAGTGGGCGTTCTGGGCGCTGCTTGCCATCGGCGCCATCGAGACCGCGCTGGCCCAGTTGCCCGCTACCCGCCGCCGTCGAACCGCGGTGATCGTGCTGTCAACGCTGGGAGTGGTTTTGCTGCTTGCCGCCTTCCCATTTCGCTATTCAGGCACGCGCCTGTCTGTGCTGTGGCTGGCCGAGGCGGAGGCGTTGCTGCTGATCGGCGTTTGGACGAAAGAAGTGGTCTTCCGGCGGCTGGGCATGATTGCGTCGGTTCTGGTAGCCGGCCAGATGATCGCTTACGACGCCGCGGCGGTTTTCGGACGCCGCATGGATGACGCCGACCTCAGCGCCGACTTCGCGCTGGCGATTCTTTTCGTTGTGGCCGGAGTGGTGTTCTACCTCAACGCGCACTGGGTGCTGCCCCGCTGGCCCGATCTGTTCTCGACCGAATTCGACCGGAGGGTGATGCAGCGGCTGTCGTACGCGGGAGCGGTCATGATGCTGATCGCGGCGTGGATCGCGTTCCCCCAAAGCTGGACTGCAGTGCTCTGGTGTGCGCTGGGAATTATTTTGTCTATCGCCGGAAAGCGGCTTGCGGCGCGAGATCCGGGATCTACGGCGCTGCGGTATCAGGCGAACTTCCTGGCTGGCCTTGCGTTTCTCCGCGTGCTGATGATCAACCTCGAAGCAACGGAGAAATTTCACGGGCTGACGATGCGTCTGATCACGATCGTGCTGGTCGCGGCGCTGCTCTATGCGACGTCGCGCTGGAGCGGAAGCGCGTCCAGCGAAGCGAAAGCAGATTTCGTGAGGTTGGATCGCATCGCGGCTGAGGCCTATACCTGGGCCGCGTCTTTCCTGCTCGCACTCGTGGCGTGGTACGAACTGCGCTCCGTCGGCGTAGCCGATGCCTGGGTCGTGGGCGGACTGGTTCTCGTGGAGTTGGGGCTGACGCGCAAGAGTCTGAGCCTGCGCCTGCAGGGTTACGTGGCGCTTGCGGCCGGCTTCCTGCGCATTTTCTTTGTGAACCTGGACGCGGCTGGCCTGCCGGGTGAAGTCAGCCCACGCTTCTACACCGTGGTCCCCATCGCACTCGCCTTCTTCTATGCGTATTGGAGGACCTGCGATTCGAGCGACACCTTGACCGAGGTGGAACGCCGCTTCCGCGCCGCCGATCTCTGCTGCTGGCTGGGAACCATTACGGTCGCATCCCTGATGCGCTTTGAATTGGCGGCCGATTGGGTAGCCGCAGCATGGGCTGCACTCGCCTTCGCTCTGCTCGCCATCGCGTGGCGAAGCGGGCGCAGAGTCTTCCTGTTTCAGGGGCTGGTGGTTGTCTTTGGGGTGTTGTTCCGCACCGTGCTGCACAACTTCTATGAACGCAGCTACTTCCCCGCACCGTTGTGGGAGAGCCGCTGGATCACGGTGGGCGCGACCATCGCGCTGCTGCTGGCGTCGCTGCCCATCGCATTTCAGATTCGCCGGAAAGGCGAGAGCGGCGACGACGTGGGCTGGGTCCGGCTGACCCAGGGCCTGGGGCGGCGTCCGGAACAGCTTTTCTTTTTTGTTGCGATTGGACTGCTGACCGTCTTGCTGGCTCTTGAAATGCGCCACGGAATGGTGACGTTGTCCTGGGGAGTCGAAGGCGTAGCGGTCTTTCTGCTGGCCTTGTGGCTGGGCGAGCGCAGCTTCCGCCTCACTGGACTCGGGCTCCTGCTGCTGTGTGTCGGCAAGATTCTGTTTGCCGATGTGTGGGGGCTGAATGCGCGCGATCGCTATGTGACCTTTATCGTGCTGGGAGCGGCGCTGTTGCTGGTGTCGTTCCTGTACACGCGAAATCGCGAAGCTTTGCGGCGCTATTTATGAAGTGGTCAGCTTGAAGTGCTCAATTTGAAGTGCCCAAATATGAAGCGCTGGATCTTATTGGCGGGAATTGTCGTAGCGGGCGTGGCGGCCATTGTGGTGAGCGAGCGCCGCAAGGTGGACACGCCTGCCAGTCCGGCGGCGCTGCTCTATCTGGTCGCGGACACCGAGCAGGAACTCACCCGCATGCCGGTGCGCTTCACCCGCATGTCGGATGCTCAGGAGATTCGTATTGGAAATGAAACCGCCGCCATGTTTCGAGGCACGGTTCCCGAAGACAAGAAGGCGGATATTGCCGTGATTGAGCGCTACCTGAACGAGGTGGGCCGGAAGTTAGCCAGCCGGGCGCATCGCAGGTTGCCGTACCGGTTTCACTATGTTCGAGATCCATCCATGATCAACGCCTTTGCCCTGCCCGGAGGCCACGTGTACGTGGGCGCCGGGTTGCTCGCTCTCATGGACAGCGAAGACGAACTGGCAGGGGTGATTGGCCACGAGATCGAGCACGTGGATCACTATCACTGTGCCGACCGCGCCCAGCAAGAGCAAGCCTTGCGCAGGATTCCCCTGGGAGGACTGGTCGCGATCCCGATTGCGGTGTTTGAGGCGGGGTACAGCAAGGACCAGGAACTGGAAGCCGACCGTGAAGGGACACGGCTCGCGGTAGAGGCGGGTTACTCGGCCAATGGCGCGATTCGCATGTTCGAGACGTTCGATCGGATATACCAGCAGTATCGCCAGCAGCAGGAAAAGGCGGAGTCGCCGCAGGACGAGTTGTCGCAGATGGCGATGCAGACGCTGGAAGGATACTTCCGATCGCATCCCCTGCCGTCCGAGCGAATCGCTCAGGTGCAGAAGATGATCGCCAGTGAAGGCTGGCCGGCGCGCTCCGAGCGCGATTTAGCCGTGGCCTACATTTTCTGGACGGCGCGCGCGCAAACGGCGCTGAAGGCCAGCCAGTATTCGCAGGCCGAGCAATTGGCTGTGCGGTCGTTGAAGATGCAACCGGCTCAATTCGATGCGCAGGATGTTCTGGCGAAGGCGCAGTTCGCGCAAGCGAATTTCCCAGCCGCCGTCAGCACCTACCGGCAAATGATGGAGGGCGGCGCTGCCAATCCGGCGCTGGCGGAATCCTTCGCCATGGCCCTGGCCGCAGCCGACCGGCGCACGGCCGCGGGCGAGTTCCGCAGCTGGATCGAGTCCGTGCGTGGCGAGAAGCCGCGTAATGCCGAGGTCGAGCAGGCCGGGCTCAGTCTGCTCTCCGGAGATGCGGCGCCCGCACGTACGCTGGAAGCAGAATTACAGCTAAGTTCTGATCCGCGCGCGCCCGAATACGTTGGCGAGTTAGGGTGGTGGTACTACCTGGCCGGGGATTACGAGCACGCCTCGCAATTGCTCAGCCAGGCAGCGCAGCAGCGTCCCGGCGATCTGAAAATGTGGGTGCGGGTCGCGTGGGCGGAGATCGAGATTCGACGTTACAGCGATGCCATCCAGACGGTCAACAATGGTGTGTGGGAGAGTGGCGGCGTTTACGAGGAACATCCGCGAGGCGAACGCGCCATGGCACAGGCGGTCGCGATGTGGCAGGCCAAAGAAACCGAAGAAGCTTTGAGCGCCTTCGACCGCGCCCTGGCCGGCCAGCCGGAGTGGGGCAATCCTCGCTGGGTCAAGGCGCTGTACTCGCCGCTGGTGGCGCAGAGTGTCGAGGACATGCAAGCCGAACGCGAGCGGCAGAAGAAGGCACGGCTGGCCGCGAAGCAGTGACCCGTCAAGCGTAAAGCTCAGGCGCCTTTTGCCTGACCAATGCCCCCGGCGGAGCAGCCGAGTTGGCGCTCGGCCCGGCCGGGTTAAAGGCCCGGCCCCACACAACCTCGCTACGCCGGCTTCGTCGCGCTCCCATCCAGCCCAAGTTCCTTCGCGACCCGCTTCATCGCCTCGACGCAGAACGCGATGTGCTCGTCCAGATCCACGCCCAATTCGGCGGCGCCGCGGATGATGTCGTCGCGGTTCACCTTGCGGGCGAAGGCTCTGTCTTTCATTCTTTTTCGCACCGACTTGGCATCCACTTCCGCCAGCGACTTCCCCGGCTTGATCAAAGCCACGGCGGTGATGAACCCAGCCAGTTCGTCGCAGGCGAACAGCGCCTTTTCCATGGGCGTGTCGCGGGTCACGCCGGTGTACTCAGCGTGCGACATGACGGCGCGGCGAATCTCGTCGGAATATCCGCGCTCCTTCAGAATCTCGTTGCCCTTGTAGGGATGCTCCTCGGCCGTGGGCCAGCGCTCGTAGTCGAAGTCGTGGATCAGGCCGACCACGCCCCAGAGATTCTCGTCTTCGGGCGACCCGCTTCCCCACTTCCGGGCGCAGGCCCGCATGCAGGCTTCGACCGCCAGCGCGTGCTTGCGCAGGCTCTCCGACTGGGTGAACTCAGTTAGTAAACACCAGGCCGATTCGCGATCCATCATGGTTTTCGCCTGTTTCTTAGGCCTTCGCCTCGAATTTTCCGTCTTTCGTCCGATGATTGTAGCGTTTTCAGTGCATTTTAACCTTGACTTCCACAGGGCAGATGCCGCAGATTTGCCTGTGTTGTAGGAACCTTAGCAGTAAACGGCTCCTGCTTCACAGATTTACGGAGTAGCCCGCTCTGGCACTCCCACAACCCGAATGGCCACGACTCTTGCCCCGGTTGATTCGCGGGAAGTCGTTCGTTGCGATCACTGCCTGCTGGTTCAGTTTCGAACTTCCAACAACAATTGCCGCCGCTGCCATGCATCCTTGGACGAGGAGCCTGAGCCGGAACCCATGCCGGTAGCAGCTCCCATCCTGATGCCGCCGCCCGGCAATGGTCACGGACATCTGAACCTGGCCACGTCCATCCGTTCGCTGCGCCTGCGCAACGGGCTCAGCCAGCGGCAACTCGCCGGACGCATGGCGGTCCCGCGCACCTACGTTTCCAAGATCGAAAACGAGAAGGCCACGCCGACCCTGTCTTCCTTGGAACGGCTGGCGCGCGCACTGGAGGTTACCGTGCCCGAACTGCTCAGCGGCGGAGAACGCAGCCGCCAGGAAGAAATCAGCGAATTGGTGAAAGATCAGTTTATCGCGGAGCTGCTCCCCTTCGTTTCGCAGTTGAACGGGATGCAGATGTCGAGCATCCTGACCCAGGTGCGGGACTTGACGGTGCGGCCAAGGAGGAGCGCGTAAGAACAGGTTTCAAAGTTTCAGAGTTTCAAGGTTTGTCGGTTCGATATCGCGGTTCACTTTGAAACCTTGAAACTTTGCCACCTTGAAACCTTGCTTTTATCCGGGCAACCAGCCAACACTAGAGCCGGGACTGATTTTAGTCCCGGCTTTTTTTGTCTGGAGGGGCGGACGCCCTCGTCCGCCCAGCCCGAGTCTGGAAGGTTCCCCGGACGAGGGCGTCCGGGGCTCCATGAATCGCTTGTGCGGCGACTGTCATCTATCCAACATGCACTTAGAAGAAGCTACGAGTGTATTGGCGTCGGTTCGTGGGAACTCCGTGCCCCTGGGCCAACTTGACGACTCAGCCCGCGAGGCCGGGAATCTGGAGCACAGCCCAACCCCGGCGGACCACGGCGACGCTTCCCTGCTCGACTCCTATTCCCTCGCCGTCACCAGCGCGGTGGAGCGCGTCAGCCCGTCGGTGGTGAATATTGAAGTGCATCAGGCTTTACCCGGTAACAGCGCGGGTCGCACGCGCCCGGGCCAGCCGCGCGAACGGCGCGGCGGAGGCTCAGGGTTCGTGTTCACTCCGGATGGCCTGATCCTGACGAACAGCCACGTGGTGCACGACGCCGTACGGATCGCGGTGACTCTGGCCGATGGCCGCCGCATGCTGGCCACGCTCATCGGCGACGATCCGGCGAGCGACCTGGCGGTCATCCGCGTAGACGAGCCGCGCTTCGACGAGCCCAGCCTGACCGCGGCCGCGCTGGGCGATTCGCAGCGCCTGCGCGTGGGCCAGATCGTGATCGCGATTGGCGCCCCCTATGGATTTCAATCCACGGTGACGGCGGGCGTGGTGAGCGCACTGGGACGGTCGCTGCGGTCCTACTCCGGGCGGCTGATTGACGATGTCATCCAAACCGACGCCTCGCTCAACCCGGGCAACTCGGGCGGGCCGCTGGTCGATTCCGCCGGGCGCGTAGTGGGCGTGAACACGGCGACCATCCTGGCGGCGCAGGGAATCTGTTTTGCCATTGGCATCAACACCGCAAAATTTGTGGCCAGCCGCCTGCTGCGCGATGGACGCATCCGGCGCAGCTACATTGGCGTCTCGGCCCAGACTGTGCCGGTCCACCGGCGCGTGGTGCGCTTCTACGACCTGCCGAAGGAAACCGGAGTGGTGGTGCTGTCGGTAGAGGATGGCAGCCCGGCGAAGCGCGGCGGTCTGCGCGAAGGCGACATCATCGTCGTGCTGGAAGACCAGCCCGTGGCCGGCGTTGACGACCTGCATCGCCTGCTGACCGAGGTGCGCGTCGGCGTGAGCTGCTCGCTGGCGGTCCTGCGCTGGACGGAGAAGCTGGAAGTGAAGGTTGTGCCGGAGGAGGCAAGGTAAGGCCGTCCGAGGACTTGGTGGGGTTACGTGCTCCATCGTAGCGCTTTAAGCTGGACCAGCCCGAGCTCGATGTCGGTAACCATCGCCCCGAGTTCGGGCTCGTAGTAGACCCGCGAAACTCGGTTAGGCTTTGGTAAGTTCTCTATACGACGCTTCCACTGCTTGTCTAGGGCAGCAAAGCTCGCGAACGCGCTCGCTATAACCGCGTGATGGAAGTCAATTCCGTCGCCCTTTCGTACCTGAAACCCAGCATCGCAAACAAGGGCGCGTATGAGGCACCTATACGCGAAGTTGGCAGCTATTTGGGGGTTAAACTGGGGTTGAGGCAAAACCCTGTCAAGCCATCCTGGATCGCCTTTGAGCCTGGCCCGAAGAAGCCCGATCTTCTCCTTTATAGCCTCATCGAATTCCCTACTTCTGGAGAGAAACCAGCTTCGCTGGGGAGCTAGCCAATCTACAAACGCACCCAGCCGAAAAAATCGTTCCGACAAATCGATTACTTTCCCCGACCCTGGGGTCTGGTCACTAGTGCGGTTGGCAAAATACGCCCGCAGGAGCTCTTCGTCTAAACAACACTTGCCTGGCACTTCACCAGCGGCTTCGCGCTTCATGACATTGTCCAGCAGTATATCGACCGGGTACCAGTGAGGCCCCATCTCATCAAGGAATTCTTTCATGATCGTCGACGATGAACCTTGAGAACCGCTCAGCTCGACCGCGTTGGCACCAGAGAAGAGCAGGTCAGCGCCGCCTTTAAGCGCATCAACAAATCGGCGACGAAGCGCGGGCTCTCCCTTCGCCAATGACTTAATGGCAAAGTTGTCCAAGTAGATTGCTATTCCACTGACAGAACTCTCGAACGTCGGGGCCCCGTTGGGACCACATATCGCTCTTATCACGGCCCGGGAGCCTCCGCTCCGACGTCGATACCCTCGTGCCTCTCCAGAGTACCTCTCTTGCAGGCGACAGCCAAAACCCTCATTGCATCCCCTTCCCCGCTGTGTTAGCCTCATATCGGGATGACCACTTTGCACGACAAAGTACCCGCCGGGCTCGACCACAAGGAAACCGAAGTCTACCGGCATCTCGATCCTGCGCGGCTCCCCAAACACATCGCCATCATCATGGACGGCAACGGGCGCTGGGCCAAACGGCGCCACCTGCCGCGCGTCGCCGGACATCGCGCCGGAGTCACTGCCGTCCGCTCCACCGTCGAAACTGCGGCCCGCATTCATATTCCCGCGCTCACGCTGTACGCATTCTCGGAAGAAAACTGGAAGAAGCGGCCGAAGAGCGAAGTGGACTTTCTGATGCGCCTGCTGAGCCGCTACCTGAAAGCGGAAGTTCCCACGCTGAACAAGAACAATATCCGCCTGGAATACATCGGGCGGCAGCACGAACTGCCGGAAGACGTGCAGAAGCGCATGCGCTGGGCGCGTGAGAGCACCGCGCGAAACTCGGGCATGGTGCTCACTCTGGCGCTCAACTACAGCGCGCGCAGCGAACTAGTCGACGCGTTCCGCTCCATGCTCGACGCGGCCGCGCAGAATGGCGGAATCGATCATCTGCGGATTGACGAGGACACGGTGAGCCGCCATCTGTACACGCGGCATCTCCCGGACCCCGACCTCGTGGTGCGGACCTCGGGCGAGATGCGCCTGAGCAATTTCTTGCTGTGGCAGCTGGCTTATGCCGAGATTTATGTGACCTCGACGCTGTGGCCGGATTTCCGCGGCGTTCATCTGCTCGAAGGCATCGCCGAGTATCAGAAGCGCGAGCGGCGCTACGGCGGGCTGAACCATGGGGACGGGCACGAGTCGCTGCAGACTTCTTCGGCGCTGGACGGACGAAAAACCTAACCACAGAGGACACAGAGGTACATCGGGGGAACCCTCTGTGAAACTCTGCGTCCCCTGCGCGTCAAGCCATTTGAAAATGTAACTTTGGGCTAGACTGCCGAGACATCGAAAATGTAACCGGAGAACCGTCGTCGCGG
>Ga0181530_10000342_pt1 | contig 59617 bp, 35 predicted proteins | sample PEATcosm2014_Bin_42_FD_119769 | JGI IMG/M metagenome (GOLD analysis project Ga0181530, IMG submission 119769) | Peatland microbial communities from MTU Mesocosm Facility, Houghton, MI, USA - PEATcosm2014_Bin10_60_metaG | ecosystem: Environmental > Terrestrial > Soil > Wetlands > Peat | place...
ATGTTGGCACCCATCACCGCGGTGCCGCCGCCCTGCACGTCGAGTCTGTTCGTCCCGCTGCCACCGACGATCGTGCCGCCGATCGTCACATCGGTCACGTAGTATACGTCGCTGCCGCTGCCGCCATGAACCGTCTCGCCGGTGCCACCGAGAACGACGGAGTCGTTGCCTGCGCCGAGATTGATTACGTCGTTGTTGTTGGCGCCGTGCACCACCGCCCCCGCCAACTGGGGATTGGTCGCGGCGGATGCCAGGTTCAGCGTCAGGTCCGTGCCGTTTCGCAGGTAGATGCTCGGCTGCGTAGCCGATTGTCCCTCCGTCGCGTCCACCACCTGGATGTTGTTCAGCACCGCAGGCGCCGCCAGGTTGAAGGTGCCACCACCCTCCAGGTCCAGCGTATTCACCCCGCTGCCGCCATTAATCCGATCACCGCCCGACAATGTGTTGGTTGCGGCGTCGATGGTGACGTTGTTGGCACCGTTGACGACGTCGACGCCCGTGGTCAGGACGATGACCGGCACGACGGTTCCTACGATCGTCAGCGTCTCCGGCGTAAGCGCACCGCTATAGCCGCTGGAATTGCTGCCTTTGGAGGTTAGCGTGATGGTTTCGGTGAAGACGCCATCCGCCCCTGCCGCCAAGGTGGCGGTCGGCGCGATATCGGCCTGACCCGCGCCGAGACCGGCGAAGGCCGAATCGCCATTATTGATGAATGCACCGCTGCTGTTGCCGATCGAGAGGCTGCCGGACAGCAGGTCTGCCAGACCAGTCGCAGCGTTGCCGATCCCCAGATTAACAACCATCGGCGCGCTGCTCGCAGTCAATGTGCCGAGGTTGAGCGCGTAGTTGGTGGCGCCCTTCGACAGCGTGCCGCCACCGGAGATCTCCGAGATCGCCGCGGTGGCATAGTTGTCCACCGTGCCGGTCAGCGTGACCGGCGCGACGGTCAGCGCCTCGTCTGCCTGGTATGCATCATGGCTGGCGAGATCGAGCGTGGCCGACCCGGAGAACACCCCGGAATTCGCCGTACTCAGCCCGAAGTTGAGAGCCCCGCTGCTGCCTGCTGCCACGCCGGCGCCGAGGCTGCCGCTACTGCTGAAGCCGGTACCAGTCACCGTCCCCGCGCTGCCGATCAGCACGTCGGTCAACGCCCCCGAGGCCGTGTTGCCGATGCTCAGCAACTTGGCGGCGGTCGAGCCGACATGCACGACACCGAAATTCAGGCTGGTGGCGACCTGCGCCACTGCGGCGGCATAGACCTTGCCCTCCAGCGTGATCGTGTCGCTGGTCAAGTCCGTATTGGCCAGACCGCTGGTGCCCAACCCGGTCGAGGTCAACGACAGGGTGTCGGTCGCGCTGAAGTTGCCCGCGGTCGTGGGGTTCAGGTACAGGCTGGCCGACGCCGTGCCGCCGGACACGATGGTGCCGCTGTCGCCGCTGCCCGCGATGAAGGCTGTCGGTGGGATGTCCTGCAGACCGTAGATCAGGCTCTCCTGATACGGGTCCGCGCTGGTGCCGTCGGCAACCGACAGCGACTGTGCCGCCACCGTGTCGCCCACGCGCGTCGCGCCAAAGTTCAGCGTTGTGGGAGACACTTCTGGCGCCGCATACGCATAGACCGTGCCGACCACGTCGATCGTCTGCGATTGCAGCGGCGTGATGCCGTTGCTGTCGATCCCGTTTCCGTCCGACTCCAGGCTGACCGTCGCGGTGCCGCTCTGCACACCCTCGGTTGTGGTGACCAGGCCAACCGACAGACTGGTGCTGTTGGTCACGCCAGGCTGCAGGCCGGTGAACGAACCGCCGTTGTCGGTCGCCGCGCCCGTCGCGGAGCCGATGCTGCCGTCCAGGTTCTCGGAAGCGACGGAGGTCGGCGCGGTATTCTCCACGCTCAGCGTCTGGCTGGGCGCGGACCCCACATGCACGTTGTCGAAATCCACCGGGTTCGGCGAAACGGCACTCGCCGACGCATAGTTGCCCGACACCGAGTCGGTGATCGTCAGCGTCAGCGGCGACAATGCCGACGAGTAGCCGGATGCGTTCTGATCCTCCGGCGTCAACGTGATTGTCTGGGAGAATTCGCCGGCCGTCCCGGTGTTCACCGCGACATGCAAGCCCTGGTAGCTGGCGCCGGGCGCGATCTCCGGCAGCGGTCCGGTGCCGTAGACCGTGAAGCCGGGAATGCTCGGGTCCGTCAGCGATCCGGCAAGGCCGTTGGATCCGAACGTCGCCCCGTTCTCCACCGCGAGCGACAGGTTGTCCACCGTCTCGCCCTGCGTGAAGCCGCCGAGCGCCAGGGTGTAGTTGTTGCCGATCTGCGTCAGCGTACCTTCGCCCCCCAACAGGGCGAACAGCGGATCGGATGGTGTGCCGGCCTCCGTTTGGTTGTTGACGATGGTGGTCTGCGCCGACGGCGCGAATACCGCCTCCGTCCCCGTCGGCGTAATCGTCACCTGCAAATCACTGCTCGGCAGCGCACCCAGCACACCAGCATTCACCTCGACGCTGAAGCTCGCGCTGGTGCTGCCGGCGGCGATGATGATCGAGCCGCTGGGCAGGATGTCGCCGGCAAAGTCGCTCGCGTTCAGATAGCCGCCATTCGGCGCAGCGACCGCCCAGTCCACCGTAGTGGCCTGCGCTTCCGCCTCGGTCAGATAGACCGTGAAACCGACATTCAGGTTACCGCTGGTCGGCTCGACCAGTGCCGCATTGTTGGCCGACACGCCCAGCGCCGGTGTCAGGACGGCACCCGTCACGTCGGAGTCGGTCGTGGTGAGGCCCTGCTGCTGTACGTTCGCGCCGCCGGTGACGATGTTCGGATCGCCGGTGACGATGAAGTCGAGCGCCGCAGCCTGTTGCAGTTGCGGATCGGTGATGCCGGCCTGCACCGCTTCCTGCAGCCCTTCCTGCTGCAACGCGGTCGGCAGATCGGACAGGCTGAGTGCGTCGGCCGGAAAGCCCACGTTGGTGTAGTTGCTGGTGGTCGTGCCGGGCGCGTAATACAGCAGCGAGTCCGCCTGGGAGACGCGCCAGTAGTCGGCCAGGCTGTCGGCAACGCCAGGATCGCCGCTGCCGTAATAGAGCTGGTTGGTGGTGATCGTCGTCCCGCTGACGATCGGTGCGAAGTCGTTATTGACCCCGTTGTCGGAGCCCAGCAGGCCTTCGACGTGACCGTTTTCGTCCTGCGACGCCAGCGCAACGGTGGTGTTGATGTAGCTGCCGGCGACGTTGACGGTCAGGCTCTCGCCGGTGTTCCAGTGCACCACGTAGCTGGTGGGCGACTCTTCCGTGACCGTGCCGTCCGGGAGAGCCAGCACGCCGTTGACGAAATTGGCAGCGCTGCCGCTCAGCATCACTGTCTCGGGCTGGCTCGCCGAAGTCCCGAACGTCACTGCATCGGTGCCGATGCCGGCCGCCACCTGGTCGATGACGCTGACCGAGGAACCGCCGTACTGCGTCGTGCGGATCTGCACGTTGAAGCTGTCGTTGGCGACCGTGGACTTGGCCAGGGTGAATTCGCCGACCGCCTGGAAGTTGTAGTACAGCCCGTCGAATGTCGTCAGGTGCACGTCGCCCCATGCCGTCGCGGTGGGCAGCGATGGCGGCGGAGGCAGCGGCATTGGCACGATGGTGCCCGTCACCGTCAAGGTGACGTCGTTCTGCGGCGCGGAGTACCCGCTGCTGTTGGTGTCCGTCGGATCGAGCACGACTTGCTCGGTGTAGACGCCGATCGTGCCGGTACCCAGCGAGATGGCCGGCTCGGTGTCGGCCGCGCCGGGTGATACGTTACTGAACGGAACGAAGCCGGTGTTCAGGAAGTTGGCGAAGTCGGTGATGGTGAACTGGCCGGACAGGCCGTCGGCCGGCACCGTCGCGCCGTTCTCGATCCCCAGGTTGGCGTACAGATCCGTCCCGTTCTGCACCTGGGTGCCCAGGTTCAGCACATAATCCGTGCCGCCGCCGCTCAGATGGCCGTCGCCGGCCAGTTGCTCGACCAGCGCCACCGCCGGACTGCCGGCGGTCGGCGTCGGGTTGACGATCTCCGTCTCCGCGCTGCTGCCGAACAAGGTCTCGCCGCCAGTCGCCGTCACGCCGACCTGCAATTCGGCATCCGGCAGCGAGCCGAGCGCGTTGGCCAGCACGTCCACGACAATCTGCGTGCTGGTCTGGCCCGCCGCGATCTGCACCACGCCCGAGCCGGTGCCGCCGACGATGTCGGCAGTACCCAGATTGTTCGGACCCGACCCGGTGACGCTGTAGTCGATTGTGCTGGTTTCTGCCGCAGCCGCGGTGAGATAGATCGTGTAATCGACCGCCAGCGTCCCGGTGGTCGGCTCCAGCGCCGTGGCGCTGTCGGCCAGGATGCCGACGCTCGGCTGCGGGGTCGGAATGCTGACGGCAGCGCTGCTCAGCAGGACGCCTTCTTCCTGCACGTTCTCGCTGGAGAACACCGAATTCGGATCGCCGGTGACCAGCAGGTCGATCACCGCGGCATCGACCAGGTTCGGATTGGTGATGCCTTCGGCCGCGACGATCGCCTCTGCCGCCGCCACGAGATTCGCCGGCAACTGGCTCAGCGTCAGCGCGTCCTCGGGGAAGCCGGGAATGAGGAAGGTCGAGGGGCTCTGGCCCGCCGTGTAATACAGCAGCGAGTATGCCGTGTCGGGCACCTGCCAGTCGCTCGCATAGACGCCATACAGCGTGCTGGAGGCGATCGTCCCGCCAACTGCGATCGACTGGCCGTCGGGCAGTTGCAGATCGGTGGACGGGTTGCGGTCATCCGGACCCAGCAGGCCCTGCACGTTGCCCGCGTCCGCCGCGGTCAACTGGATGGTGTCGCTGATATAGGAGCCGTTCTCCGTGACGGTCATCGACTCGCCGGTGTCCCAGTTGACCCGGTAGGTGTTGGCGGAGGTCTCCGTCACCGAACCGTCGGACAGACTCAGAGTCTGGCCAATGCCAAGCGCTTCCGCGGTGCCGTTCAGGTAAAGCGGACTGTCGTTGTAGTTGGCGCCGGTCAGCGCGAAGACCACGTCGTCAGTGCCGATGGCGGCGCCGACCTGGGTCTGCACGGTTACCGAGGAATTGGCGCCCCACGGCACCAGGCGCGCCTGCACCTGGAATGTGTCGCCGGCAACCGTGGAGCGGGTCAGGACATACTCGCCCGCCGCCTGGAAGTTGTAATACACGCCATCGAACGTCGTGAGGTGCACGTCGCCCCAGGCGGTCGCCTCAGGCTCCGGCGGCGGCGGCGGCGGCGGTGGCGCGGTGATCGTGCCGACCACCTCGATCGTCACCTGCGGCATGACCGAGCTGTAGTTGGTCAGGTTGGAATCGGTCGGCGTCAGCGTGACGTTTTCGGTGAACGTGCCGACCTGGTTGGTCAGCAACTCGACTTCCGGCGCGGAGTCCGCGTTGCCCGTGGCAATCGGCGCGAACGGCGACAATCCGCTGTTGAGGAACTGGCTGGTAGAGGAGACTTCGAACGAGCCGGACAGCAGGTCCGCCGGGACAATCCCGTCATTCTCCACGCCGTAGCCGGCCACCAGCGGATCCGAGAATTGCTCGACCGAACCGAGATTCAATTCGTAGCCCGTGCCGCTGCCGCTCAGAGAGCCGTCGCCGGACAACAACTCGACCAGCGGCGTTGCCGGATTGCCCGCCGTCGGCCCGGTGTTGAGGATTTCGGTCTGCGCCTCCGGCGCGAACACCGATTGCTCCGGATTCTGCGGTGAGATGACGACTTGCAGATTCTCGTCAGGCGTGCTGCCGAGCACGTTCGCCGGTATGGGGATGGTGAACAGCGCACTGGTCTGGCCGGCCGCGATGGTCACCGTGCCGCTTGGCAGGATGTCGCCAGGGAAGTCGCTCGCGATCAGGAAGCCGGGACCGGCATTGCCGTTCACCGAGTAGTTGATCACCGCGTCTTCCGCCTCGGGGCTGGTCAGGTAGACGGTGAAGCCCACCGCCTCCGCCCCGGAGGTCGATTCGACCGCGGTTGACACATTGGCTTCGACGCCGACATCAGCCACTGGCGCCGGCGCGGCGGTGACCGTCTGGCCGGAGGTGACGCTGGTGCCTTCCTGCTGTTGGACGTTCTCGCTCGCCTGCAACGCTTGCGGATTGCCGGTGAACAGGTAGTCGATGATCGCGGCTTCCTGCAGGTTCGGGTCGGTGATGCCCGCCGCTATTGCCGCGGCCAGCGCCTCCTGCACGGCATTCGCCGGCAGGTTGCCGAGACCGATCTGGTTGTATGGGAAGTTCGCATTGTAGAACGACGCCGAGTCCTGACCCGGCCCGTAATCCATCAGCGAGTTCGACTGGTTGACGAGCCAACTCGTCTCGTACGTGCCGTAGAGCTGGGCGTAGCTGATGGTGCCGCCGCTCGCAATCGGCGCGCCGCCGGGCAGCGTCAGATCGTTCGCCGGGTTGCCGTTGTCGTTGCCCAGCAGGCCCTGCACGTTGCCGGCATCACTATTCGGCAGCGAAACGGTAACGTTCAGGTACGCCCCTTCGTTGGTAACGTCGAGTTCTTCACCGGTGTTCCACACCAGCCGGTAACTGTCCGCCGAGGTCTGCTCCAGTGTGCCGTCCGCCAGGGTCACCACCGGATCGCTGCTCAGCGACACGCCCTGGCCGTCGATCCACACCGTATCGGTGCGGTCGATGCCGAAGGTGACGCGGTCGTTGCCGACCTGCGCGCCGACCATCGTGTTGACGCTGACCGAGGAACTGCCGCCGTACGGCTGCATCCGCGTCTGGATTTCGAACGAGTCGCCCGGGATCGTCGATTCGGACAGGATGAATTCGCCGGCCGCCTGAAAGTTATAGTACAGGCCGTCGAACGTCGTCAGGTGCACGTCGCCCCATGCGTCGGCGACGCGCGCAACCGGCGTGGGCGGCGGCGCGGCCACCACTGTGCCGGTGATGGTCACCGTTTCCGGTGTCAGCGTGCCGGAGTAGCCGCTCGGGTTGTAACCGATCGGGTCGAGCGTGATCGTTTCGGTGAACACGCCAACTGTGGCGCTGGACAGCACGACGACCGGGTTGGTGTCTTCTTGCCCTGCCGCGAGCCCTGCAATCTCGGTCGCAGGGCCGAACGACTCGAAGCCGGCGTTGGTGAACTCCGGCGCGCCGGCGATGCTGAAGCTGCCGGCGAGCAAATCCGACTGGCCCAGCACGTCGTTCAGCACGCCGAGTTGGGCGCCAAGCGGCGTGGCGTATTGTGCCACCGTGCCAAGATCGAGCGAGTAGCTGGTCGAAACGCCGGTCGGCTCCATCGTGCCGTTGCCGGCGATCTGCTGCATCGCCGCGACCGCGTACTGATCGACGTCGATCGCCGCCTGCACGTACGCAAAGCCGAGCGCGGTGGTGCCTTCGCTGTCGATGCCGGTGCCGTCGCTTTGCAGGGCGATCTGCACCTCGCCCGCGTAGGTGCCGTAATCCGCGTCGGACAGAGTCGCCGACAGCGCGGTGTCATTGCTCGCGCCCGGGACAAGATCGATGACCGAACCCGATGCCGCGGTGACATAGGTGCCGAAACCGACGATCTGGGCGTCCAGTTTTTCAGTGAAGGGGGTTACCGACCCGGTGTTGCTGATCGTGATCGGCACGGTGACTTCGCCGCCGTCGTCACCCGCATGCACATAGACCGGCGCGGCCGACACCGATGCCACTGCCGGACCGTAGACCGTGCCGGTAACCTCGATCGTGGCGGACCCGCTGCTGACGACGTTGCCGCCGCCCGCGTCGGACGTGTAGTCCAGTGTGACATAGCCGGTCTTCACGCCCGGCGAGGACGTATCGATACCGGCATAGATCGACGACTCGTCGCTGTCGGTGGCGCCGAGCTGGTTGATCTCTCCCGTGACGGTTGCGTTGCCCGAGGAGGACGCCGTGACGTCCAACGGGGCCGCTCCGGACGCCGCCGCGTTCTCGATGTCCAGCGCGACTTGCGAATTGGCGCCCTGGTAGAACGTGCCTAGGTTGAGCGGGCCGCCGGTGAGCAAGTCGCCCACCGCATCGGGCAGCACCGTATCGGTGATGGTAACCGTCTGCGACGGCATGATGGAGCTGTAGCCGGTGATGTTCTCGTCCACCGGCGTGTAGACGAGGGTCTCGCTCTGCGGCCCGGTCTGGCTGGTGTTGGCCTCGGTGACCAGCCCCTGATAGGCCGACTGCGACGCCAGCGGCGCAATCTGCTGAGCGCCATACACCGTGAAGTTGCTGCCGCTGGCGGCGATCGAGCCGGCGAGCGAGTCCGACGGCGCCAGCGCCTCGTTGGCGATCTGGATGCGGTCCTGCACCGGCGATTCGCCGGCCACCAGGGTGCCGACATTCAGCGTGAAGTTGCCGTTGCTGCCGGTGAACGCACCGGCCCCCGATAGCAGGGAAACCTCCGGCACGGCGGCATTGCCGGCCACCGGCGTGTTGTTGTCGATCTCGGTCTGCGCCGTCGCGCCGAAGATCGGATCGCCGTTGGTCGAACTGATCGTCACCTGCAAATTGCTGGACGGCGTCGCTCCCAAGACGTTGGTCGGCAGGTTGACGATGAACGTCGCGACGGTCTGGCCGGCGTGGATGACAACGTTGCCCGACGGCAACGTGCCGCCGAACGTGGTCGCCGACAGGTATGTCGCGTTGGGCGACGTGACCGTCCAGTCGATCACCGTATCGGTGCCGGTCACGTTGGTCAGATAGGCGTTGAACGTCACCGCCGTGGTGCCGCCGGCGTTCTCGATCACGTTGGTCGCCACCGCGCTGACACCCAGCGCCGGCACCGGCGGTGGCGGCACGCTGATCTCGGCGGCGGTCGTGGTCTCGCCGGTCTGGTTGACGTTCAGGTCGTCGAGCAGGGCGTCCGGATTGCCGGTGACGAGCAGGTCGATGACCGCCGCAGCCTGCTGGTTGGGATCGGTGATGCCGGCGGCTGCGACCTCTTGCTCGGCCTCCTGCAAAATCGCCGCCGGCAGATTGTCCACGTTCACCGAATCGGCCGGGAAGTTGAGGTCGGTGAAGGTCGCGGTGGTCTGGCCAGCCAGATAGTCCATCAGCGAGTCGCCACCGGTACCGCTGGTCACGCGCCAGGCATCGGCAAACTCGCCGTAGAGTTGCGCCGAGGTCAGCGGCTGCCCCAGCACGGTGCCGTTGGCGAGCTGGAAGTCGTTGGCCTGACCGGAGTCGCTGCCCAGCAGGCCCTGGATGGAGCCCGGCCCGTCGTTGGCCGACAGCGTCAGGTTCACGTTGAGGTAGCTTCCGGCATCGGTGATCTGCATCACCTCGCCGGTACCCCAGGTCACTTGGTAGGTGTTGGCGGTGAGCTGGGTGACCGAGCCGCCATCCGACAGCGGGATGGACGAGCCGTTCTCGGCGAAGGTCTGTCCCACGCCGTTGATCGCCACCACGTCGCCGCGGTCGATGCCGAAGGTGATCCGGTCGGTGCCGACCTCGGCGCCCAGCATGGTCATGACGCTGACGGTCGAATTGGCGCCGTAGGGCTCGAATCGCCCCTGCACCTGGAAGCTGTCGCCGGCCACAGTGGATTGCGCCAGGACGAACTCGCCCTCGGCCTGGAAGTTGTAATACAGCCCGTCCCACGTCGTGATGTGCACGTCGCCCCACACCGTGGCGTTGGCGAGCGGCGGGGGAGGCGGCGGGGGCACCGGCACGATGGTGCCGATCACGTCAATCGTCTCGGCGGACAGCGCGCCGGAATAGCCGGACGCGTTGGTGCCAGTCGGGGTCAGCGTGATCTGCTGGGTGAACGTGCCGATCGTGTTGGTGTTCAGCACCACGGCGTCGCCGCTCGCGGCGTTGCCGTAATTGACCCCGGTGAAGTTGCCGAAGCCGGTGTCGGCGTATTCGCTGTCGCCGCTGATGGTGTAGCTGCCGTCGAGTTGGTCGGCCGCCGGACCGAGCGCCGCGTTCAGCGCCGCGAGATCGGCAGTCAGCGGGCTGGAGTATTGCTCGGTCGAGCCGAGGTTCAGCGTGTAGGTTTCGGATGCGGTGGCATTCGGCACCATCGAGCCGTCGCCGCCCGTCTGCTCCATCGCCGCGGTGGCGTAGTTATCGACGGTGACGTAGATCGGCACATCGACCGTGCCGAGCGACGTAGTTCCCAGGGTATCGATGCCGGCGCCGTCGCTGGTCTCGGCAACCGCAACGCTGCCGGTGGTCGCGGCCGTGGCGGTGGAGATGCTGACCGTCAGCGACGTGTCGTCGGTGCCCTGCGCGACGATATCGCCGGTGGTGCCGGCCGCGCCGGACACCTCGCCGCCGGCGCTGCCGAGCGCGCTGACTTCCAGGCCCTCCGAGTAGTTGTTGGCGGGCGCAGTGTTGGCGGGCGCAGTGTTGATGACGGTCAGCGTCTCGGTCTCGGTGTCGGTAGTGCCGTCGCCGACATGCACGATGACATTGCTCGGGCCGGTGATCGATGCGGTGGCGTAGTTATAGACGTTGCCGGTGACATCGACGGTCTGCGGGCTAAGCACGACCAACGGCGGCGCCCCTTCGGGCGTGACGCTGACGTCGTCCAGGCCGATGTAATTGGTGCCGGAGGCCCCAACGAGGGAGATCGTGGTGGCGGTGCCGGTGGCGGTGAAGTTCAGCGTCTCCTGCTGCCAGTTGTTCAAGCCGCTCAGGGTGCTGGTGAAGGTCTGCGACGTGCCGCCCGCGCTGGCGGTGATGCCGTCCGGCAGTCCCTGGTTGTTTGAGGAGCCAAGCTCGAAGGAAAGCTGGTATTGCTCGCCGATCGTCGTGGCGATGGTCTGGCTGACGCCGCTGAACGGAGCACCGTAGTTGTAACCGGTCAAATCCAGGAAGTAGCTGCCATCCTCAGCCGTCAGGCCGAACGGATTGGTCGGTCCGGACCAGGACAGCGGCTCGCTGCCAACGACCGTCCAGCCCTGCATGACGGTCGATCCGACTCCCAGCACCATCGTGTCGTTGCCGGACGAAACAAAGTCGGACGTGTCCTCGAAGCTGCCGTCGGTCAGCAGGTTGTCGCCGCCGGACGAGAAACCGAGCGTCACGCTGCCGCTCAGGGAGCCGGCCGTGGTGTTGTTCAGCCCGACAGCGATGTCGGAGGCATCCGTACCGCCGATTGCCAGTTGGTCGATCTGGCCGCTGCCATAGGCGTCGCCCGCCGCCCCGCTCACCACGGCCGTCAGCACCGCCGATCCGGTGTTGCTGATGCTGACGAGCGTCTGGTCGTTCGCGACCGCGGCGACATGTGCGTCGGGCAGCACGATTGGCGTCGTCGTGTTGATGACCGGGTTCGCCAGTTCCGATGTGGGCAGCACGGTGCCGGTGACCACCAGGGTCTGCCCGGCCAGCGCCTCGGAGAAACCGGCGGCGTTGCCGTCGGTTGCGGCAAGCGTAACGGTCGTGGTGAACGTGCCGGCATTCGCGGTGTTCAGATCCACAGCAAGCGGCGACGTGGTGCCCGCGTTGAGCGTGCCGATGGCCTCCAACGTACCGGACGTCAACGGCACAATAGTCACGCCGGGCGTCAGGACGTTGACGTTCAAGTTCGCGCCGCTCTGGTCCCGGTCGTCGTAGAAGATTTCGACCGTGTGCGATCCGGCGGCCAGGTTGGCGGCCGTGAAGTTTTGCGTCTCCGTGCCGTGGATGCCGGGGTTTTGCCCGATCAGGGTGCCATCGACGTAGATGAACGAGTCGTCGTCCGAGCCGACCTGGAAGGTGACCGATTGCGGACCAGAGAGCGAGAAGGTGCCCTGCAGGATGGCGGTTTCGTAATAGGTCGCGTCGTTCGATCCGGTGCTGTTCGGCACGTACATGTTGCTGCTGTACGGTAGCGAATCGATGCCGGTGCCGGTCTCCACGACGCCGCTGTTCAGGCTCGGATCCCACCACGTGATTTCGCCGGTCGATGGATCGACGTCGGAGATTCCCGCCGGGGCGCTCGCCACGGGCAGGCCATCCGGTCCCAGCGTGCTGCCATTCGCTACGTTCGGCGTGCCGCCGCTGCCGAAATCCGGGCCGTTGCCAGTATCGCTGACCTCGAAATAGGTCACCGACAGCGCATCCGCCGCTGAGCCGTTATAGGCCATGATCGCCGGGCTGCCGCTACTGCTCAGCGAGCCGGTGAGCCAGTCGGCCGGTCCGGTCGCGGTGTTGGCGATGTCCAACCCGACGAGGTCGCTTCCGGTGCCTTGCGCCACGTCGCCGAGGTTGAGGGTGTAGACACTGCCCGTCTGGACCAACTCGCCTGGACCGGCGGTCTGCTGCAGCGCCGCTGTCGCGTAGTTATTGACCGTGACGCTGACTGGCACATCGACGGTGCCGAGCAAGGTCGTCCCCAGCGTATCGATGGTGCTGCCGTCGCTGATCTCCGACACCGCGACCTCGCCGCTGACCGTGCCGGCCGTGGCGGTGGAGAAGCTGAATGTCGCGGATGCCGTGTTGGTGGCGCCGGCAGCGATCTCGGATGCAGTGCCGCTGGCACCGGTCAGGTTGCCGGAGACGACGGACTGCGCCGTCGCGTCCAGGTTTTCCGAATAGCCATCGGCCGGGGCCGTGTTGCTGATGACCAGCGCCTCGCTGTCCGTGTCGCTGACTCCGTCGCCAACATGCACGATGGCGTTGACGGGGCCGATGATAGATGGGTCAGCGTAACGATAGACGTTGCTCTCCAGCGACACGCTCTGCGGCGACAGCGGGACGTCGTTGGTGCCGGAGGTGAACGACAGGTTGACCGTGCCGCTCAGGGAACCGGCCTGCGTGTTGTTCAGCCCGGCGATGATATCGGTCGTATCGCTCTGCCCGATCGGCAGATCGGTAATGGTGCCGGAGCCATAGGCGCTGCCGGTTGCCGACGACACAAAGCCCGACAGTACATCCGAGCCGGTATTGCTGATGTCGAGCGCGATCTGATCGTTGGCGACCAGGGACGCGACGTGCACGTCGGGCAGCACGATGGGCGACGGCTCGTTGATTGTCGCTGCCGCCAGCACCGCGGTCGACAGCACGGTGCCGACGACCACGATCGTTTCGCCGGTCAGCGGCGACGGGCCGTCCGGGTTGGTGCTGTCCGCCGCCAGCGTAATGGTCTGGCTGAACGTGCCGGCATTCGCGGTGGACAGGTCGATACTGAGCGGCGTGCTGTCGCCCGCCGACACCGTGCCGATCGAGCCCAGGCCCGTATCGCTGAACGCGGCGTCGCCGCTGGCGGTCAGGCTGCCGGACAGCCAGTCGGCCTGGCCGGTGGCGATGTTGGCAATGTCCAGGCTGTCGGGGATTTCGCCCGGCGCAGCCGCGACAGTGCCGAAATCCAGCGTGTAGGTGTTGCCGATCGCCGACAGCGAGCCGGCGCCGCTGCCCTGCTCGATAGCGGCTGTGGCGTAGTTGTCGATGGTCGCGCTGACCGGAACATCGTCGCCGTAGCCGTCGGTGACGGTCAGGGACAAGCCGGTGCCGAGATTGTCCGGCTGGTCGCCGGGGCCCGAGTAGCTGATGAAATCGACCGTGTCGCCGGCGGTCAGCGTTTCGGTTAGGTCGAGCGGAATGACCTGCTGATACGCCGACAGCGTTGCACTGGCGACCACGCTGCCATCGACAGCAATCGCGACTTCATGGGCGTGTTCGTTGGTGTCCACACCCAGCACGCTGCCGGAGAACGTGTAAGCGCCGTCGCTCGGCGCGGTGAACTCGACCGACACATTGCCGGTGCCTTGCGGATCGAGATCGAGATAGGTCGGCGGCAGAACGACGGTGCCGGAATAGGCCTGCGTGGTTGATGTCGGGTTGAGCGTGACGAAGGCCGCGTTCGGCTGCGATCCGCCGTTGTTCCAGCTTTGGTAGGTGCTGCCGGAGGTCGTTCCGGTGAGCAATGCGCCGTCGCTGAGATAGCTCCAGACGCCGTTGGCGTTGCTGGCCAGGGAGAAGTCGTTCACCGCGGACCAGGTGGAGCCGCCGTCGAGCGACGTCAGGCCGAGGGTGTCCACGCCGGCGCCGTCGCTGGTCAATGCCAGGTCGGCGTAGCCGAACTCGTATCCGGCGGTTTCGGTCGGGATTTCGACGCCAATCGAGGTGTCGTCGCTGCTGCCGGCGGCGATATCGCCGGTCGCACCGGTGGTGGTGAACTGGTCGCCGCCGGAACCGTTGATGGCGGCGGCCTCGAGGCCTTCGGAATAGCCGTCCGCCGGGTCGGCGTTGGCGATCGTCAGGCCCTCGGTCACCGAGCCGCCGTTATCACCGGTATGCAGGTAAACGTTGGTCGGTGCGCTGATCGACGGGTCGGCCAGGCGATAGACGTTGCCGCTCAGGTTGAGCGTCTGGGTGCCGAGATCGGCTTCGATACCGGACACGGTACCATCGGTTTGATAATCGAGTCCGACGGTTCCGCTCTCGGCGCCGGCGGTCAGATCGTTCAGGCCGACGCCGATGCTGGAGTCGTCGATGGCCTGCGGCGCCAGGGAATCGATTTGGCCGTGGGCAAAGGCGCTGCCGGTAATCGTGCTGATGTCGACGTTCAGGCCGTCGGCCGGGGTGGTGGCGGCGTTTTCGATCTCCAGGGTCGGGTCGGCGACGATGTGGACATAGACATGCGCGTCGGGCAGCACGAGGCTGTCGTTGGGCCCGAGCGCCGTGAGCAGATCCGGCACCGCGGAAACCGGCGAGGGCTCCAGGTAGATCGTGGACGCACCGCTGCTGTCGGTGCCGAGTTCGAGTTGCAGGCCGGAATCGACTCCCGGGGCGGACAGGCTGATCGTGCCGCCCGCAGCCAGCGTGCCGATCAGGTCGCTGCCGACATAGGACACGGCAGACAATGTGATGCCGGGCAGATCGATGGTGTCGCCGCCGGCGAAGTTGTCGATCTGACCACTGAAGCCGGACTCCGGATTCAGCTCCAGGGTTGCATCGGTGCCGTTGAAGGTAACGGGTCCCGAATTGCTGCCGTTGAGCGCCAGCGTCGCGCCGGTCTCGATCTCGTACTCCGGCGAACCGGAAACCGGGCCGTTGACGGTCAGCAAACCGCCAGAGGCGTCAACGATGATCGGGCTGATCCCCGCGTCGCCGAGGGCGCCATAGCCGACGACATACTCGCCGGAACCCAGCGTCAGATGGGGCGAGTTGATCGTGCCGCCCTGCATGAACAGGGTGCCGGAGTTGAAGCTGACGGTGTTGGCGGTCACGTCGCCGGTTGCCGCCAGAGTTACGTTGCCGGAGAAATTGATCGTCTGGCTGCCGTTGACCGCGCCGGCGATGGTGGCGCCGTCGTCGAAGTCCAACGTGCCGTTGGAGGCAGTGACCGTGCCCGTGCTGGTTTCGTCAACCGCGACCGCGATGCTGTTGGTGCCGCCGCCGGTCATCTCGAGCAAGCCGGACTCGACCAGGTTGTAGGTGCCGGAGTCAGGCGCCTCGAGCGCGGAGCTGCCGTTGTCCAGGTTGAGGACGCTGCCGGCCTCCATGTCCAGCGTCGCGCTGTCGCCGGACTGGTTGCCGAATTGCAGGCCGGCATTGACGTACAGGCTGCCGGAATCATCCCAGGTGATGCCGCCCATCAGCACCAGGTCGGGGTCGGAATAATAATAGTTGGTGACGCTCGCGGATCCGCTGGTGTCCAGTGTGCCGAGTCCGGACAGATAGGCGATGCCAGAGCCGCCGCCGTTGCCGAAGGTGACACTGTTCAGAGTCGCCGTGTCCGTAACGCCGTAGGCGGCGGTGTAAGTGCCCATCACCCAGATGGCGCCATTCGCCGCATCCAGCGTGCCGCCGAGCGAGCCGTCGCCATCGATCTGCACCGAGCCGCCGGCGGTCACGATCGTACCGGTGTTGGTCAGCGCGCCATCGATGTAGATCTCGCCATTGTCGGACGAAATGAGCCCGGTATTGTCCAGCGGCACCGCGATGTGGTCGCCGCCGCCGTTGATCTGCTGTAGCAGGCCGTTGTTGACGAAGCTGTAGGTGCCCGCGGTGCCACCCAGTTCGAAGTCCGCGCTACCGCCGCTCAGCGTGTAGGTGGCGCCCGCCTCGTTGACGAAGGTCGCGCTGTCACCGGCGCCGTTGCCGAACTGGAGGCCGCCGATCTGGTAGATCGCGCCGAAATTGTCCCAGGTGACGCCGTTTTCGAGCACCAGCTCGGGGCTGGAGTAATAGTAGTTGTTGATGGTCGCGGAGCCGTCGGTGGCGAGCGTTCCGGAGCCGGAGACGTAGGCGATCGCGGAACCGCCGCCGTCGCCGATGGTGACGCTGGCAAGCGTCACCGTATCCGTCGCTCCACTGTCGACGGCATAGGTGCCCATCAGGTAGATCGCGCCGTTTGCGGCGTTCAGCGTGCCGCCGAGCGTGCCGCCGTTGATCTGCACCGAGCCGCCGGCGGTCTGGATCGTGCCGCTGTTGGTCAGCGGGCCGTCGATGTAGAGCACGCCGTTGTTGGAGGAGATGACGCCGGTATTGTCCAGCGGCACCGCGATGGAGTCGCCGCCGCCGTTGATCTGCTGCAACAGGCCTTCATTGACGAAACTGTAGGTGCCCGCGGTGCCGCCTATTTCGAAGTCCGCACTGCCGCCGCTCAGCGAGTAGGTGGCGCCTGCCTCGTTGACCAAGGTTGCGCTGTCACCGGGGGAGTTACCAAACTGGAGGCCGCCGATCTGGTAGATCGCGCCGAAATTGTCCCAGGTGACGCCGTTCTCCAGGATCAACTCGGGATTGTTGTAATAATAGTTGTTGACGGTCGCCGAGCCGTCGGTGGCGACCGTTCCGGTGCCGGAGAAGTAGGCGATGGAGGCGCCACCGCCATCGCCAAAGGTGGCTCCGGCCAATGCGACCGTGTCGGTCGCCCCTCCGGCCACCGCAAAGGTGCCGGTCAGGTATGCGTTGCCGCCATTGGGTCCGACGCCGATCGTGCCGCCCAGTGTGCCGCCTTCGAGGTACAGGTTGCCGCCATTGGCCAGCATCGTGCCGCTGTTCACGAACCCGCCGGCGACCACCAAATTACCATTGGTCGAGGTGACCAGGCCGGTATTGGTCAACGGCACCGCGATCGTATCGCCGCCACCGTTGACCATCTTCAACGTGCCGGCGTTGATGAAGTTGTAGGTGCCGCCTGCGGTATCGCTGATCTCGGCGTTGCCGCCATTCAATACATAGGTGGCGCCGGCCTGGTTGAGGATGGTCGCGGTATCGATCGTGGAACCGCCGAACACCAGTCCGCCGTACTGGTTCACCGTGCCGGCATTGGCCCAGGTGATGCCGTCGATAAGCTGCAACTGCACCGACGAGTAATTGTATTGGCTGATGGCGACGTTGCCGTTGCTGGCCAGCGTGCCCGGGCCGGCGAACACGGCATAGCCGTCGCCGTACCAGCCCAGATTGGCACCGCCGAAGGTCACGGTGTCGGTCGTGTCGGCCGCGACGGCGTAGGTGCCGATAAGGCCGACACTGTCGCTAAGCGCCTCGATGGTTCCGCCCAGCGTGCCGCCCTGCACTTCTATGAAGCCGCCGTCGGCCACCAGAGTGCCGCTGTTGGTGACGGGACCCGACAAATAGAGAGCGCCGTTGGTCGATAGGACGGTGCCGCTGTTGTTCAGCGGCACCGTGATCGAGACGTTGCCGCCCGCGACCATCTCCAACAGGCCGGCGTTGATGAAGTTGTAGGTACCGCCGGCGACGTCGCTGATCTGCGCGTTGCCGCCCCACAACTCGTAGGTGGCGCCGGCCTGGTTGACGATGGTCGCGGTATCGCTGGCGGAACCGCCAAACACCAGGCCGCCGTACTGCCGCACCGTGCCGGCGTTTTCCCAGGTGATGCCGTCGATAAGCTGCAACTGGGTCGCGGCGTAATTGTATTGGTTGACGTAGACGAAACCATTGCTGGCCAGCGTACCAGAGCCGGCGAACACGGCGGCGCCGTCGCCGCCCCAGCCGAGATAGGTGTTATCGAAGGTCACCATGTCGATCGTGGCGGCCGGCACGGTGTAGGTGCCAACCAGGCCGACATTGCCACTGATGGTGTCGATCGTCCCGCCCAGCGTGCCGCCCTGCACTTCTATGAAGCCGCCGTCGGCCAGCAGCGTGCCGCTGTTGGTGACGGGACCCGACAAATAAAGATTGCCGTTGGTCGATAGAACGGTGCCGCTGTTGTTCAGCGGCACCGTGATCGAGACGTTGCCGCCCGCGACCATCTCCAGCAGGCCGTCGTTGATGAAGTTGTAGGTACCGCCGGCGACATCGCTGATCTGCGCGTTGCCGCCCCACAACTCGTAGGTGGCGCCGGCCTGGTTGATGAGTGTCGCGGTATCGCTGGTGGAGCCGCCAAACACCAGGCCGCCGTACTGCCGCACCGTGCCGGCATTTTCCCAGGTGATGCCGTCGGTAAGCTGCAACTGCGTCGAGGCGTTATTGTATTGGTTGATGTAGACGAAGCCATTGCTGACCAATGTGCCAGGGCCGGCGAACACCGCGGCGCCGTCACCGCCCCAACCGAGATAGGCGCTCTCGAAGGTAACCGTGTCGATCGTGCTGGCGGGGACGCTATAGGTCCCGATCAGCCCGACATTGGCGCTGAGCGCCTCGATCGTTCCGCCCAGCGTGCCGCCCTGGACTTCGAGGAAGCCGCCGTTGGACTCCAGCGTGCCGCTGTTGGTGACGGGACCCGACAGGTACAAAGCGCCGTTGGTCGATGCAACGGTGCCGCTGTTGTCCAGGGGCACCGCGAGCCCGACGTTGCCGCCGCCGGTCATTTCCAGCAGGCCGTCGTTGACAAAGCTGTAGGTGCCGGCGCCGCCCGTGGTGACCTGGGCGTTGCCTCCGTTCAGGTCGTAAACGGCGCCCGCTTCATTGACGAGGGTTACGCTGTCGCCCGCGGACGCGCCGAACTGGACGCCGCCATTCTGGGTGATGTCACCGGAGTTCTGCCAGGTAATTCCCGCGGCGAGTTCCAGTTGCGTGGCGGCGCCATTATATTGGTTGACGGTGGCGTTGCCGCTGCTCTCGAGCGTGCCCGGCCCTTGCAGAACGGCAATCTGGCCCCCACCGGCGCCGAACACGGCACCGGTATAAGTGACCGTATTGGTCGTGCCGGCCGCGATCGTCCAGGTGCCAGTGATCGAGCTACCCCAGGTTCCGGAAATTGGGCTGTCGCTCATATCGGTCACCCTCTCGAAGAAACTCGGTTATGCTTCGACACAAAGCTTGCCGCGCACCGTCTTGGCCACGGCAGGACACCGGGATGCCACGTGTCCGAACAGCAGGGAATCCGGCGACCGCGGCATGTCGCCTCCACCTCGAGCGGAGCGTGGGGACGCCCTCACGCCGACGTCCCGCATGCTCTTCGCGCCGCTGCGAGGGGACATGCCGCGAATGGTGTCGGCATCGATCCACGAGCGAACCGTCGCTTCCTGGCGATCCGGCTTAGCCGTTCTGCTGGTGACATCACATTCCCCCGTCACTGAGTCGGCGCCGCGACCTTTACGGATCGGCACAGGGAGGTCAATACAAATTCGGGCAGAAAATGTTACATGTGATCATTTTGGCGCACAGCAATTAATTTGCATGCCAGACTGCCGATGCCATGAAGAATAGATAATGGGAAATCTGAAAGATTGGAAGACGCACAGAGCTGCAAGCAAGAAGACAACCTTCTCACCCGACAGTTCGCCATTTCGGCATCAGACACAATTTCCAACCGCCAGGCGCCGCGCACACCGCACGGGCCCATGACACTCGCCCTACCTCCAACCGACCAGGCGAAACCGCCTCCTCATCTGCGTATGATGCACAGGCCAGCCAGGGCCGCATGGTGCAAGTGCACCAGGAGAATCCGAGATTTGTCGCAATTTTTGGGATTGCTTCTGAAACTGGGAGGCATTATACAGGTTTCGGCACCGTCTTTATGCCGAGGGCATGACCGTGATAACCGCAGAGGACGCGGCTGGGCTGACCGGGCTCATCTACGACGCCGCGTTCGACGAGCAACTCTGGGTGCCGGTGATGAACCGGATGGCCGACGCGGTCGGCGCCGGGGCAACCGCCCTGATTCGCAAGAATCTCACGACCGGCCAGGGGCGCGGCCTGTTCGGTCGCATCGCGGAGGCACAGTTCTCGGATTATTTCGGTCGCTTCGCTCGCGCCAATCCGCTGGCCAAGGCAATTGCTCCGCTGCCCGCCGGCGCCTTCCTGATCGACTGGCAGGTCATCCAGAAGCCGCGTTTGATGCAGTCGGCCTACTACAATGACTTCCTGCTGCGCCGCGATATTCACGCTGTCCTCGGTCTGATGGTGTGGCGGCAGGGTGCCGAGGCGGTCATCATCAATCTTACCCGCCCGCCAGCCAAGGGAGAGTTCCTGCCGGAGCATGCCCTTCTGCTCGCGCCATTCATGCCGCATCTCCGCCGAGCCATCGGTCTCGCCGAGCGATTGCCGGCTCCTCGCAGCCAGACGGCGGGGTTCGATGCCGCGCTCGCTACATGCCACGCTGCGGTCGTGGTGCTCGACGGCACCAGCCACCTGCTCTACGCCAACGCCGCTGCCGAACGCATCCTCTCGGCACAGGATGGGCTGCGCGTCAGTTATGGCGCGGTCGGCGCCGCCGACCCCACGGCGGCCCGCCAACTCAGCGTGCTGATCAGCCAGGCTGCGCGAGAGGACACACCGACCGGTGGCAGCCTCGCAGTGCCGCGGCCATCCGGGTGTCGCCCCTACGCCGTGCAAATTGCTCCCTGCCGCCCGGAGCGCACCGGCCTGTTCCCATCGTCGTCCCGCGTCGTGCTGACGATCGTCGATTTCGATGCCGCAATTGGGCCTGATCGCGAGACGCTGCGGGCATTGTTCGGGCTGACGGGGGCACAGGCCTCGGTTGCGGCCCTGCTCGCGCGCGGCCGCGACCTGCGCGACATCGCCATGACACTGGGGATCAGCCTCTACACCGTTCGGCGCCACCTCGCCGACGTGATGGCGAAGACGGACACCAACAGCCAGGTGGGGTTGGTGTATCTGCTGTCACGCCTGTCCCGCGCGGACCCTTCCGTCGGCGTCGCAACAGCGCACCACTGACTTGCCGGCAAGGTCGAAGAATCGCCGTGGTCCCCCTATCATGTGACGGGCGAGCCGGAGGGCGGGCGCGTCCGGTCAGGCAAGAGCGCGCTAGCCGCCAAACGTGTCCCGCCATTGCTCTACCAATTCCGGCACGCCCTTGCGGATTTCCTCCACCGTCAGGGTCACCACCTTCTGTTGATCGAGCGGCGGCTCATCGGCCCGGGGCGGCACGCCGGCATGGATCGGCTCGCTGCCATCGCCCGCGATCAATCGCGAATAATCCTCGCTCAGCAGCCAGTTCAGGAACAGCTTGGCCGCGTTGGGATGCGGCGCGCCGGCGGGGATCGCGGACGGGAACGTCATCAGCACCACGCCGTCAGTCGGTTGGTCCAAAGCAATCGGGGCACCCTTGTCCAAGGCCCGATATGCGCCGGGTGCCCAAGTTGGCCCGACCAGGCATTCCGCGGCGCCGAGCAGCGTCACCGTGTCGAGTGTGGAACGGCCAATGCGGGGATCGTTCTTTGCCAGCGCCTCGAAAAATGCCCAGCCATGCAGCTTTTTCACCGCCAGCGCCCAGACGCCGGCGCCGCCGCTGAACGCCGGGTGCGCGACGGACACACGGCCCTTCCAGCGCGGATCCAGCAGGTCGGTCCACGCCTTCGGTGCCACCTCAGGCGTTACCTTGTCCCGGTTGCGCACCAGCGCCCAACGCCCGGCATTCGTCGGGTAGTACCTGCCCACCTCCGACTGCGCCTGGAACTGCGGCCGCATGCCGGCGAAGTTTTCCGGCGTGTATTGCATCAGCGCGTTGCGCTCTCGCAGGATCGGCATGTGCGCGATATCGGTGGCACTGAACACGTCGCAATGCGGCGTGCCGTTCTTGAGGTCCATCGTCAACCGCTGAAAAGCCACCTGCCCGGTGGTGCGGATCACCTCGACCGTGATGCCGGGATGCGCGGTGCTGAAGGCACGGCCGAACGCTTCCGCTGTCTCGGTATCGAGTTGCGCGATGTACCAGGTGAGGCTGCCTTCCTGCCGCGCGGCGGCCTCTATGGCGTTCATGTCGCTGCGGGCGCGGCGCGGCAACGTGGCGGCGGCGCAGAGCGCCGCGAGGCCGATCGCGGCACGCCGGCGGGCGATAACGCTGGACATTGCATCTCCCGTGCGATCGCGGCGCCAGCGAACGGCGCGTTGCCGCATGCAAACACGCTGTGTCATCCCGCGCGGAAACACGCAAGCGGTGGCTGGTGGCGTTGGCAATTCTCGCTGCCCGAGGCGATCCCAAGGCGTCGCGCCAGGGAGCCCGATCCGTACAGCGCAGCGCGAGGCGCAAGTTTGATCTGGCGCAATGCCGGGCCTCTGCCGCGATGCGAACGTGGCATGGTGTGCGGCCGGCTGCCCGGGCATTGCGTCCGCGCAGGCGAGACGTCACCCATGCAACCGGCATTCGGCAAGCCTGTGACCCCGGCCGAAGCCCGCGCTGAATGAAGGAAGTCGTCATGCAGGAACGCCACGGAGCCACCATCCGCAACATCGCCGAAGTGCTGTGGGAGACGCCACCCGCACATTATGACGCGCATTCGAAGATGCTGGTGAATCCCCAGACCGCGCAGACGCGATTGCTCGATCACCGCATATCGTCATATCAGCCGAAAGGCTATGTCGCGCCGCACCGGCATAAGGTTCAAGAGCAGATCTATCATGTGCTGGAAGGCGAGGGACTGATGGAGCTGGATGGCGAGCGGTGCGTGGTGCGCTGTCATGACGTGATCCATGTTCCCCCGGGGGTGGAGCATGCGATCTACAATACGGGGCTGCGGGACCTGGTGTTCCTGGTCATCACCACGCCGCCGACCGACGAATAAGGGCAGCGTCGCCCACTACGCGTTGGCGGCGATGTCGCGCGCGGCCAGGTAGCCGAACGTCAACGCCGGACCCAGAGTGATGCCGGGGCCGGGGTAGGCGCCGCGCATCAGCGAATTCATGTCGTTGCCGCAGGCGTAGAGGTGACGGATCGGCGCGCCATCGGCGCCGAGAACGCGCGCCGCGCCGTCGGTGACCAGGCCGGCGGACGTGCCCAGATCGCCGGGGCGCAGCGCGACCGCGTAAAACGGCGGCGTCACAATCGGTCCGACACAGGGGTTGGGTGCGTGGTCGCCGTCACCGACATGACGCTGATAGGCATCGCCACCACGGCCGAACGCGATGTCCCGCCCCTCCACCGCATCCTTATTGTAGAGCGCGACGGTGCGGCCCAACGCCGCGGGATCGACGCCGAGGCGCACCGCAAGCGCGCCGATGCTGTCGCCTCGCACGAGATAGCCGCTTTCAAGTGGGCGGCCCAGTGACAGCGCGAAGGGCTTCACCGCACCCAGCCCGTAGGTCCAGAGCGCCTTGCGGTCGCAAACCAGCCAGGTCGGGATCGACGGGCTTGCATCGTCGGCACGAAACATCGCCTGGACGAAGGCATGATAGGAGATCGCTTCGTTGGTGAAGCGCATCCCGGCCTGGTTGACCGCGATCATGCCGGGCCTCCCACGGTCGGTGAGAACATGGGGAAAGACGCCGTCCGAACCGTCAGTGCGACGGAAGCAGGACACCGGCGCCCAGAACGCATTTCCTGCCGCGCCCTCGCCGATCTCGCCGCCAGCGTCGAGGCCGTAGCGGATGCCGTCACCCGTATTGTCCGGCGAGGCGGCCGAAAACATCCCGGCCTTTGCCGGCAACAGGCGCGCCCGCAATGCCGGATCGTGCGAGAAGCCCCCGGTCGCCAGCACGACGCCGCGATGGGCACGCAGCGTGCGGCCTGCAGCGGTGACGCCGATAGCCGTCCCGTCTTCGATGACCAACCCATCCACGCTCGCGCCGAGGCGCAGCTCGACTCCAAGCTGGCGCAGCGAATGCAACAGGCGCGCGGCCAGCGCGTTGCCCAGGCACAGCGTCGCGCCGCGATCCAGGGCGCAGCGCTCCCCGGCGTAGCGCAGCAGCAACCGCGCAACCCGCACTGCCGATCGCGGCGAACGCAACGCGCGGCGGAAATGCGGAATGTCCGACCGTTCGAGCATCATGCCGCCGAACAGCGTGAACTCCGGCAGCGGCTTGCGCAGCAGCCTGAACGCCGCGCCCAGCGTGCGCCCGTCGAACGGCACGGGCTCCAGCACACGCCCGCCCAACGTGGCACCGGGCAGATCCGGGTAATAGTCCGGATAGGTCGCCACCGGCCGAAGCAGCACGGAGGTATTCGCCTCCAGCCAGGCGACCGCCTCATTGGCATGGTCGAGGAATGCGGTGCGCAGGGGATCGTCGGCGCCGCCTGGAATCGTATTGGCCAGATAGGTCTCCGCCGCGGCGCGGCTGTCGGAGCGGCCGACGGCTGCCATCTTCGGGTTGTTGGGGATCCAGACCATGCCGCCCGAGAGGGCGGTGGTCCCCCCGACGACCGGTGCCTTCTCCAGCAAAAGGACACGCAGGTGTTCGGCGGCCGCGACGACGGCGGCTGTCATGCCGCCCGCGCCGGCGCCCAGAACGATGACGTCGAATTGCTCGGGGTCCTGCCGCATCGCATATGCTCCGCGGACTGCATCGCGCGCGGACGCCGGTGGTGACATTGATACAGGTCAAGGCGAACGATCGCAGCGCGAACGCGCACACCTGGCCGGAGCGATGGCACGGCGCAACGGCGAGGCGGATCGGTCGGCGGTCGGCGCGGCGGTGTCGTTTACCGATTGCTCACCAGTTTCGATCATGGTGGCTCCCAGCGGTCGGACCTGCGCCCTGCGCGTCCTGGCCGGTCAGGAGCAATCACATGACCCGGTGGATACTGCGCTGCCTCTTCGTCCTGCCCCTGCTCCTTGCCCCGGCGGTGTTTGCGCCGGCAGCCTTTGCCCAGGACAGCGGCACACCGGACGAAGCGAAGGCGATGGCGGTTCGCGCCGCCGAACTGCTGCGGACGCAGGGCCCGGAAGCCGCGTTTCCCGAATTCGACAAGGGCACGGCGTTCCATGACCGCGACCTCTACGTCATGGTCTATGACCAGACCGGCAAATGTGTCTCGCACGGTGCCAATGCCGCGCTGATCGGCAAATCACTGATCGATCTCAAGGACATCGACGGCACGCCCATCATCCGAAACCTGGTTGCCGTCCAAGACACCGGCTGGGTGGACTACAAATGGCCGCACCCCGTCACCAAGAAGATTGAGCCGAAGACGACCTACGTGGTTCGTGTAGGCGACTACCGTGTTGGGGTCGGCGCGTACAAGTAGCGACCACCGTGCGCGCGGACGGTGAATGAGGGCTGGCGGCTCGGATGGGCACCTGGTTCGCCAACCTCCGGATCGGCGCCAAGAGCGCGCTGGCGCCGGCGCTCGGCATCATCGGGCTGATTGTCGTCGCCACCGGATCGGTCATGGTGCTCGAACGGCTGACCCAGGATTTCCGCTCACTCAACGAGACCGCGTTCGTTCGCTTCGCAGAGGTGGCGACGCTCGACCGTGAGGTTCTGCGGGTGAACGCCGAGCTGTACGCAATCAGTTCCCTTGCCGCCAACGCCAATGACGTCAAATTGCTCACCGCGCGGAGTGCGGCGGTAGAGCAACGCATGGACGACCTCATCCGCGACGCAACGGCGGTGAGCGGGGCCGCCGGTGGCGACGGCGGCGGCAAGGCGATCGTCGCGACCCTCACCGCCTATCGCCAGAGCGCCCGTGACATGCTCGACATGACCACCGTGGACGCCGGCATGGCGCTGACGATGATGAGCGGGGTCCAGGATAACTTCGTCCGCCTCGACGGCTTGCTCGATGCGCTGGTGGAGGCGGTCGATCATGTCCGCACCGAGACCTATCAGGGAGCGCTCGCCTCGATCGACCGGGCGCGCACCAGGCTGGTCGCCGCCGCGGTACTGGCGACGCTGCTGGCGATGCTTGCCGCGGCAATGGCGACAAGGGAGATCAGCCGTCCGATCGTCGCGCTGACCGAGGTGATGACTCGCATGGCGCAAGGATCAAGCGAGACTGCGATCGCCGGCTCCGAGCACCGCAACGAGCTTGGCGCGATGGCGCGTGCCCTTCAGGTGTTCAACGAGAACACCATCGAGCGTGCCCGACTGCTGCGCGAGCAGGCGGCGGAGCGCGAGGACCGGTTGGCTCGCGCGCAGGCCCTGGAAGCTGGGGTCAAGGGCTTCGAGCAGGACGTGGCAACGATCCTGGCAACCTTCGCCGCTGCCGCCACCGGACTCGACGCGGCCGCCCGCTCGATGTCCACACGCGCGGGCGAGACGGCAGAGCAAAGCGCGACAGGCCTGGCAGTGGCCCAGCAGACCAGCGCCGACGTTCAGTCGGTCGCCCAGGCGGCGGCGGAGATTGCCGCCTCGATCGCCGAGATCGCCGGACAGGTGGCGCATTCCTCGGCTATCTCCCAGAACGCGGTGGTGCAGGCACGCCGCAGCAATGACGCGGTCGCGAGCCTGGCCGTCTCCGCACAAAAGATCGGCGAGGTGATAACGTTGATCCAGACCGTCGCCGGCCAGACCAATCTGCTCGCGCTGAACGCGACGATCGAAGCGGCGCGGGCCGGCGAGCATGGCAAGGGCTTCGCGGTGGTCGCGGTCGAGGTGAAGCACCTCGCCGGCCGGACGGCGCGGGCGACCGAGGAGATCGCCAGCCAGATCGAGGCGATCCAGTCCGCAACCGGCGCCGCGGTCGAGGCGATCCGGGCGATCGGCGGCACGATCACCGAGATCGACCGGATTTCCGCGGCTATCGCCGGGGCGGTGGAGCAGCAGGGAGCGGCGACGCGGGCGATGGCCGGCAACGTTCAGCATGCCGCGACCGGGACCCAGGCGATGAGCGCGAGCATGTCGGGGATGAGCCGCGCCTCCGGGGAGGTGGACGAGGCGGCCGCCCATGTCCTCCACTCTGCGGGGCAGCTTTCCAGCGAATCAGCAACGCTGAAGCAGCGGGTCGAGTCCTTTCTCGCGACCGTGTCGGCGGCGTGAAGCGGCCGCGACCAAGCGTGCCACCGGAGGGCGGAACAGCGCGGCGCATGGCGCCATCAGCGGGGAACGCCGTCGGTCCCGTAACGTCCGAGCAGCGTCGGCTTGACCCGTCGCATTAATCCGGACGTGGCTGCGCCACTGCGCCGCATCCGCGGCAGAGCCCGGCCTTTCCAATCGGACCGGAAATGCTCTAGCGTCCCGAGCGGGAGCTCCGAGGGAACGCCATGAATGCGCCAGTTGCCGTCGCAACGACGGAAGATGCCTGGTCCATCCCGCTGGACCGGATCGACGTCAGCAATCCGCATCTCTACCAGGACGACACCTGGCAGTCCTACTTTGCGCGCCTGCGCCGGGACGACCCCGTGCATTACACCAAGGATGGCATGTATGGCTCGTACTGGTCGGTGACCAAGTACAAGGACATCATGCAGGTGGACACCAGTCAGAAGGTGTTTTCCTCCGACGCCATGCTGGGTGGAATCGTCATCCGCGACATACCGATGGACTATCGGCGGCCGAGCTTCATTGCCATGGATCAGCCGAAGCACGACGAGCAACGCAAGGTGGTCGCACCGATCGTCGCGCCGATGAACCTGCAGAAGCTCGCTGGCACGATCCGCGAGCGGGCCGGACGCATCCTCGATGAGCTACCGCGTGGCGAGACGTTCGACTGGGTGGACCGCGTGTCGATCGAGCTGACCACACAGATGCTGGCGACGCTGTTCGACTTTCCGTTCGAGGAGCGGCGCACACTAACCTACTGGTCGAACGTCGCCACGGTGAACACGCGCGCCGGCACCGAGATCGATTCCGAACCGAAGCGCGACGCGGTGATGCAACGAATGCTGGAGTACTTCACCGGGTTATGGCACGCCCGGGCGCGCCAGGCGCCGCAGCCCGACCTGATCTCCATGCTGGCGCATGGCGAGGCGACACGCGACCTGCCGTCACGTCCGCACGAGTTCCTCGGCAACCTGATACTGCTGCTCGTCGGCGGCAACGACACGACACGGAATTCGATCTCCGGCGGCGTGTTGGCGCTGAACCGGTTCCCGGACGAGTATCGCAAGCTGCGGGAGAATCCGGAGCTGATCCCCAGCATGGTGCCGGAGATCATCCGCTACGTCACGCCGGTGATCCACATGCGGCGCACCGCGGTCGAGGACGTCGAACTCGCTGGCAAGCGCATCCGCCAAGGCGACAAGGTGGTGATGTGGTATATCTCCGGCAATCGCGACGAGGACGCGATCGAACGGCCGGACGACTTCATCATCGACCGGGCGCGTCCCCGGCAGCATCTCTCGTTCGGCTTCGGCATCCATCGCTGCGTCGGCAACCGGCTGGCCGAATTGCAGTTGACCATCCTGTGGGAGGAGATCCTCAAGCGCTTCCCGATGATCGAGCAGATGGACGAGCCGAAGCGCAGCTACTCCAACGTCATCCACGGCATCACGTCGCTGCCGGTGCGCATTCCGGGCTGAGCGCGGCTGCTGGAAGAAAGAGTTCCTCCCCCTCCCCTTGTGGGCTTGGGCAACGAAGCGGACCAAGTTTAGGGGGAGAGGTGCGAAACGCACGCCCGGCGGATGCGCGCGCCCCCGACCTTGGTCCGCTTCGCTGCCCAAGCGCACAAGGGGAGGGGAGAATCTCGTCGTGCTCAGGCCGGGCTCCCTACCTCCACCCGCGTGTCGTTGAAGCACGCACCCTCGGCCAGATCGGCGCGCATGTCGGCCGACACGAGGGCAGAAATCGTTTGGCCGGTACGGCTGGTGGACAGCCACGCGCCTTTCTCGCTAGCGACGACGCCGGGGCGCACGGCGTCGGTGATCTCCAGCGGCAGGATCACCTCGCCGCGGTCGTTCCACAGCCGCACCTCGATGCCGGATTGCAGTCCACGCGCCGCCGCATCCGTCGGGTGCATCAGCAATTTCGGTGGCCGCAACGATCCATCGAGCCCGCCAAGCGTCGATGAAATCCGCTTGTCGGAGGCCGGCGAAATCAGCCTCAGGGGCAGTGTGGACTCCGGCCCCCGCCACCCCGCAATCCGCGCCGCGGCGCCCCAACGTTGCGCCAGCACGTCGGATACCAGCTCCACTTTGCCGGACGGCGTCGCGGGAAACATGTTCTCGAACAACACCAGCGGGGCGCCGTCCGCGCCCGACATGCGTTGCGCCCGCGACGTGGGAATGCGGCTCGGACGCACGCCGCCAAGGCGTGGATCGTCGGGATCGACGGCTTCGTCCATCAGTTCGGCATCGCTCGCCCGGAAGCACGGTTCGTCGAAACCGAAACGCGCGGCCATGCGGCGGAAGATTTCCGTGTTCGGCAGCGATTCGCCTTGCGGCGCGATCACCGGCTCGGCGCGTTGCAGCCAGTGGTGACCATAGGCCCCATACAGATCGGCGCATTCGAAACTGGTCGCCGCGGGCAGCACGATGTCGCACAACGCCATGCTCTCGGTCATCGTCACGTCGATGCCGACGGTGAATATTTCGTCGCGCGCTAAGCCGCGGCGCATGCGGTTCTGGTCCGGATGCACGACGACCGGATTGTGGTTGTAGACGAACACCGCGCGCAGCGGAGGATCGACGTCGTCGTTTTCGAGATGCCGGCCGAAATCGATCAGGTTCAGCGTGCGAGTTCCCGGCGGCGCTAGGTCCGGCCGCTGCAAGCGGGCCATCGTCTTCGGAAACGCGTTGCCGGCGCCGAGGGTGATGCCGCTGCCGTTGCCCAGCTTACCCAGCAATGCCGGCAGCGCGATCGCCGCGCGGATACCGCTGCCGCCATTGCGCCCGCGTTCCAGACCGTTGCCCGGCGCCAGCACCAGCGGATCAGCCTCCGCCATCCAGCGCGCCAGGGTTAGGATCTGCGCCTGCGGTACACCGCAGGCCTCGGCCGCCCGCGCCGCCGGCCATTCGCGCGCCCCTGCCATGAATTCATCGGCGCCCAGCACGTGCGCAGCGATGAAGTCGGCGTCGAAGGCGCCGGCGCGTTCCAGCTCCGCCGCCAGCGACCATGCCAGCAGCGTGTCGGTACCCGGCAGCAGCGCCACATGCAGATCCGCCTGTTCGGCGATCTTGGTGCGCAGCGGATCCACCACCACCAGCTTGCCGCCCTTGCGTTTCGCCCGGCGAACGGCGCGCACCAGATGCAAATTCGCCACCGTCGCGTTGTTGCCCCACACAACGTTCAGTTGCGCATGTTCCGCATGCTCTGGCGGGCAGCCCGGCACCGCGCCATAGGTGCCGGCCCAGGCCTCGCTGCGCACGCCGCCGCACAGCGACCGGCGATACACCAGGCTGGCGCCGAGCTTGTGGAAGAACCGCAGCGACATGCTGTCCCCGGAGAGCATGCCGTGCGGGCCGGCATAATTCAGCGGCGTCACCGCCTGCGGCCCCCAGCGGTTGATCACCGCGCTGGTCCGGGCGTGGATCTCGTCCAGCGCGGCGCCCCAGGAGATGCGCTCGAATTCGCCGGCGCCCTTCGGTCCGATGCGGCGCAGCGGATGCAGCAGCCGCAACGGCCCGTGCACGAAGGCCGCCATGTCCTGCGCCACCTTATTGCAGATCACGCCGTCGGTGAACGGCATCGCCTCGGAGCCGCGCACCTTCACGATATGCTCCGCCTCGACGGTGACGGTGAGGCTACAGGTGTCGGGGCAGTCGAACGTGCAGACGCTCGGGCGTTCCTCGATATCCACGGGGGGCCTCCTGATCGCGATGCGGCAGAGGCAGATTACGCCGCGAATTGGCCTTGCGCTGCAAGGCCGCCCATCCCGGGGTCGATGAGACCAATTCGGGCCGCCGCGACCGGCCGCCGGGGCCGTCGGGCTTGAATACCGCCCCGTGATGGCGCAAGTCATCGGTGGAAGGAGTCCCGCCGCTGCCATGATCGACCCGTTTGGCCGTGCCATCACCTACCTGCGCGTCTCGGTCACCGACCGCTGCGACCTGCGCTGCGTCTATTGCATGGCCGAGGACATGCACTTCCTGCCGAAGCGCGACCTGCTGACGCTGGAAGAGCTGGACCGGATTTGCGGCGCCTTCATCGGCCTGGGCACGACGAAAATCCGCCTCACCGGCGGCGAGCCGCTGGTGCGGCGCGACGTGATGACGCTGTTCCACAGCCTGGGCGCGCGGATCGGCAACGGCCTGAACGAGCTGACCGTCACCACCAACGGCACCCAGCTTACCAAGCATGCCGAGACGCTGTTCGCTGCCGGCGTGCGCCGGGTGAACGTGTCGCTGGACACGCTCGATCCGGGGCGGTTCGCCCAGATCACCCGCTGGGGTAAGATCGAGCAAACGCTGGACGGCATCTTCGCTGCCAAGGCGGCCGGACTCGCGGTGAAGATCAATGCCGTCGCGCTGAAGGGCGTGAACGAGGAAGAGTTCGACGCGATGCTGGCCTGGTGCGGCGAGCATGGGCTTGACCTGTGCCTGATCGAGACCATGCCAATGGGTGAGATCAGCGAGGACCGCACCGATCAATATCTCCCCCTGTCGATCGTGCGCGGTCGCCTGCGCAAGCGCTGGACGCTGGAGGAGACGGACTACCGCACCGGCGGTCCGGCCCGCTATTTCAACGTCAAGGAAACCGGCCGGCGGGTCGGCTTCATCACGCCGATGACGCACAATTTCTGCGAGAGCTGCAACCGCGTGCGGCTGACCTGCACCGGCACGCTGTACATGTGCCTGGGGCAGGACGACCAAGCAGACCTGCGCGCGGTGCTGCGCTCCGGCGCTTCCGACGCCGAGCTGGAGGACGCGATCCGCGAGGCGATCAGCCGCAAGCCGAAGGGCCATGACTTCATCATCGACCGGCGGCATGACCGACCGGCGGTGGCGCGTCATATGAGCGTGACGGGTGGATAGTCTCCGGGCGTTCCACTGTCTCGGCTAATGGGCGTGGCGCTTCACTATCATGGCGCTCATCCGTCATTGCTAGGAGCGCAGCGACGAAGCAATCTCCCACATAGGGTTGCACCCAGCTGCGTGCCGGCAGGAGTGGGCCGTTTGTCCGGCGGGAGATTGCTTCGTCGCTGCGCTCCTCGCGACGACGGCTGGTCACGCGATCGCTGTTGCGAAACTTGCGCGTAAGCCCACAGCGGAGAGCCCGCGGGTGATCAGCACGATCCGCGTGTCGCCGGCGTCCGCCGCTTGCCGTTCCAGAAACACCGGTGGGTGCAGCACGTGGTGTACGCCTTGCAGCACGACCAGCCGATCATCGCCGGCCAACCGCACCAACCCCTTCAATCGCAGCACGTCGCTGCCGCGCAGCGACAACACCGACTCCAACCAAAGCTGCAACGACCGCCAGGCGATCGGCCGGTTGCAGCGCAGCACTACCGCGCCGATGGCGTCGCCGTGGCGAAACGGGTGATGGCGGTGACCATGGTGCGGGTCGATCTCCAGCGCCTGTAGCCACTGCGCGACCCTGACATCGTTCGCGCCGCCGCCGGGTCCCAGATCGAATACGTCGCTGGCATCCACATCCCCATTGACGACATGGCGCACCGGCGCACCGGCGTTCAATGCCGCGATACACGCCTCGACGGATGCGATGTCCGAAGCGCTTGCCAGGTCGGTCTTGGAAAGCAATATGCGGTCCGCCATGGCGACCTGGCGGCGCGCCTCCGGCTGGCGATCGAGCTGCGCTGCGCCGTGCAGCGCATCCACCGTCGTGACGATGCCGTCCAACCGGCATGCATAATCGGCGCCCTCTGCCGCCAGCAGCGCGTGCGCGACCGGGGCCGGGTCGGCGAGGCCCGTCGTCTCGATCGCGATGCGGCGGAACGGCGGCAACGCGCCGGACTCGCGCCGTTGCCACAGCAGCTCCAGCGTGTCGGCGATGTCGCCGCGCACCGTGCAGCAGATGCAGCCGTTCTTCAGCAGCACCGCATCCTCGATCGCTTGCTCGATCAGCAGGTGGTCCAGCCCGACCGCGCCGAATTCGTTGACGATCACCGCGGTGTCGGCCAGCGACGGCAGCTTGAGCAAGCGGTTCAGCAGCGTTGTCTTGCCGCTGCCCAGGAAGCCGGTGATGATCGTCACCGGCACCGCGTTCTTTGCACGATCCGTTGTCATGCAAACTTGGCTACCATGCCCCCGACGTTCGCGGGAGGGGGCAAGTGGGGAGGGTCGCTACCAACATGCCGCAAGAACTCAACAACTTCCGATTGCTGGCGCACGACACGCTGGCCGGCTTCGGCAACATCGGCGAGGGCGTCAGCCTGCAACTCGCTCCCGGCGGGCGACGCATCCTGTGGCTGGCGCATGAATGCGCGCCGAAAAATTTCACCGGCGTGGACGTCACCGACCCGCACCATCCGGGCGTCGTCGCGCAGACCGACCTGCCGCATCGCAACGTGCGTTCCAATTCACTGGAAGTCTGCGCCAACCTGATGGCGGTCGCCTACCAGACCGGCACGCACGGCGCGACGCCGGCGGGCGTCGAGCTGTTCGACATCGCCAAGCCCGAAGAACCTCGCAGCGTCGGTTTCTTCGATTGTTCGGGTCCCGCCTCGCGTGGCGTCCACCAGCTCTGGTTCGTCGATGGCAAGACCATTCACTGTTCTTCCGGTGCCGCCGATTTCACCCCCCGCAATCTGCTCGATGACCAGTTCTACCGCGCCATCGATGTCAGCGATCCGGCCAAGCCGCGCGAACTGGGCCGCTGGTGGTATCCCGGTACGCGCGAGGGCGACGACGCGCCGCCAGTGCCGCGGCATCCGCAATTCGACACCGGCTATCGCGCGCACAACACCAATGTGTATCCCGATCGTCCCGACCGCGCCTATATCGGTTATATCGACGGCGGCGCGATCATCCTCGACATCTCGGATATCGGTGCGCCGAAGCAGGTGGCGCATTGGAATCCTCACCCGCCATTCCCGGGCTTCACCCACACCATCATGCCGATTCCGGACCGCGATTTGTTGGTGGTGAGCGACGAATGCGTGCGCGAGAAAGGCGCCGACTGGCCGAAGCTGGTATGGCTGCTGGACGGACGACGCGAGGACAACCTGGTGTGCATCGGCACGCTACCGGTTCCGCCGGTTGAGGACTACGCCTATGGCGGCGGCCGCTACGGTGCGCACAACATGCACGAGAATCGGCCGGGTCCGGCGTTCCGTTCCAGCACGCTGCTGTTCAGCACCTGGTTCGGCGGCGGGTTGCGCGTGCACGACCTCGGCAATCCGTTCCAGCCGAAGGAGGTCGCGTCGTTCGTGCCCGAGGCGCCTGCCGGATCGCGTGTCGGTGCGGCACAGATCAATGACGTCTACGTCGATGAGAATCGTGTTGTGTATGCGGTGGATCGGTTCGCCGGCGGTTTGTACGTGCTCGAATTGACGGTGTAGCATCCGAAGCGTCATTGCGAGGGGCGAAGCGGTCCCCGGGCTTGACCCGGGGACCGCTACGCTTCTCGCAATGACACTGTTGTCTCTCCTACAACCCCGAGCGGGATCGGGCGGCGGAACGGACTGGTCGGCAAAATCTGGCCGCGCCAGAAAAGCGGAAGGTGTCAGGCAATATCTCCAGCAGCGCCAGCGGATCGCTCGCCAACACGCCGGGCGTGATGCGAACCACGACGATCCTCGCCTTCCCCAGCGAACCGCCGAGATCGATCGCGACCGGCTGCGTACCGTCCCAGAATGCGAAATCAACCGGCACCATTTCGCCTTGCCCCGGCAGCCACGCCCGCGGCAGCGGACACGGCGCGGACCATAGCCAGTCCTCCGGCGCATACAGGCCGTCGTAACGTTGCAGATCCCGCGCCAGTTCGTCGCGATACGTTTCGAGATGCGCCGCCATGCAGTCGATATAGCAATCGACGAAGCGCAGTCGCTGCGGCGCGTAGTCGCCGCACAGCTTGCGCAGGAACTGCTTCATCGCGGCAACGCGCGCCGCATGATCGCCGGCAGCGGACACCATTGCCTCCGCCGGCAACGGCTGGGTATTCAGCCGCAGCTTGTCCCTGCCCACCGTCACCCCGGGCAGTCGAGGATCGTCCAGACGCAGCGTTCGCGGCAGGCGATCGAGCCCGAACGGAATCCGTAGCGGCATCGTCACGAACCGCCGAAACGGGGATCCGGGTAATTGATCATCTGCACGTCATGCGTCGTGGTATCCAACACCGCGCAGCTCAGTTGCCGGTCGTTGCTGTTGTCGCGGGCGTCGCCAGCCGAGCCGGGATTGATTACCAGCACGCGTCCCACCTGACGCGCGACCTGTGCATGGGTATGCCCGTACAGCACGAAATCCGCCTCGGCTTCAGCGAACTGCGCCAGCTTGGCGCTGTGCGGAAACACGTACTCGCCGCGTGGTTCCCACGGCGTGGAGTGCACCATAAGCACGGTCTTGTTGCCGAATTGAAGCAACCGTCGATGCGGCTGACCGGCAAGATACGCGAGCAATGCAGGGTCCAATCCGTCGCGCTGGCGCGCACGGACACCGGCCGGGGAGTAGAAAACTTCCTCGTGGTTGCCCTGGATCACCATCGCTCCACGTTGCTGCAGCAGCGCCACCACCTCGTTGGAAAACCTGTATTCGAAGATGCAGTCGCCGAGACACAGCAGTTCATCGACCTCGCCCATCAGGTCGAGCGCCTGTTGCAGTCCCGCAGCATTGCTGTGGATGTCCGATACGATACCCAACCTCACGCCGGCGCTCTCCCGTCTGGCACAGCCCCGCATCCTTCCCGAGTGCGGTGCTTGCGTCCAGGGCGATGCCGGTCATCATGCCTGGAGAGAAGTAACCAGGTTGGGGAGCAAGCGCGAATGATCGAATAGACCATTGACATCGCCGCCACGGATGGCGCGATGGAAACCTTCATCTGCCATCCCGAACGCGGTGGTCCCTTCCCCGCAGTGTTGCTGCTGATGGACGCCCCAGGCATCCGTGAGGAACTGCGAGACATGACGCGCCGGCTCGGCACCGTCGGCTACTACGCGCTGCTGCCGAACCTGCACTGCCGTGCCGGCCGCGACACGATCTACGGGTTGGACATTTTGAAAAAGGACAGTGCGGAACAGACGCGGATGCGCGCGGTGCGGACAAAGATGAGCTGCGCCGCAAACTGGCCGATTGGGACCCCGATTATCTTCAAGCCATTCTCCAAGGATCAGCCTGAGACGTTCAAGCGATTCCCCTGGTCGAGAACCGCCTGTAGCTGGACGCGCACTGTCAGTACAGTCCAACTGCCGCGTGGCGCCGGCACCGGGCCACCCGGCATTGTCGGAGAACCGAACAAGGCAAGGGCCTCAAACACCGCCACGAGCAGACTGTCCGCCAGATACAGCGTCGGAAATTGCGGCGATGCTGAATATGGCTCGTAGAACCGTGAACTGGTCACCGCGGTATGACCTGTTGCAATCGCGCTGCGAACCCAGCGCGTACCGGCAACACGATACCAGGTCCGGTTCTCTGAAAATGCGGGCACTAGCGCGACCGCCGCCAGGTTCATGTAATCCAGATGGTTCGCGGCAGATCACGCACCGCTTGTTCGTCAGAAGCACCGATGCAGTCCCGCGGTCGCTTACCGCCGAGCAAAGCATGCTTGGTGGACAGCCAGCGCTCGGGCTCTTCAAAAATATCGGCAGCCTCTTGTTCGATGGTGCCTTCGTCGGGCAGGGAGATCCAGCGGGTTCCGGCTCGGTCCCAGGATCCCCGAGCCCAGCAATGGAGGATCAGAACTGCTCATTGCCAACTCCTGGCGGTCATACCTCCTCCGCCCTCCTAATCGTCCAGGAAACTTCGCAGCTTCCTGCTCCGGCTGGGGTGCTTCAACTTCCGCAGCGCCTTCGCCTCGATCTGCCGGATGCGCTCGCGCGTCACGTTGAATTGCTGCCCGACCTCTTCCAGCGTGTGGTCGGTATTCATGCCAATCCCAAACCGCATCCGCAACACGCGCTCCTCGCGCGGCGTCAGCGAGGACAGCACCCGCGTGGTCGCCTCGCGCAGATTGGCCTGGATCGCCGCATCCAGCGGGATCACCGCCGCCTTGTCCTCGATGAAGTCCCCGAGATGCGAATCCTCCTCGTCGCCGATCGGCGTCTCCAGCGAAATCGGCTCCTTGGCAATCTTCAGCACCTTCCGCACTTTTTCCAGTGGCATGCCCAGCTTGTCGGCAAGCTCCTCCGGCGCCGGCTCGCGGCCGATCTCGTGCAGCATCTGGCGCGACGTGCGCACCAGCTTGTTGATCGTCTCGATCATGTGCACGGGAATGCGGATGGTGCGCGCCTGGTCGGCGATCGACCGGGTGATCGCCTGTCGGATCCACCACGTGGCGTACGTCGAAAACTTGTAGCCGCGGCGATACTCGAACTTATCGACCGCCTTCATCAGGCCGATATTGCCCTCCTGGATCAGGTCGAGGAATTGCAGCCCGCGATTGGTGTATTTCTTGGCAATCGAGATCACCAGCCGCAGGTTCGCCTCGATCATCTCCTTTTTCGCCCGCGCGCTGTCCCGCTCGCCGCGACTGACCGTATGGAACACGCGGCGGAATTCGCTGATCGGCAGGCCGGCGTCGTTCGCCACCGCGGCGATCTGCGCCCGGACGTTGGCGATGTCGTTGGAGTGCCGGGCGATGAACGGCTTCCACCCCTTGGCCGGCAGCGTCGCAAGCTTTTCCGTCCAATTCGGGTCCAGTTCGTCGCCGCGATAGTGCTTGAGGAACTCCTCGCGGCTGACCTTGCAGCCCTCCGCCATGCGCAGCAACTGGCCTTCCAGCGTGGTCAGCCGCTGGTTGAGCAATTTGAGCTGGGTCACCAGCTCCTCGATGCGGTTGTTGTGCAGCCGCACCTGGCCGACCTTCTGCACCAGCTCTTCGCGCGAGCGTTCATAGGTCTTCTCGGAGCGCGAGCTGAGGTCTTCGCCCGATGTCATCGTCTCCAGCCGGCGATGCGACATCTTGTGCAGCTTCTTGTAGAGACCCTCGATCTCCTCGAACGTGGCGAGCACCTCGGGCTTCAACTTCTCCTCCAGCGCGGAGAGCGAAATGCCGGGGCCTTCGCCATCCTCGTCGTCCAGATCCTCGCCGCCGTCGAAGCCCCCGCCATTGGCCTCGGCCGGCGGGGGCGGCGGTGCCGAACCGTCGCCGGTGGGTGCGCCGGCGCCCTGCGTCGCTTCCAGATCAACGATGTCGCGCAGCAGCATGCGACCGGCCTTGAGCTGGTCGTGCCAGGAGATGATCGCCTTGAAGGTCAACGGGCTTTCGCACAGCCCGCCGATCATCATGTCGCGGCCGGCCTCGATCCGCTTGGCGATGGCGATCTCGCCCTCGCGCGACAGCAGCTCGACAGTGCCCATCTCGCGCAGATACATGCGGACCGGATCGTCGGTGCGGCCGAGGCTCGCCTCGTCCACGTTGCCGGTCGGCTCTTCCTCCTCGGCCTCTTCGGCTTTTTCCACCTTGGGCGGCGGGGCTTCGCCGTCCTCGGTTTCCTCGCCCTCGACGACCTGGATGCCCATCTCGTTGAAGTTGGCCATCACGTCTTCGATCTGCTCCGAGCTGTTTTGCTCGGGCGGCAGGACGGTGTTCAGCTCGTCGAAGGTGATGTAGCCACGCTCCTTGCCGCGCGCGATCAACCGCTTCACGGCGGCGGTCTGCACGTCGAGCAATGTGGTCTCCACATCCTGCTCTGCGGTGACGGTCTCGGCGGATACGCTGGGCTTCGTCGCCATCGCTAACGGCTCTCCTTCAGTCCTCGAGGCGGCCCGAGGGGCGCGATCCTCGCCATGCTACGCGGCAAGCTCGACCCCGTCGGGCTCGCCGGCCATCACCTTGTTCAATGCGGCTTTCAGGGACAGCGCGCGGCGCTGGGTTTCCTGAGTGAGGTTCGCTGCGGCTTCGGATTCAGCCAATTTCACCTCTTCCCGCAGGTGGTCCAGGTTCAGGAACCCGAAAATGTGCCACCACCCGGCTTCAGCCTCCGCTGGCATTGCGGCGGACGACGCGCAAGCGGGCAGCGGCACGGGCGCCCCCGCCAGGACTTGTTCGACATCCGCGTGCAATCCAGACAACGTGAGGTGGTCGATCAAAGCCCCTGAGTCAAGCACGTCGGCGCGATCGGCCCACCCCCGAATCGCATCGCGCAGTGCGGCCAGGGCGGGGTCGAGCGCCATCGCGGCATAGGCGTGGTCCACGTCGTGCAGCAGCGCCGGGTGACGCAGCAGGATGGCGGTGAGGATGCGGGCGCGCTCGCTGTCGGTGCCGCCGGCGGTGGGGAGCGGCCGCGGCTGGCGGCGGGTCGGCGTCGGGCGGCCGCCGGTGCGGTTGGTCCATGCCTGGCGCTGGGTCTCGAAGTAGCGGCCACGCAGGGCCTTGCGATACTCGGCCGCCAGCGTCTTGTCAGGGATTCGCCGTGCGGCGTTGTCCAACCGGGTCAGGAAGGCGGCGCGTTGCTCCGGGGTCGCGTTACCGGCGGTTTCTCGCAGCAGATCGTACAGGGCGTCGGCCAACGGCCGGGCGGCGTTCAGCACCGCCTGGAAGCCCGCCCCCCCCTGGCGCCGCACCAGAGTGTCCGGGTCCTCGCCCGCCGGCAGCGTGGCCAGTTGCAGCGTCCGGTCCGGCGCGAGCATCGGCAGGGAAAGATCGGCGGCGCGGGCCGCGGCGCGGGCGCCGGCGGCGTCGCCATCGAAGCAGACCACCGGCGACGGCGACAGCCGCCACAGCTCCTCCATTTGCTCTTCCGTCAGCGCTGTGCCCAAGGGAGCGACCGCGCCACCAAATCCCGCCTGGTGCAGGGCAATGACGTCCATATAGCCCTCAACCACCACCAGGGCCGCGCCGCCGCGCACCGCTTCGCGCGCCAGATCCAGCGCGTAAAGGTTGCGGCGCTTGGAGAACAGCGCGGTCTCCGGCCCGTTGACATATTTCGGCTGACCGTCGCCGAGGATGCGCCCCCCGAAGCTGATCACCCGTCCGCGGCGGTCCCGGATGGGAAACATCACGCGGTTGAAGAACAGATCGTAGCTGCGCCCGGTTTCATCATCGCGACGCAGCAGCCCGGCTTCGACAAGCTGGTCCTGGGTAATACCGTCGCGTGTGAGATCGGCGGTCAGGGCGCCGCGCCCTTCGCCCGACCACCCGAGACCGAAGCGCTGAATGGTTTCGTCGGTCAGGCCGCGCCCGCGCAGATAGGCCAGCGCGTGCCGGCCTTCCGGCAAGGCCAGCCGTCGCTGATAGCTGGCCTGGGCGGCTTGCAAGACCGCGGTGAGGTCGTGCTGCCGGCGCTCGGCTTCCGCCGCTTCGGGCGAGGGCTTCGGCACTTCCAGGCCAGCCTCGGCGGCGAGTTGCTCGACCGCCTCCATGAAGCCGGCACCCTGAGTCTGCATGACGAAGCCGATGGCATCGCCATGCGCGCCGCAGCCGAAGCAGTGGTAGCCGTCCTCGTAGACGTAGAAGCTGGGGGTTTTCTCGTTGTGGAACGGGCAGCAGCCCTTCATCTGCCGCCCCGAGCGGGCGAGCTTCACCCGCCGCCCGACCACCGCGGCCAGCGGGGTGCGGGCGCGCAACTCTTCCAAAAAGGCGGGGGAAAGGGCCATCAGATGGCGAAGGGGCGAGGCGATGTCCTCCCCCTCCCCTTGTGGGAGGGGGTAGGGGGAGGGGTGCGTCCATTCAGGGCCGGAGCAGGCACGCACCCCTCCCCTTGGCCCCCTCCCACAAGGGGAGGGGGAGAATATTTTGTACTCACGACAGCCGCGCCTTTACCATCGGTCCGGCCTTGGCCATGTCCAGCGTCGCGGCGTGCTTCGCCCGCAGCGCGGCCATCACCTTGCCCATCTCCTTGATGCCGGTGGCACCGGTCTCCGCCACGGCGGCGTCGATCGCCTGTGCCATCGCGGCATCGTCCATCTGCCGCGGCAGGAAGCTCTCGATGACGGCGATCTCGGCTTCCTCCTTGTCCACCAGGTCCTGCCGGTTGCCCTGCCGATAGAGATCGACCGACTCGCGGCGCGACTTCACCATGCCGCGCAGCATCGCCAGCACCTCGTCGGCCGGCACCTTGTCGATGCCCTTGGGGCGGGCGGCGATGTCGATGTCCTTCAGCCTGGCAAGGATCATCCGCAGCGTGGAGGTGCGCGCCGCGGTGCCTGCCTTCATCGAGGCCTTGAGCTGGTCGGTGAATTGTTCGCGTAGTGCCATGACCGGGCCTCCTGGCAAAATCATCCCCTATATAATAGGCGGTTTCCAGTCGGCCGGCGTATCATGGTCGGGATGCTGGCGGCCGATGATCGTCCGCGTCGCCAATTGCTCCGTGGTCGCATCCGGCAGGCGGCCAGGCACCAGGTCGGCGACCCAGGCCAGCCGGCTCTCGGTGCCGAAATTCCGCAGCGGCGGAACCGCGGCCGGGACGCCCAGGCTGCCGATCGTCACCTCCATATGCGCGGCGTCGAGGTAGCGGAACGTCAGCGGCGTGCCGCACGCGGCGCAGAAGTCGCGGTACGACGCCGAGGAACTGCGGAACGATGCCGGCTGCCCCCGAGTCCATGCCAGGTCGGTCTTGGCGAACTTCGCCAGAGCGGCGAACGGCCCGCCGACCGCCTTCTGGCACATGCGGCAATGGCATACGCTGCCCTCGGGCGCCGCGTAGAGCGCATAGCGCACGGCGCCGCACTGGCAGCCGCCGGTGGCGGCGGGCGGACGGGTCTCGGCCATCAGCAGCACCTCTCGCGGAGAAAATTTCCCAATCCAGTGAAGCCTGCTTGCCATCGGAAATTACTTCCCATAGAAACCTCTCCATGTCAGCAGGCGTGGACACTATCATCGAACGGCTGGGTGGTCCCGAGGCGGCCGCCCGCCTGACCGGCGTAGGCACCGAGGCGGTGCGCAAATGGCGCCAGGCCGAGGCGATTCCGTCCCGCCATTGGGCGGCGATCATCGCCGCCACCGGTCTGACGCTCGCCGACCTCCAGGGTGGGCAGGCGGCGGTCCCGCGGCCCGACACCCCGGATGCCGGCGACGCGCCCCAAGGCGCGACGGCCGCGCTGGTGCTGGCCGATGGCGGCGTGTTCTGGGGCCGCGGCTTCGGCGTGTTCACCGCGGCGCAGGCGCCGGTGGGCGAGGTCTGCTTCAACACCGGCATGACCGGCTACCAGGAAACGCTGACCGACCCGTCCTATGCCGGGCAGATCATCACCTTCACCTTCCCCCATATCGGCAATGTCGGCACCAATCCCGAGGACATCGAGGCAACGACGATCGCCGCCCGCGGCCTGGTGGTGAAGCAGGACGTCACCGAGCCCTCCAACTGGCGCGCGGCGCAGCACCTGGATGCCTGGCTGCGGGCCCGCGGCGTCGCCGGGATCTCCGGCGTGGACACCAGGGCGCTGACGGTGCGCATCCGCGACGGCGGCGCACCGACTGGCGTGCTGGCGTTCCCGGCGGATGGGCGCTTCGACCTGGCGGCGCTGCGGGCGCAGGCGGCGGAATGGCCGGGGCTGGAGGGCATGGACCTCGCCAGGGAGGTCTCCTGCCGGCAGACCTACGATTGGGACGAGACGCAATGGGCCTGGCCGGACGGGGTGGGCCGGCAGACCGCGCCGAAGCACCACGTCGTGGCGGTGGATTACGGGGCGAAGCGCAACATCCTGCGCTGCCTGGCCTCCGCCGGGTGCCGCGTCACCGTGGTGCCGGCCACCGCCACGGCGGACGACATCCTGCGCCATGCCCCGGACGGGGTGTTTCTGTCGAACGGCCCGGGCGATCCGGCGGCGACCGGCGAATACGCCGTGCCGGCGATCCGCGGCGTGCTGGACGCGGGCGTGCCACTGTTCGGCATCTGCCTGGGGCACCAGTTGCTGGCCCTGGCGCTGGGGGCGAAGACCTACAAAATGGAGCGCGGCCATCGCGGCGCCAACCAGCCGGTGCAGGACCTGGCGACCGGAAAGGTGGAAATCACCAGCCAGAACCACGGTTTCGCGGTGGACCCGGAGACGCTGCCGGCCACGGCGCAGGTGACGCACGTGTCGCTGTTCGACGGCTCGAACGAGGGACTGGCGTGTTCCGACCGGCCGGCGTTCAGCGTGCAGTACCATCCCGAGGCGAGTCCGGGGCCGAGCGACAGCCACTATCTGTTCGAGCGGTTCGTCGGGATGATCGATTGTGTACACGCGGGGAGGGGAACAAGATGAAGATCGGAGTGCTTGTTAGTCCCAAGTTTCCACGCACGACACATTTGGACATGGCTATTGGGAACCTGAACGCAAATCAGAGCAGGTTCTTCTTCCAAAAGGTACTGGTCGACGATGTACCAACCTATAGCACCGCGCCTCAAATTGAACCGCTGAGTTCGCGAGCAGCGGTGCTTGTGAAGCACCGAGGGGCCGATAACACAGTGGTCCTTACGGACAGTTGCTTTGTTGACAATTGGTTTTCCCACACGTCAGAGGACGGCACCATTATCTCGACGTACGGGTGGGAGGAGCACTTCGCCCCTCCAGGTCTAAAGACGTTTTTGGAGCTAGAGCTAATTCTTCACGTCACAGGAAAGTCCGCTCATCTCACCGACAACACCATGGGTAGGCTTGCACATGACGAGCCGATCGGCTGCCTATTCGATTTTTGCCGTCAAAAGACTGACGTCCGATATAAACTTGTCGGAGGCAACTTGTGCGGACAGTGCGAAGGCTCTCTGCGGGGGTTCGGCATTGGCGACGAGGACTTATCCACAATAAGGCACATGCTCCACGTTATGCGGCTGGACGGCCTAGGCCGACTAGAGCCAATAGACGACGGACAGGTCTTCGTCGCTATGCGGTTCTCGAAAAATGACAACAACGACCATTCATTCCTATATGGTATCAAGCCAGCGTGTGCGAGTCTGGGACTTGAGGCTAGGAGAGCCGACGATATGGCGGGGATGGGGCCCAACTCTCTAATTTCGAGAATACTATCCATGATCAATCGATCCTGGTTGGTTATCGTCCTTGCAGGCGAGAATAATCTAAACGTTTTCTTCGAGTACGGCTACGCTTTAGGACGTGGAAAACCGATCCCGGTGGTTCTGCCAAAGAGTAAGATTCCTGAGGCCCCCACTGATATAAAGGGGTTTGAGTGTGTGGTTTACGAAGATGGCGATTTTGAGGGTCTACGAAAGGAGGTTGTCCGGTATATCAGCGCCGTGCCGCGGTTTTCAAAATGATGTCAGACTATGAACAGAACAACGTCAGCATGCTGATCACTGTGGGGTTTCGCCACGTGATCAAGGAGCCAAATCTTGAGGCGGGATATGAGCGGTTTGCCGCCCTTACCGGCAGCGCCCTTACCTACGACGTGTTCTGTGGCACCGTTGCGGCCTGCCTGCGCGACGGACTGATTCGCGAGCCGATCCGACTACCGGAGGGTGCGCTGCAATGCCACTGGCACCTGGAACTGACCCCCAAAGGGGTTGCCGCAGCCTGTATGCTGGCGCAGATCACCGAAGGTAAACAGAGTGTGCAGGGATCTGGCACACCTTGCTTAATCCGAAAAAGATAGCCCACCCCCTTGTGACAGCATCGAGCGCTGATCTGCGCTCCGCTATCCAGTCATCGAAGTAGACATCATGCCCCGTCGCACCGACATCGAATCCATCCTGATCATCGGCGCCGGCCCGATCGTCATCGGTCAGGCCTGCGAGTTCGACTATTCCGGCGCGCAGGCCTGCAAGGCTCTGAAGGCCGAGGGCTATCGCGTCATCCTGGTGAACTCCAACCCCGCCACCATCATGACCGATCCCGGCTTGGCCGACGCCACCTATATCGAGCCGATCACCCCGGAGATCGTGGAAAAAATCATCGCCCGGGAGAAACCCGACGCGCTGCTGCCCACCATGGGCGGCCAGACCGCGCTCAACACGGCCATGCAGCTCGCGCGCAACGGCGCGTTGCAACGTCACAACGTCGAGCTGATCGGCGCCCGCGCCGAAGTCATCGATCGAGCGGAAGACAGACTGAAATTCCGCGACGCCATGGCGGCGATCGGCATCGAATCGCCAAGCTCCGCCATCGCCCACTCGATGGAAGAAGCCCGCGCCGCACTGGCGACAACCGGATTGCCGGCAGTGATCCGGCCCAGCTTCACGCTCGGCGGCACCGGTGGCGGCATCGCCTATAACCGCGAGGAATTCGAACAGATCGTCGCCGGCGGACTGGAAGCCTCGCCCACCACCGAAGTGCTGATCGAGGAATCCGTTGTCGGCTGGAAAGAATTCGAAATGGAGGTGGTGCGCGACCGCGCCGACAACTGCATCATCGTCTGTTCCATCGAAAACGTCGATCCGATGGGCATCCATACCGGCGACAGCGTCACCGTCGCTCCCGCGCTGACACTCACCGACAAGGAGTATCAGCGGATGCGCGACGCCTCGATCGCCTGCCTGCGCGCGATCGGCGTCGATACCGGCGGTTCCAACGTGCAGTTCGCGGTGAACCCGGCGGACGGTCGCATGGTCATCATCGAGATGAACCCGCGCGTGTCGCGGTCCTCGGCGCTTGCCTCGAAGGCCACCGGCTTCCCGATCGCCAAGATCGCTGCGAAGCTCGCCGTCGGCTACACGCTGGACGAGCTGGCCAACGACATCACCCGCGTCACGCCGGCCAGCTTCGAACCCACCATCGACTACGTCGTGGTGAAAATCCCCCGCTTCACCTTCGAGAAATTCCCCGGCACCCCCGCCCTGCTGACCACAAGCATGAAATCTGTCGGCGAGGCGATGGCGATCGGCCGCTGCTTCGCCGAAGCCTTGCAAAAGGGCTTGCGCAGCATGGAAACCGGCTTCTCCGGCCTCGACGAGATCGAACCGCCCGGCGACGGCGGCCCCGACGCCTTCCGCGCCGCGCTCTCCGCCCCGCGCCCCGATCGGCTGCTGATGGCGGCGCAGGCGCTGCGCGCCGGCCTGTCCATCCAGGACATCCACGAGACCACCAAATTCGACCCCTGGTTCCTGCGCGAACTGGAACACATCGTCGAAGCCGAACGTAGCGTCGCTGCCTCCGGTCTGCCGCGCGACGCCGGTGCCTTGCGCCGCCTGAAAGCGCTGGGCTTCTCCGACCACCGCCTCGCCGAACTGACCGGCCACAGCGAACCGGCGGTGGCGAAACACCGCACCGACCTGGGCGTCTTCCCCGTCTACAAGCGCATCGACACCTGCGCGGCCGAGTTCGCCTCCGCGACGCCCTACATGTACTCGACCTATGAAGGCGGCTACGGCACGCCGCATTGCGAGGCGGAACCGACCGAACGGGAGAAAATAATCATCCTCGGCGGCGGCCCCAACCGCATCGGCCAGGGCATCGAGTTCGACTATTGCTGCGTCCACGCCGCCTACGCGCTGAAGGACGCCGGCTTCGAGACCATCATGGTCAACTGCAATCCGGAAACCGTCAGCACCGACTACGACACCTCCGACCGGCTGTATTTCGAGCCGCTCACTTCGGAAGACGTCATCGCCGTGGTGCGCAAGGAGCAGGAGCGGGGGACGCTGCTGGGGTGTATTGTGCAGTATGGCGGGCAGACGCCGCTGAAACTGTCGCAGGCACTGTCCAAGGCCGGCATTCCGATCCTCGGCACCAGCGCCGACGCGATCGACATCGCCGAGGATCGCGAGCGCTTCCAGCATCTGCTGCAACGCCTCGGACTGCGCCAGCCGGAGAACGGCATTGCGCGCTCGGCCGACGAAGCCGAGGCGATCGCCGAACGCATCGGCTATCCGGTGGTGATCCGCCCCAGCTATGTGCTCGGCGGCCGCGCCATGGAGATCGTCTATGATCGCGCCGGCCTGCACCGCTACATGCGCGAGGCGGTGCGCGTGTCGGGCGACAATCCCGTGCTGATCGACCGCTACCTGAACGACGCCATCGAGGTGGACGTGGACTGCATCGCCGATGGCGAGACGGTCTATGTCGCCGGCGTCATGGAGCATATCGAGGAGGCCGGCATCCACTCCGGCGATTCCGCGTGCAGCCTGCCGCCCTACACGCTGTCGCCCGCAACGGTGACCGAGCTGAAGGCGGAAACCGAGGCGATGGCCAAGGCGCTCGGCGTCGTCGGGCTGATGAATGTGCAGTACGCCATCAAGGACGACGAGATCTACGTGCTGGAGGTGAATCCGCGCGCCTCGCGCACCGTGCCGTTCGTCGCCAAGGCCACCGGCGTCGCCGTCGCCAAGATCGGCGCGCGGGTCATGGCGGGGGAAAAACTGGCCGACTTCCGGCTGGACGACCAGGCGATCGCGCCGCATGTGGCGGTGAAGGAGGCGGTGTTCCCATTCGCCCGCTTCCCCAACGTGGACACCATCCTCGGCCCGGAGATGAAATCCACCGGCGAGGTCATGGGCCTCGATGCCAGCTTCGAACGCGCCTTCGCCAAGTCGCAACTCGGCGCCGGCGTGATCCTGCCGCAGGCCGGCACGGTGTTCCTGTCGGTGAAGGATGCCGACAAGAAGGGGCTGCCGGCGCTCGCCCGGCGGCTGGTCGAGATGGGCTTCGGCATCCTGGCGACGCGCGGCACCGCCGCCTGTATTCGCGAGGCGGGCCTGCCCGTCGCCGTGGTCAACAAGGTGCTGGAAGGACGGCCGCATTGCGTCGACGCGATTCGCTCCGGCGAGGTGCAGCTTGTCGTCAACACCGCGTCCACCCCGCAATCGGTCGCCGACAGCTTCGCGATCCGCCGCGGCGCGCTGACCCACTTCGTGCCGCACTACACCACCATGGCCGGCGCCCGGGCCGCGGTGCACGCCATCGCCGCCCTCCGGGCGGGGACGCTTGAAGTCGCGCCCCTGCAATCCTACTTTCGCAGATCGTTCTAGGCGCTCTGTCGCCGCCGGGCCCCCGGCAGCGGTGGCGGCGTATGGCCAGTAACCCACGCACACGTTGCGCTTGCTGATCGAAGGATCCCGTCTGTGCAGAAGTTTCCGATGACTGCGCCCGGCCTGCAGCGACTCGAAGACGAGCTTCGCATGCTCAAGTCGGAGGAGCGCCCGTCCATCATTCGGCAGATCGCCGAAGCGCGGACGCATGGCGACCTGTCGGAGAACGCGGAATACCACGCCGCGCGCGAACGCCAGTCCTTCATCGAAGGCCGCATCGCCGAGCTGGAGGAGATCATCTCGGCCGTCGAGGTGATCGATCCGTCGGGCCTGTCCGGCAGTCACGTCATGTTCGGCGCGCATGTGCGGCTGGTAGATGAAGAGACCGACAAGGAGTCCACCTACCAGATCGTCGGCGTGCATGAGGCCGACATCAAGAGGGGGCGGCTGTCGATTTCCGCGCCGCTGGCCAAGGCGCTGATCGGCAAGAAGGTGGGCGACTCCGTCTCGGTCCCTGCGCCGGGTGGCGACCGGTCGTACGAGATCCTCGAACTGCAGTTCAGGTGACGGGTTCGCTGACGCGCTACCGGTCTCAAGCTACTCCCCCGCCCCCCAACCTTGGTCCGCTTCGCGGCCCAAGCCCACAAGGGGAGGGGGAGAAGTCCTCCCCACATTCCGTGCATCGATGATCGACCTCAGCGACGTGCAAGCGGCCGCCGGTCGCATCGCCGGCCGCGTGTTGCGCACGCCGGCGATGCACAGCGACGCCGTGTCGCGCGCCACCGGCGCGACGGTGACGCTGAAACTCGACAATCTCCAGGTCACCGGCGCCTTCAAAGAGCGCGGCGCGGCGAACCGGCTGGCCCTGCTCAGCGCGGACGAACGGGCACGCGGTGTCATCGCCATGTCGGCCGGCAATCATGCCCAGGCCGTGGCGCGGCATGCGCAACTCGCCGGCGTGGCGGCGACCATCGTCATGCCGAAATTCACCCCCTCCACCAAGGTCACCCGCACCGCCGGGTGGGGTGCGACGGTCGTGCTGCATGGGGAAACCCTGGCGGAAGCCGCGGCGCATGCCGAGCAATTGGCGGTGGAGCGGCAGCTTGTGTTCGTGCATCCGTACAACGATCCGGCAGTGATGGCCGGGCAGGGCACGCTGGCGCTTGAACTCCTGGAAGACGCGCCGGACCTCGATGCGCTGGTGATCCCAGTCGGCGGCGGCGGATTGCTGGCCGGCTGCCTGGTCGCCGCGACCACGCTGCGCCCCGGCATCGCGGTGTTCGGCGTGGAAGTGGAAGCCTATGCCGCCATGGCGCAGATGCTGGCCGGCCGCACGGTATCGGTGGGCGGCCCGACCATCGCCGAAGGCATCGCCGTGCGTGACATCGGCGAATTGCCGTTCGAGTTGGTGCGTCGCCGTGTGACCGACGTCCTGGTGGTGCCGGAACGCGCCGTCGAGGAGGCGATCGGCCTGCTGGCGGAGGGCGGCAAGACGGTGGCCGAGGGTGCCGGCGCGGTTGGCGTTGCCGCGTTGCTGACCTTCGGTTCGCGCTTCCGCAACAAGCGCGTGGGCGTGGCGATCACCGGCGGCAATATCGACGCACGCATCCTGTCGAATGTGCTGCTGCGCAACCTGCTACGGGACGGGCGGCTGCTGCGGCTGCATCTGCAAATCCCCGACCGGCCGGGTGTGCTGGCGGACATCGCGGGCAAGATCGGCGACAGCGGCGGCAATATCATCGAGGTGTCGCACCAGCGCCTGTTCGCCGCGGCCTCCGTGCAGGCCGCGGAGCTGGAGGTGATGGTGGAAGCGCGCGATCCGGCGCATGCCGCCGAGATCGTCGAGGCGCTGGAGCAGGCGTACGTGGTGCGGCGGGTATAGCGGGTGCGACGGGCGGAGCGGAACAGTGAAGCGCATTCCGCCCGCAGCAACGTCCCCGGCTCACGGAAGCGCAGGGCGGAAAACCGCAGCAGCGCCTTCCGCCACCGCGCAAACGCCTATGGCGACGTCAACGCCCGTTGCCGGCCAGTGCGCCATAAATCCGCATAACCTGTTCGGTCGCGAACAGGGCGCGGCGCGCGCACTCGGCTTCCTCCGGCGCCGCGGCCACGCGCAGCAGCAGCCGGGTCAGCAGCCCGCCGCTCCACAGCAGCGCCAGGAACGTATCCGCCATCGCCTCCACGTCGCCAGGCCCGAGCAATCCGGCGGCCTGCGCCGCCGACAGCAGATTGCGCAGCGCGGCGAAGTTCTCCGCGCGACCGAGTTCGTCCAGCGTGCGCGCCAGTTCGGGGGCATGCTCGGCCTCGGCGATGGCCAGCCGGTGGGTGGCAAGCACCTCCGGGCGCGACACCTCGCGCAGCAACGTCCTGCCAAACGCCCTCAGCGTGGCCGCGAGCGCTTCGCGGCTGCACGGCACCGGCAGATCCAGCGGCATGCGCATGCGTTCCGTGCGCTCGGCGATACAGGCCGCCAGCATGGCCTGCTTGCTGCCGAACTGGGCGTAGAGGTCGCGTTTCGACACCCTGGCGCGCCGGGCAATGTCGAGCGTGCTGGCGCCGGCATAGCCGTGCTCCATGAACGCGCAGAATGCGGCGCCGAGGATGCGCTCGCGCAGGGATCGGCCGGGCGTTCCGACCGGGGCTTCGTCCGCAATTGTCATCGAATTCCTCTTGCGCCGGTACCGCCGGGTACCGTATAGCACAGCATAGCGGTACCGGTAGGTACCGCAAACTGGCATCGCCAGTCCAGGGGACACCGCCCGATGAACCAACCCGCCGCGCCCGTCGTTCGCCTCGACCACGTCGCCAAGACCTATCGTGCGGGCGCGATCGACGTGGCCGCCATCCGCGATATCAGCCTGGATATCCCGGCGCATCGGTTCACGACGATCGTCGGCCCGTCGGGCAGCGGCAAGACCACGCTGCTGAACCTGATCGGCTGCATCGATGCACCGTCCGCCGGCCGGATCGAGGTGTGCGGCGAAGCGGTCGGCGGGCTGTCGGACAACGCATTGGCCGATTTCCGTGCCCGCAACATCGGCTTCATCTTCCAGGGGTTCAGCCTGGTGCCGGTGCTGTCGGCGTACGAGAACGTCGAATACCCGCTGCTGCTGGTCGGTATGAAGGCCGCCGAACGCCGCCGCCGCACCCTGGAAATGCTGGAAGCGGTTGGCCTGGCGGCGCAAGCCAGCCAGCGGCCGAACGAGCTGTCCGGCGGGCAGAAGCAGCGCGTGGCGATCGCCCGCGCCCTGGTGAAGCAGCCGACTCTCGTGCTCGCCGACGAGCCGACGGCGAATCTCGACAGCGCCAACGGTGCGGCGATCATTGCGCTGATGCGGCAAATGCAGGCCGGGCAGCGCACGACCTTCATCTTCTCGACGCACGATCCGCAGCTCATGTCGCATTCCGAGGAGACCTTCGTGATTCGCGACGGCACATTGCTGGAGCATCGCGCCGAAGATGCGTCCATCGTCATCGCGAACGAACGCGCGCGCCTCGGTACGGCGGGAGGCTCGGGCGCCGAAGCGCATTCCCATCCCGATCATCAGGCGGGAGATACGGCGTGATGCTGTTCAAGATCGCCTTCCGCAACATTCTGCGCAACCGCCGGCGCTCGTTGATGACCGGCTCGGCGATCGCCGTTGGCGCCATGGCGATGCTCGTGTTCGGCTGTTACATCAGCTACATCTTTGCCGCGTTCGAAACCGGGCTGGTGCAGCGCATCGGCCATCTGACCGTGTTTCGCAGCGGCTATTTCGTGTTCGGCGCCGGCAACCCCGCGGCCTACGGCATCGACGACTACCAGGGCGTCATGACCCTGATCGGCGACGATCCCGTGCTGAAGCCGATGATCCGCGTGCTGACACCCACACAGTCGCTGCTCGGCATCGCCGGCAATTTCTCCGGCGGCAACGATGCCGCCAAGACATTCCTGGGCGTCGGCGTGGTTCCGTCGAACCGGCAGCGCATGCGGCAATGGAACGAGTACGGCGCGGCACAGCCCTATGTGCCGGATACCAGGCTCGCGGACGACGCGCCGCAACGCGGACTGATCGGCGGAGGGCTGGCGCGCATCCTCGGCCTCTGTCCGGCGCTGAAGCTGGCCGATTGTCCGACCCCGCCAGCCCCGCGCGAGACCGCGGCGCCGAACGCCCCCGCCGGAGACGACCTGAATGCGCTGGCGCAGGCAGAACTGGGCAATCGCGAGGCATCGACCAACAGCCTGCCGCAACTCGACCTGCTGGGAGCGACGGCGGGGGGCGCGCCGAACGTCGTCAGCATGGACGTGGCCGGCATCGATCCGCAGGGCGTCAAGGAGCTGGACGACAACTACGTGGCGATGCCGCTGCCATTGGCACAGCAACTCGTCTATGGCCGCGGCGAGCACAAGGCCACCGGCATCGTGCTGCAACTCCACCGCAGCGAGGACCTGAGGGCAGCGCGCGCACGGCTCAATGCGCTGATCGGCACACACCACCTCGATCTGGAGGTGCGCGACTTCGCCGAGCTGACCCCATTCTATGGCCAGGTGATCCGGCTGTTCAGCGCCATCTTCCTGTTCATCACCTTGATCATGGGCGTGATCGTGCTGTTCGCCGTGGTGAACACGATGACGATGAACGTCATGGAACGCACCAACGAGATCGGCACGATCCGCGCCATGGGCGTGCGGCGCAACGGCATTCGCGCGCAGTTCGTGGTCGAGGGCTGGTTGCTGGGCGCGATCGCCGCCACGGTCGGCGTGATCCTGGCGTTCGGCGTGGCGGCGGCTATCAACCATGCCGGATTGACCTGGACGCCGCCCGGCAATGCCAGCGCCATACCGTTCCTGCTGGCGATGCCCGCCGATCGGCCGCCGTTGCTGCTCGGCACCTGGCTCGGCCTGGTGCTGGTGGCGACGGTTGCCGCGCTGCTCCCCGCCAACCGCGCCGCGCGGCTACCGGTGGTCGATGCGCTGCGTCATGTGTGAGGTTGCGATGCACATACAGCAATATACTCCCCCTCCCCTTGAGGGAGGGGGAGAACTTTGCGCCCTGCGCCCCGCCCCGATCGCTCCGACGACCAATCACGACGGCGCTGCGTGCGGTCCTGCTATTGTTCGCGCTGCTCGCAACCGGGCTCCCAGCGCTTGCCGAAACGCCGCAGGAGATCATTGCCGGCGCCGATAAGGTGCGAAACCCCGGGCAGCCGTTCCGCGCCACCGATACGCTGACGGAATACGTATCCGGCAAGCCGAAGGATCAGGACCAGCTCGTGGTTTATGCCAAGGAGGACCCGGCAACCCACCAGTTCCGCAACCTGGTGCGCTACGTCGAGCCGCCGCGCGACGCCGGCAAGATGGCGTTGTTCGACAACCGCAACCTGTGGTTCTACGACCCCGCCTCCAAGGCCAGCGTGCGCATCTCGCCGCAGCAGCGGCTGATCGGGCAGGCCTCGGTCGGCGACGTGCTGACGGTGAATTTGGTGGTGGACTACGCCGGCACGCTGCTCGGCGACGAGACGATCGCCGACGCCGAGCGGCAGCAACGCATCTGCTGGCATCTCGATCTGAAGGCGGTGACCGACACGGCGATCTACAACCGGGTGGAGTACTGGGTGGAGCATGGCAGCTTCCATCCGGTGAAGGCGAAGTTCTATTCCGACAGCGGACGGCTGCTGAAGATCCTGTACTATCGGGGGTACCAGGAGCAATTGGGGGCGGTGCGGCCGAGCGAGGCGATCATCATCGATGCGGTGGACAGTTCGCTGGTCACCAGCATCAGGTTCGGCGACCTGCGGTTCCAGGACATTCCCGAGGCGTGGTTCCAGCGCGACTACCTGCCTCGGCTGCGGGCGGAATGATCACGCGCCATAAAACCTCTCCCGCGCTACGTGCGGGAGAGGTCGGCGCGAAGCGCCGGGTGAGGGTGCCGCGGTACGCACGCAATGAAGCCGCGGCGCGCAGGGTCTTGCATGGTGCGGTATGCGGCACCCTCACCCGCCGAGCCTCGCCCGGCGACCTCTGCCGCGCAGCGGGAGAGGTTTTGTTGGTGGCTCTCCTGTTCTGCACACCTGCCTTCGCCGCCGACGAGGACAAAGACCTCGATCTCATCCCGCCGGCAGCGGCGCAGCAGGCCCCGCCCGCCGCGGTCCCCGCGTCCCCGGACGGCGGGACGCAGCGCGACTACCTGGAGGACGCCTTCTCCGCGACGCCGCTGCGCGACAGCCTGGCGGTGCCGTTCCCACCGCCGACGCCGGCAAGCTGGGAGGACCGGCTGTTCCTGGATTCTCGCGACGAGTGGCGCCTCGGGGATGGCGTCACGCTGACCTATAGCGGCCGCTTCAACCTGCGCGCCGCAAACGACGTGCCGTTCCCCAGCCATGAGAACGTGCGCAACGACTTGCGCGAGGCATTCATAAGCTGGCAGCCAGTGGACGGCACGTGGATCGACCTGGGCCGCGTCAATCTGAAAAGCGGCGTCGCGGTCGGCTACAACCCGACCGACTTTTTCCGCAGCCGCGCCGTGGTCGAGCCGCTCACCGCCGACCCGGCCGTGTTGCGCGAGGACCGGCTCGGCACCCTGATGGTACTCGGGCAGCATGTCTGGCCGGGCGGTTCGATCACCGCGGCGTACGCGCCGAAGGTGACGCAGCCGACTGCGATCTATACCAATATCGATCTGCCAAGCTTCGACCCCATGCTCGACCGTACCAACGCCGAGCACCGGCTTTTGCTTAAAGGCAGCCTCGCGATCGCCGACGGTGTCAGCCCGGAACTACTGCTTTACCACGCGGGCACCCGCACGCAGGTCGGCACCAACCTGACGGTCGGGCTGGGCCAGCAGACCATTGGCTACGTGGAGTGGGCCGGCGGCGTTGGCGGCAGCCTGATCGACGACGCGCTGCGTTACGGCCGGCAAACCGGCACGCTGCCGGCGAGTGCCCCCGCGGTGATTCCCGATGACCCGACCCAGCGCTTTCACAACGACCTGGCGGTCGGCCTGTCCTATACGCCGGCCGACACAAGGGTGACCTTCAACGTCGAATACCATTATTCCGAAGCGGCTTTTTCGCCGCAGGACTGGCGCAACTGGTTCAACGCGGCGGCACGCCACGGCAGCATCCCGGGCGTCGATGCGGCGCTGTGGTACATCCGGTCCTACGCGCTCGACCAGCAACAGCCGATGTCGCAGCACTCGGCGTTCCTGCGCGCCGACTGGGTGGACGCATTCGTGCCCGACCTGGAGCTGACCGCTCTGGCCAATGTAGACCTGGAGGATGGCTCCGGCTTGGTGCAGGCGACGGCGGACTACTACCTGTCGCGCACCTGGACGATTGGCGGCCTGGCCAGCTTCACCTTCGGCACGCGGCGCTCAGAGTTCGGCAGCCTGCCGCAGGCCGGCAGCATCCTGCTGCGGCTGGTGCGGTATCTTTGACTCCGGAGCGGGACACGGGCAGTTGATCCGGGATGCGGTTGCCGCCGGTGCGGCAGCCGCGCGACTCTCGGACCATCATGCAGCGGAGCAAGGCATGAGCCAGGCCTCACCGGCCACCATCCTGCTGGTGGACGACGATCCCGCGGTGCGCGAGGTGACCGCCGTGATGCTGGAGGACCTCGGCTACGGGGTCATCGAAGCCGATAACGGCCCGGCGGCGCTCGATCTGCTGTCCAAGGGGCTGCGGGTCGATCTGATGCTGGCGGACTTCGCCATGCCGGGGATGACCGGCGGGGAGTTGGTCGCGGCGGTGGCGGCGAGCCGACCGGGGCTGCCGGTGCTGCTGGTCACCGGCAATGCCGACGAGCGCGCCCTGGCCGCGGTGGGCGAGGACCGGCTGGTGCTGAAGCCGTTCCGCACCGAGGATCTTGCGCGCAAGGTGCGGGTAGCGCTGAGCGGGCCGGACAACGGCAAGGTGGTGTCGCTGCGGCGCTAGCGATGATGCCAGGGCTGTCGCGCCGCGCTGGCAAAGGGTCTCTACCCACTCCGGGCGAGCGACGCGATTGAGCTTGCGACGCAGGTGCGCCGGTAAAATCCGATCGCGAACATGGCTAAACGAGGCGGCCGCATTCCATCGCCGTTTCAGGTCCCGTCCCATTCCCGCAACTGGAGGTTGGACGATGCGGAAACCTCGGTCCCCGATGATTGCCGGTCTGGTTGTCGGCGTGGTAACGGTTGCGCGAGGAGAATCGCCATGTCCGGATTGAGCAATACCGAGGCTGCCAATACCAAGACGATTTCCGAGAAGATCGCCACCGCGATCGAGCGGGTCATGACGTTACGCATCACCACCGTCGTCGGGCTGGTGACGGCCACGAACGCGGCCGATGGCCATATGGGGCTCGATATCCAGCTTCCCCCCGGTCCGCATGAATGCGCCACGACGACGGTCGACCTGCTGCAAGGCGACATCACGCAGATCAAGACCGAAAAGTTCATCTCCGATCCGGCCTACGCCAAGATGCATGACGACGCGCTGACCGCGGGGCGCCAGATCGTGGCAGACAACCTTGCTGCCTTGAAGTCCGCCATCATCGGGCTGGAGAAGTTCCTGCCGAAGCCATGAGCGGCACGGGCATCGGCGCAAAGCTCGGCAATCTTGCCGACGCCCTGCTGACGCTTGAGGTCAACACGATCGTCAAGGCCGGCATGTCGGCGCAGAAAATGCCCGAGATGACCGTTGCGCTCAGCCTGGTTGCCCAGGAGTACGGCCGGTTCCTGCTGGACAAGCGCAACGGCCTGTCTCCCACGATGAAGGACGGCGAAGCGACGCGCGCGCTGGCTGATTCCGACGTAGCGAGCGGCGACCAGACGGCCTTCGAACGACTGCGGGACGCGGCCGACGCGATCATGCAGGCCGGCCCGCTGGCGGCGGATGACGAGCGGGGCCCGATCCTCGCGCGGATCAAGAGCAACGGCGCACAGATCGCCCGGTTGCTGGCGGGGGCCGATCCGAAGAAACCGACCCAGGAACTGACCATCCTGGTGCACAAAGCCTGGGATGTCGGCACCGAACTGGTGATCATGCAGACCAGCCTTCAGGTGGACGGCGACGTTATCACCCGTCTTTCGCCATCGATGATGAGCAATGACCCGGACCGGTTCGGACCGGTCGATCCCGGGTTCATCAGCCTGGTTCACAACAACGCGCTGACCACCGCGACCGCGCAGTGGCGGTCGCTGTTCGATCTCGCGGCCGAATTGCTCGGAACCTTGGGGGACCGGCTGTTCGGCCCGCGCACCGGCTGATGGCCCGGGTCTTCGCCGCACTGTCAGAGGTGGTGCGCATGGTCGAAACCGGCGCCCTGGAGATCCGCACGCCGGACGACAACGATCCGGCCCTGGTTACTGCGATCCAGCTCGACGGCGACATCGTCTGTTCGATCTACCCGCGGCGTCTGAGCATGCTTGTCGGGGCAGGCGAGACGCTCGACGGGCTGGCGGCGCGTCATCGAGCCACGACGGCCGAACGGCTGGGCGCCATGACCGCGAAGGCAGCGCTGCTATCGCACCCTGTGGCGTTGCTGATCTCCGTGGGCGTCTGGGGCGTGGGCGGAGGCGGGTTCGCATTTGCGTTCGATATGCGGACCTACGTCTGGAGCGTGCTGGCGGTGCCTCTGCTGCATTGGGGGGTGCGGCAGTCGCCCCGGTTCGCTGTCCGGTTGGCACTCCCCATCATCCGGCGACGCATTGCGCGAGAGATGCGAGCAGCGGCGTGACGCCAGGCGCCGAACAAGATTGACCTACCAACGCAGCCACCCGGTGGCATGTCATTGCGAGTTGACCACCGGCCGGCGGCGGCCGACCCGCCCTGGATGAAACTGCGGACGTTGCCAGCAGCACGATACTCCCCCTCCCCTTGAGGGAGGGGGTTGGGGGGAGGGGTGCGTGCGCCCCCAACGTCCGGGCGCACGCACCCCTCCCCCCAACCCCCTCCCTCAAGGGGAGGGGGAGTTGTTTCTTGCGAGTTGACCACCGGCCGCCGCCGGCCGGTGGTCAACTCGCAATGACATGGATGTGGCGCGGCAGGTCTGCCAGCGAGTCTGTCACTCGGTCCGCGGCATGGATGAGCGGCTCACCCCAGGTGATCGAGCCCGATATCCAGCACGGTTGCGCTGTGCGTCAGCCAGCCGACCGACAACAGGTCCACGCCGCTCGCGGCGATCGCCGGCGCGGTGTCGGGGCGGATGCGGCCGGAGGCTTCCGTCACCGCCCGCCCGTCCACCATCGCCACCGCTTGGCGCAGCATCTCCGGCCCCATGTTGTCCAGCAGCACGGCATCGACGCGCAGGTGCAGCGCCTCTTCGAGTTGCGCCAGCGTATCCACCTCCAGCTCGATCTTCACCATGTGGCCGACATGCGCGCGGGCGCGCTCCACCGCCTCGCGCACCCCGCCGGCGATCGCCACGTGGTTGTCCTTGATCAGCACCGCGTCATCCAGCCCGAACCGGTGATTGCTGCCGCCGCCGACCCGAATGGCGTATTTCTGCGCTGACCGCAGCCCGGGCATGGTCTTGCGCGTGCAGCAAACTTGCGCCCGCGTGCCGGCGATCGCATCGACGATGCCGCGCGTGGCCGAGGCGATGCCGCTCAGGTGGCACAGGAAGTTCAGTGCGGTGCGCTCGCCGGTGAGGATGCCACGCGCGGGGCCCTTGATGACGGCGATGCGGTCGCCGGGCGCAAGGCGCGTGCCGTCCGGGCGGTCGATGATTGCCTCGATCGCGGGATCGATCAGGCGGAACGCGGTCAGCGCGAAGTCCAGCCCGGCCACCACGCCGTCCTGCCGCGCCATCAGCGCGGTTTCGGTGCGTGCGTCGGCGGGAACGATGGCGTCCGTGGTGATGTCGCCGGCGCGGCCGAGGTCCTCCAGCAGCGCGGCACGCACCGAGGGTTCGACCATGATGGCGGGGAGCGGTGGGGTCATGCGGGCCTCCGTACACCTCTCCCGCGCTGCGGGAGGGGTCGGCGCGTAGCGCCGGGTGAGGGGCGCAACGCACGAATAGTCCGCGCAGGCCGCCCCTCACCCGCGCCGCTTCGCTCCGCGACCTCTCCCGCGCAGCGGGAGAGGTGTACTCGTTACCGCACCGCCAGCATGCGCTCGACCGACTGTCGCGCACGTACTGCGATGGCGGGATCGATCGTCACCTCGTGCCGCATCTCCTCCAGCGCGGCGCGGATGTTGGCCAGCGTGATGCGCTTCATGTGCGGGCACAGGTTGCACGGCCGGACGAAGTCCACCGACGGATGGTGCACCGACACGTTGTCGGCCATCGAGCATTCGGTCAGCAGCACGACCCGCGCCGGCTTCTCGCGCCCGACATAGCCGGACATGTCGGCGGTGGAGCCCGTGTAGTCGGCCTCGGCGATCACCTCCGGCGGGCACTCGGGATGCGCCAGGATGGTGACGCCCGGATAGTCGCTGCGCAGCGCGCGCACCTGGGCGGCGGTGAAGCGCTCATGCACCTCGCAGTGCCCAGCCCAGGCGATGATCTTTACCCGTGTCTGCGCTGCAACGTTCTGCGCCAGGTATTCGTCCGGCAGCATGATCGCCGTGTCGCTGCCGAGCGACTCGACGATCTTCTTCGCGTTGGCCGAGGTGCAGCAAATGTCGGATTCCGCCTTCACCGCGGCGGACGAATTCACATAAGTGACCACCGGCACGCCCGGATGCCTCTGCCGCATCAGCTGTACGTCGGCGGCGGTGATCGAGGCAGCGAGCGAGCACCCGGCGCGCGTGTCGGGGATCAGCACGGTCTTGGCCGGGTTCAGCAGTTTCGCCGTCTCCGCCATGAAGTGCACGCCGGCGAGCACGATGACGTCGGCGTCCACCGTCATCGCCTCGCGCGCCAGCGCCAGG
>Ga0181530_10000343_pt1 | contig 59412 bp, 50 predicted proteins | sample PEATcosm2014_Bin_42_FD_119769 | JGI IMG/M metagenome (GOLD analysis project Ga0181530, IMG submission 119769) | Peatland microbial communities from MTU Mesocosm Facility, Houghton, MI, USA - PEATcosm2014_Bin10_60_metaG | ecosystem: Environmental > Terrestrial > Soil > Wetlands > Peat | place...
ACTCGAACGCGTTTCCACTCTAGTCCGGGCGAATCTCAACGACCTGATCGACAAAGCTGAGGAGCCCGAAAAGATGATCAAGCAGGTCATCCTCGACATGAACAACCAACTCTTGCAGGTCAAGACGCAAGTGGCTATCGCCATCGCCGACCAACATCTGCTCGAAAAGAAGAAAATCGAAAACGACGACAAGACCCAGGAATGGATGCGTAAGGCCGAACTCGCCGTCGACAAGAAGCAAGACGACTTGGCCCGCGCCGCTCTGCTCCGCGTGGAAAGTTATCGCGAGCTGAGCTCGAACTTCACGCAGCAGCTCGAAGACCAGAAGGCCCAGGTCGAGAATCTGAAATCGGCGCTGCGCAATCTCGATCAGAAGCTGGCCGAAGCCAACGCCAAAGCCGATCTGCTGATCGCGCAGCACCGCCGCGCCCGCGCCGCAAACAAGGCCACCGACGCCCAGTCCGACATGAGCGCGAACACCAAGTCCGCCACTTTTGATCGCATGAAGAGAAAAGTGGCCCGCGAAGAAGCCATAAGCGGAGCCAAAGCCCAGATCCTGGCGGAAGATGTAGAAGACCGTCTCGCCGCGCTGGAGAAAGAAGACCGCATCGAGCAGTTACTGACCGAGCTGAAAACAAAGCGAGGAGCGTAGCAGAATCACGTAGGGGCGGACGCATTCGTCCGCCCAGCAGGCGCAAGAACTCGACGATGGATGGTGGAAGTTACGACCCTCCGCGTGTGGCGAGTGGTGCCATAATCGCGGATTGGAGTGATAAATCGAGGGCAGCCTAAGGGAACGAGGATCCCATGCGCAAGGTCTTCCATTTCGACTCGCCCGACGACCCTTACGTGGCCGACGCCGCCGTTCTCTGCTGCTTCGATCATCGCATCGGCACGGTGGTGCGCAAGTTTCTGAAGAAGCAAGCCATCGAGCGGGCCGACATGATCGTCGTTGCCGGAGGAGCCAAAACCCTCGCCTCTCCGCGCAACGACTTCGAGCGGGACTTCATCCTCGAGCAAGTCCGCATGTCCGTCCTCCTGCACCACACCAAGCGCGTCCTGGTCATGAGCCATTCCGACTGCGCCACCTACGGCGGCCTGGCCCATTTCAAAGGCGACCAACAGGCCGAAGCCGACCATCATCGCAGCGAACTTCTCCGCGCCGGAGAACTCCTAGCCGCAAACTTCCCCGGCATTTCGGTTGAGCCCTATTTCGTAAAGTTCGACGGAATCTGGGAAGTAACCGGCGCGGACCACCTGAAATCCGCGCCAGGCGCCGCGGGCCAGGGTGCGTCCTAACTCGGGAGGATGCCCAGCCAGGTTCCGCTCGGCCCGGGCCGTCGCCGGTCGCCGTCACCAGTCACCGAATCGAACCCACATGCCAACAGCCCCGATTCCTGCTACAAATAATCTGCTATGAAAATCCTCTTCATCGGCGGAACCGGAATCATCAGCACCGCCTGCACTGCATTGGCCGCGAAACGCGGTCTGGATCTAACGCTGCTAAGCCGCGGTCAGCACGAGTCGCACCTTCCCGCCGGCGTCAAAACTTTGATCGCGGACGTGAACGATCCCGCCATAATCCAGAAACTGGAGCGCGAGTCCTTCGATGCGGTCGTCGACTGGATCGCTTTCACTCCCGCCGACATCGAGCGCGATCTCAAGCTGTTTCGCGGACGCACCCGTCAGTTCGTGTTCATCAGTTCGGCCAGCGCTTATCAGAAACCGGCAACGCACTACTTGATTACCGAGTCCACTCCGCTGGCTAACCCGTATTGGGACTATTCGCGGAACAAGATTGCCTGCGAAGAACACCTGATGAGGGCCTATCGCGAGGAGGGCTTTCCTATAACCATCGTGCGGCCATCTCTCACCTACGGCGATACCCAGATTCCACTGGTGCTGAATAGTTGGCAGCAGTCTTATACCGCCGTAGACCGGATGATCCGTGGACAAAAGATGATTGTGCCGGGAGACGGCACTTCTCTCTGGGTAGTAACGCATAACTCCGATTTCGCCAAAGGATTGGTCGGCTTGCTCGGCCACCAGCAAGCCATCGGGCACGCGTTTCACATCACGTCCGATGAGGTGCTGACCTGGGACCAGCTTTTCCGCACCGTCGGCGCCGCCATCGGCGTCGAACCGCAGTTAGTGCACATTCCATCCGACTTCATTGTTGCGTGCATTCCTGAAAAACTGGGAACATTGACCGGCGACAAGTCTATGAGCGCGGTCTTCGACAATTCGAAAATCAAACGCTTTGTTCCCGGTTACTGCGCCACCACCACGTTCGCCGAGGGCGTGCGACAATCTCTAGTCTGGTTCAACGCCGATCCTTCGCGCAAACAAATCGACCACCAGGTCAACGCAGCGCTGGACAAGCTGATCTCCGCCTATGAGAAAGGGCTGGGCGAAGCGGTTCGAGACTTCGCCTGATCACGATTTCGCATGACCAGCGGGAGGGCGGTTCAGCCTTTTGGCCCAATCCTCCCATTCGAGACCTTTGACCCGGCTGAACTCCCTCGCATTGGCGGTGATCACCGTTAATTGGTGACGCAACGCCTGCGCGGCAATCAGCAGGTCGTAAGCGCCGATCGGTTTTCCTGCGCCTTCCAACGCCGCTCGCACCTGGCCAGCAACTTTCGCATCTTCAGGCTCGAAAGCCAACAGGCTCACCGGCCCCGCGAAGAACGTCTCCACCAGCCGCGCATTGGCTTCCGGACGGGCGCTCTTCGCCACTCCATACCAAAGCTCAAACGCAACCACGGACGAGACCAATACCTTCGCGTCCTGAGCAAGCGCCTTCTGCAATCGCGTCCGGACAGCGGGTGCCTTATCGTTGATCAGCGCGATGCAAGCATTGGTATCAAGCAGATATTTCACTTGAAGATCTCGCGGCGCGGCGTCACCGGCTGCTTCCGCCCCTTACCAAGGAACTGTCCTTCCCGAACTCGGTCAAGCTCCGCAAACCATGCGGCAGGATCGCCGATAAGCGGCTCCAGCAGCACGCCCTCTGCCAACCGGCGCACCCGAACCTGACTGCCCTCAAAGCGAAACTCGCGCGGCAGCCGCACTGCCTGGCTGCGTCCATTGCGAAACAGCTTGGCAATCCCGGTCTCCGCCATCGGCAACTCCCTATTACCCAATAGTATATACCAGAAATAGATATTGTGAACAGTATCAATGGTATATATCGCTGGATCTACTCAGCCCAGATGGCGAAACACAATGAACGGTCTGACACTTCGGGAACCTTACGCGCTGGCCTTGTCGAGCAGCGGCAACGGCTTCTCGACCGGCGCCGATGTCTCCAACTCCAACTGCTCCTGTCCGCTGAGCGCGGAAACTTTCCCCCGATAACTTTTCAGATGCCGCTGCGCCGTCTCGAACGCCTCTTGCGCCCTATTCAGATTCTTGCCCACGTTCTCAAACTGGTTTTGGAAAAAGTCGAATGACTTCTGCGCCTTGGCCAATTCAGCGCGGCTCTTCTCGAAGCCCTTGGCAACTTCATACCACTTGTGTACGAGCGAGATCGTGTGCAGAGTCATCAGCAACGTGTTGGGCGAGACGGGAAAGACATGCTGCTCATTCATCCAGTCGCCCAGTTCGCGGTTGCGGATCACTTCCATGTACAGCGTCTCGCTCGGCAGATACATAAGCGCGATGTCAGTCGTGCCATTCTCGGGCTGGATGTACTGCTGAATACGCTTGGCTTCCGCCTTCATCACGCGCACCAGCGCCACGCGCGCCGCTTCGATCTCCGCCTTGTCGTTGCTCTCAAACAAAGCAATCACTTGCTCGCGCGGAAACTTGGCGTCGATCGGCAGCTTGCGATCGGGGAAGTAGATGACGGCGTCGGCGCGTCCTCCGCCCTCGCCCACGGATGCCTGTAGCGCAAACATATGCGCCGGCAGAAAATCCGCCAGCAGCCGCTCCAAACTGGCTTCCCCAAACTGCCCGCGCAGATGCGGAAGTTTAAGCAGGTTGTTCAGATCGTTGATCGAGTGGCCAAGAGCGCCGACTTCGCGAAGCTGCTCTTCCGCGGCCTTCAAATGCTGCTGAACCTTCTCGAACTGCGCAAATCCCTCTTTGATATTCTGATCGAGTTTCTGCTGCACCTGCTCGGTGATCGCCATCAGCTTCGAGTCCACGCGATCGCGAATCGAGTCGAGGCTTTGTGCGGTCTGCTGATTAAGGCTCTGAAATTCGTTCTTGAGTTGCTGCGTAGTGAGCAGAAGAGAGCCGGTCATCTCGCTGCGGCCTTCGCTCAAGCTCCGGTTTTGTTCTTCCCTTCCCGCGGCGAATTGCTGTTCGACCGAGCTCCGAATCTCTGAAAACCCTTGCTGGATGCGGTCTGTGACCTGCTGTCGCAGGTCCCCTTTAGTCTGCTCCAACCGACTGGCCATATCGGCAGTGGCGGCACTGAACTTCTGGCCAAGGGAAGTACCAAGCCTTTCGAGCTGGCCTGCAACTTCCGCCTTTACATCCACTTGCGCGGCAGCCGAAACGCGGCGCAGCAGAACGGCTGAGAACCCAAGCAGGACAAGGGTTCCGGCGAGCACGGTAACCAGCAGTAAGGTCTCCATAGTAAGTAGCTGAGCTGAATTCTAGAAGCTAGCGTGAGAGATGGAAAGCGGAACTTTGCCGGCGATCCCCGCGCCGGGCTTCCAACCACAAAATCATGCTCCGGGTCCTGGCAGTTTTACTCGCGATGTTGGTGGTAAGTGCTGGACCTTGCCCCGCGGAAACAACTCCGCCGGGAGACATTCGCGATGACAATATCGACAGTAAGCAGCCCACCCCCCACTCGAACTCGGCGGCCGAGTCCTCCTCTGGCGAGGACTCAGCCGCCGAGAACGAGCTCCTGGAAGCGGCAAACAAGAGCCGCGAACTTGCCGGCGTGCCGCCGCTGCGCGTGGAAGAGAGCCTGCGCGAAGCGGCCCGAGCCCACGCCCAGCGGATGGTTGCGAGCGGGCGTCTGGAGCATCAGTTATCCGGTGAACGCTCTCTTCTCGAAAGAATTGCCGACGTCAGTACGCTAAAGATGGACCGAGCGGGTGAGAATATCGCCAACGCTACTTGCGCTCCGGGCGCGAATGAGGCGCTGATGCGCTCGGCGCCGCATCGTCAGAATCTGCTCGATAGCGGATTCAATGTCGCGGGCATCGCGGCCATCTGGAGCAAAGGGCGCTTGTACGTGGTCCAGGACTTCGCGCACGAGGTTCCGTCGTATTCCGCAGAGCAGAGTGGAAGATTAGTGGGACGGGCCGTCGACGAGATGCGGCAACAGGCGGGGCTTTCGAAGCTTGTCCAACTCAAGCCGCCGAATCTTGACGAAACCGCTTGCTCGCTGGCACGAGAGAATCATCCGAACGCCCACCTGCTCGCAATCGCCTACGACAATCGCAAGATTGTCGCCTACACCCAGAGCCGTCCTGAAATCCTACCGCCAAGCGCCCTGCGTCTGCTGCGCGATCCGGGCGTTCGCCAATTTGCGGTAGGCGCCTGTTACGCGCGCAATGCGGCATATCCGACCGGGACGTACTGGGTCGCGATTCTTCTCTACTGAGCTTCGCTGACGCATCGCATCACGGCAGCGGACGGTGATGATTCGCCTTCCACCGTTCGCACAGCTCACGAGCTGCTTCTGGCCAATCCGGATAGGTGAACGAGAATCCCTCCCGAAGCAGACGACCAGGGATGACGCGTCGGCTCTTCAAGATGAGCTCTGTTTCAGTTCGTAGAAGAACGGCGCCGATATCGAGCATCCACTTGGCAGACGGCAGACCGATCTTTGTTCCCCACGCTCGGCGAAGGTCAGCCATGAACTCGCAGTTGGGCAAAGGATTCGGCCCGGCCAGATTAACCGCCCCATCGATATCGTCACGCTCGATCAAAAAGTTGATCGCACGGATAAAATCCGCCTCGTGGATCCACGAAACGTACTGACGCCCATCTCCAGACTTTCCTCCCAGGCCTCTCCGGACTAGGGCCAGCAGCGTATCGAAGATCCCACCACTATCGGGGCTCATGGTCATTACCGATCGAAGCTTCACTTTCCTCGTTCCTGGCGCCGGAATCTCATCGAAAGCCCGTTCCCACGCCGTGGCCACATCAATGCTGAATCGCCACGTGTCGGGAACATCCAACTCGGTGCCTCCAATCACACCGGACACTTCATCGTTAGGCGCACCATAGGTATGCGCATAGATAGTTGCCGTGCTTGCCTGAAACCACTTCGCCGGCGGGCATTTCGCGTTCGAGATTGCCTGTCCCACAGCACGGACGGACTCAACTCGGGACTCGATGATTTCTTCGCGATTCTTCCGTGTGTACCGGCAGTTCACGGATCGACCAGCGAGATTGATTACGACGTCGAGTCCTTCGAGTTTGTCGGACCATTCGGTGACTCTCGCGGGATTCCACTGTTCCACCCGCCACGGCACGGGCTTCGGCGGGTGTCGGCCAAAGACAATGACCTCGTGACCGTCCTTGTGGAACGCACGCGCCAGCAGAGTCCCAACCTGGCCTGTGCCGCCGGGAATCGCGATCTTCATACCCTCGCCTCCCCCCTGCGTCCTTTTATACATTGATAACCGTTCATTTGAATTGCACGCTCCGCATCACGCTTCGACGATGACGTCACAGGCTAGCAGCCTGTGTGCTAACCTGCGAACAAGTGGCCAGCCCGGTATGGAACCTCCTCCGCGAATCCGCATCGGAACCGCCGGCTGGTCGTACAAGGACTGGGACGGAATTCTCGATCCGCCGGAAGTGACGCGGAAGAAAGTGCATCCGGTCGAATTTCTGGCGCGATTTTTCGACGTCATAGAAATCAACACTTCGTTTTACGGACACATACGCCCCGAGCTAGGTCGCCTGTGGTCGCGAAAAGCAGCGGCGGTCAATCCCAATTTTCTTTTCACCGCGAAGCTGCACCGGTCGTTCACTCATTCTCCACTGGCGGTAATGGAGCCAACGTCGGCCGCCACCATCCGTCCCAATGACCAAGACGAACGCCTTGTCCGCGAAGGCCTGGACTCGCTGGCTGCGGAAGGCAAGCTGGGCGCGCTGCTCATCCAGTTCCCCGTCTCGTTCAAGAACACCGGCCTGAACCGCGAGTACCTGGAGTTGTTGCTACGGCAGTTCATCGAGTATCCGCGAGTGGTCGAAGTGCGCCACGAGAGTTGGAACAATCCCGAAACGCTCGCCGAATTCATGCGCCACAACGTCGGCTTCTGCAACATCGATCAGCCACTGCTGGGGCAATCGCTCGCTCCGACCGAGCATGTCACCTCGGGCATCGGATACGTCCGCCTGCACGGCCGTAACTACGAGCATTGGTTCGGGAGCGGGTTCGACAGCGACAGCCGCAACGACCGTTACAACTATCTCTACAAGCCCGCGGAATTGGAGAAGTGGAAAGAAAAAGTCGAGATCATCGCGCACCGGGCCGAATCAACGTACGTGATCGCGAACAATCACTTTCAGGCGAAGGCGGCAGTGAATGCGCTGGAGTTGCGGCATCTGCTGGATGGGACGAAGGTCCGCGCCCCGGAAACGCTGGTAAGACACTATCCTGAACTGAAGGAAATGGTGGACGTGGAGTCGGCCCGAGACGAAAAGCAATGTAAGTTATACTAAACGGCTGGAAGTAGGGCTACCCGTCCGGGAACTCTTTCCCCACGTTTACGTACCAACCCACCAGCAGGCAAAAACTTCGCACCAGGCCAAGGAAAATGCAGAAAGAGCAATCGAGAAAAGTTTTCGCAGCCGTAGCTCTACTCCTCGCCATGATGGCGGTGCTCGCCGGCGGCGCCGCGCGACATGAGTCGATAACGTTTGATGAAATAGCTCACATCGGCGCCGGGGTAAGCTATCTGCAGAAGCTGGATCTGCGGATGAACGAGGAGCATCCACCGCTGGCAAAAACCGTGGCCGCGCTGCCCCTGGTCCTCCGCGGAGTGCACGCCGACTACTCGAATATTTCGTGGACCTTCAGCGGCAAAATGTTCAACGGATTTCTGGGAGAGTGGGTATTCGGTCACTGGTTCATCATGCGCTGGAACGATCCCTACTCCACCCTCATGTGGGCCCGAACGCCCATGCTGTTGCTCACTTTGCTGCTGGGCTTCGTTATTTACGTTTACGCCTCGCGGCTGGGAAATGTCTGGGGAGGGCTGTTGTGCCTCTCGGTTTACGCGAGCATGCCGGCGTTTCTTGCCTTCGGACCGCTCGTAATCACCGATATTGCGGTCACTCTGTTCTGGGTCCTCGCCGTCTGGCAACTTCCTGAGATGTGGCGCTCGCCCTCGCGCTGGACTGTCCTCAAGTTCGGGCTGGCTATGGCCGGCGCGTTCCTTTCGAAATTCTCCTCGGGTTTATTGTTCTTCGTCTTTCTGGGAGTCGCTCTAAGCTTGCGTTGGCGCGGCCTCCCGGAGCAACCAACCGATAAGGCCGAGCGCCGAGCCTGGCGCCGCCGTGCCTGGCGCAACCTGGCCAAGGCCACGTTTTGGGCCGCTTTGTTCGTGTACGTTTTTTATTTTGTCCTCTCCTGGAACGAGCCGACCGATTCATTCAGCATCATCCCCCACTTTCCCGCGTCGCCCTTATTGCGGAGGTTGCTCATGCCGCCGTGGAAGTACCTCCGCGGTCTGGTGGGGTTCGCCTTGAGCGCCGGGAGCCGGCCCACTTACATTCTCGGCCACGCCTATTCTCATGGTGTCTGGTTTTATTTTCCGGCGCTGTTTGTCTTGAAATCGCCGCTGGCGTTTCTCCTTCTGCTCCTCCTCGCGGTGGCAATTGCCTTCGTCTTGAGAAGCCGTTCTGCGGGAAAAGTACCCGCCATCCCGAGCGGCATGGAACTGCACTGGCGCGCAGTCTGGGTCTCGCTCGTGGTGTTCGTGGCCGCGTGCATGCTGAATCGGCTGGACCTCAGCATTCGTCATTTCTCCATCGCGCTGGCGCTGTTGATTCTTCTGCTTGCGCCGCTGCCGGGCATGTTGGAGTCGCTGCAGCGCTTAAACTGGTCCGCTGCGCGCGCGGGCAAATGGGCAACCATCGGCCTCGCGGCCCTTTCCGTGGCCACCGCCGTGTGGGCCTATCCACATTACTTTCCCTTCCTGAACGTGCTCAGCATGGGACGGCCGGGCTACCTTCTGGTGAATGATTCCAATCTCGATTGGAACCAGGCTCTGCCGGAAGTCGAAACTTTCGTGCAGCAGCGCGGACTGGACCACATCCTCTTGGATGAATACGGGGTCGACGAGCCCACGGTGTATGTTCCGCAAGCCCAGCTCTGGAGCTGTCAGGCGCCTTCCCCGGCGGACGGCGGCCAATGGGCGGTAGTCTCTGCTAGCAGCATTGCAGACGGCCACAATTGCCTTTGGCTCATGCAGTATCCGCATCAGGCGCTGGCGGCCGGAGGCATGTACGCTCTTCAGCTCCCGCCAACGATTCCCGCAGCGGGCACGCCCGGAGGCCCGCCCCTGCCTGAGGATTACCGCTATCTCGGCGGCATGATCGGCTTCGATGCGCAGGCCTTGTTTCTAAATCTCATTCGCGACCCCCAACAGCTGCAACCGACCATGGACCGTATGCAGACGGAGTGGAAGGCCGCTCAGGCGAAGAAGCAGAAGAAGTAAATCCCAGCGCGCGGCTGTCCGGCTCACCATTCTCGAAAGCTGCCAGAGGTGGAGCGCCCTGGTTCTCGTCTCAGTCAACACCTAAGAGTCAATCCAGTGCGATATTCTTTAAAGAAGCAATTACCTGAAGTAATCCCAAACGATGAGCGAAACCATCCAGACGACGCCCGTGAGTTGGAGAGACTCGCTGTTACTGCGCCTAGCCGAACTGCCGCAACGTGAGGGGCAAGTCTTTCTGGTTCTGGCGCTGGTGATCGGAGCCTTAACTGGCTTGGCCGTCGTCGCCTTCATCCTGCTGACGGAACGCATGGGGATGCGGCTGTATCCGGTGGGCGGCGCGCCGTGGCGGCGTTTGCTGTTCCCGGTCGTGGGTTCGCTCGGCATCGGCTATCTGCTGTCCCGCTACTTTCCGAATGCGCGCGGCAGCGGCGTGCCGCAGACCAAAGCGGCGCTCTTCGCGCGTGGAGGGCGCATCACTCTGCGCACCGTGCTCGGCAAGTTCTTCTGCACCTCGGCAACGCTGGCCAGCGGAATTCCGCTGGGTCGCGAAGGGCCCTCCGTGCAAGTGGGCGCGGGCATCGGTTCCGTGCTCGGACGCTTCCTCGGACTCCCGACCGAACAAGTAAAAAAGTTGATCCCAGTGGGAGCGGCGGCGGCCATTGCAGCCGCATTTAATACGCCGCTCGCAGCAGTGCTATTTTCGCTGGAGGAGATCACGGGCGATCTCTACGCCCCGGTGATGGGCGCGGTGGTGCTGGCCTCGGCGACGGCATGGATGGTTCTGCGCGTGTCGCTCGGCAATCATCCTCTCTTCAAGGTCCCGCAATATCAACTGGTCCATCCCGCGGAGTTCGCGGTGTATGCGGTGCTCGGCGTGGCCGGCGGCGCGGTTTCGGCAGCTTTCACCAGGCTCCTGCTGGGGATACGAGCGCGCTTCTTGCGGTTTCCGCTGAAGACGGTCTGGTTCCAACCGGTGGCGGGTGGGTTGCTGGTCGGCGTAATGGGCTGGTTTGTGCCGCAGGTTATGGGCGTGGGTTATGGATATGTCGGCGACGCCTTGAACGGGAATATGGCGTTCAAAATGATGCTGCTGCTGGTAGTTCTGAAACTCGTAGCCGTGACTACCAGTTATGCTTCGGGCAACGCTGGTGGTATTTTCGGGCCATCCTTGTTTATCGGCGCGATGCTGGGTGGCAGTGTTGGAACCGTGGCGCATCATTTCTTCCCCGCTCACACGGCGCTGCCGGGCGCTTACGCAATTGTTGGGATGGGTGCAGTATTCGCAGGCGTCGTGCGCGCTCCCATGACCTCGGTGCTGATGATCTTCGAAATGACGCAGGATTACGCGGTGATCGTTCCCTTGATGATCGCGAATCTGGTGAGCCTTTTCATAGCCTCGCGATTGCAGCACGCGCCCATTTACGAAGCGCTGGCGGTGCAGGATGGCATCCACCTGCCGACGGCGGAGACGCGCCAGCGATATGGCCAGCGCCAGGTGATGACGGTCATGCAGCCTGCCAGCGAATCGCTGCCGGCGGAGATCACGGTGCGGGAAGCTTTGAAACGGGCTCGATCGAGTGGACTCCGAACTTGGCTGCTAGTGGATCCACAAGGTGTGATTGGCGTAATCAACCGCGCGTGGCTGGAGGGTGCGCTGGAGGAAGGTGCGGATAAAAAGCTTGGTGACCTGGTGGATGCGCAGTTTTTTCCGCACGTCCACCCCGACCACGGACTTGATTTGGCGCTGGAGCGCATGGGTGCGAATCAGATTGAAATTTTGCCGGTGGTGAACCGGGCCGACGTGCACAAACTCGAAGGCATTGTAACCCTGCGGGATGTGCTCAATGCCTACGGTGTCAGCCGCGCGTGAGGCGCCTGCTGGTGTGGGGACGGGCGCCCCCGCCCGTCCAAGCCGAGCGCAGCTCGGCAGCCGCCCGTGGTCACAGCAACTCTTGGTTCGCTCTAGCCCTGGTTGATTCGTCGCAGAATCCAATTTGCATCGATGTTCATCTATGTGACATGGACCTCGATAGTCTTTTCGTAGAGCCCCTCTCGTCGCATCCACCGCTGGCCGCCAGGTTGCCGGAGGAAAGTTCGCCGGAGGAAGCGCCGCACTCCACTGCTAGCGAATCTGGAGACGCGGGCCTGCTCGACTCTTACTCGCGCTCTGTCACCGCCGCGGTTGAAAGAGTCAGTCCGTCGGTGGTGAACGTTGAAGTGCACCAGGCGTTGCCAACGACCGGCCGCACTCGTTCGGCCGAGCCCCGCGAACGCCGTGGCGGCGGCTCCGGCTTCGTCTTCACGCCCGACGGATTGATTCTCACCAATAGCCACGTCGTGCACGACGCGACCCGAATTGAGGTGACGCTCGCGGACGGCCGGCGCGCTCCGGCCCGCACCATTGGAGACGATCCGGCGACCGATCTCGCCGTCATTCGAATTGACGTTTCTGGATTGCAGGCTGTTCCGCTCGGAGATTCGCAACAACTGCGGCCAGGGCAGATGGCGATTGCGATCGGCAACCCGTACGGCTTTCAGTCCACCGTGACGGCGGGCGTGATCAGCGCGCTGGGGCGGTCGCTGCGCTCGTACTCGGGACGCCTGATCGAGGATGTCATTCAAACCGACGCCGCCTTGAACCCGGGAAATTCCGGCGGTCCATTGGTCGATTCGCGAGGCCAGGTGATCGGAGTCAACACGGCGACGATTCTCCCGGCGCAGGGAATCTGTTTCGCTATCGGGATCAACACCGCAAAATTCGTGGCCAGCCGCTTGCTGCGCGATGGGCGCATCCGGCGCAGTTACATTGGCGTCTCGGCGCAGACGGTTCCCCTTCATCGCCGTGTAGTGCGCTTCTATAGTCTAGCGCGGGAGACCGGCGTGGTGGTAGTCGGCATCGAGGACCGCAGCCCTGCGCGAAGAGCAGGCTTGCGCGAGGGCGACGTGATCGTGGCGCTCGACGACAAGCCGGTGGCCGGCGTCGACGACCTGCATCGTTTGTTGACCGACGCTCAAGTCGGCACGCGCTGCGCTTTGACGGTCATTCGCCACACCGAGCGCCTGATTCTGCCGATCTTTCCAGAAGAAGCACGATAAGTTCGAGAGCAAGGTCTTGAGGAAACCGCACCAGCGAAGATCCCAAGCCCAGATCCGGGGTATAAAATTCCTAGTCATGCTTCGTTCCTACGCTGGAATTCTTGTTTTGTGCCTATGCTCTGTTGCTGTAGGACAAGGAACTCCCGGCCGCCCTTCGCCGGTCTCCTCCGAGGAATATGGCGTTTTCGCCGCAGCAATAGATTTCTACGTGCAAACCAATGTTGGACCTCACCCGCTGGTTGCCGATCATACATCAACCTTTCATTGCAGTTCTGGCTGCAATGGATTTTCTATGGCGGGCTGCAACGGACTGCGCGGCGGGAAGGACGAAAGCCCGACTGAGCGGCTGAAGATTGTCAAAGATGACCTACCCGGTTTGGAATCAACCACGATCCTGGACTTTCAGACGAAGAATCGTTCTTGCGTCGAGATTGCGGATAAGATTCCTTCAAGATCAAAGTACTTTCTCTTGAACCTTAATCACGCCTCAAAACTTCCGCCGGGATGGGAACGACCAGATTTCTTTTACCTTTCGCGAGCTGCTTTCAACATGAAGCATAGTCAGGCTCTGGTCCACGTCAGCTTCATGTCTGGGACTGATGGCAGGTACAGCGGCGGTAAGTACTTCCTCTTTGTCAAGGCGCAACAAGGTTGGGAGCTAAAAGGCACCTCGGCGGTCTGGCAACTGATGCCTTAGGGCCGAGGCGCTGCGCGGTCCCTCCTATCGCATTGCAGATACACGATTTCGTGTGTTAGCTTCGATTGGGAGAGTTCCGCTTGCGACACACGGTTCCGGCTGGGATGGAGCGCAAGGAAACTGACGTTTACCTGCGGCTCGATCCGGCGCGTCTTCCCCAGCATATCGCCATCATCATGGACGGAAACGGGCGTTGGGCCCGGCGCCGGCACATGCCGCGCGTAGCCGGACATCGCGCCGGTGTTGCCGCCGTGCGCTCGACCGTCGAAACCGCCGCCCGTATAGGAATTCCGGCGCTGACGCTCTACGCCTTCTCCGAAGAAAACTGGAAAAAACGTCCGAAGACGGAAGTCGATTTCCTGATGCGCCTTTTGTGCCGCTATCTCCAAGCGGAAATCAAGACGCTCAACGAAAACAATATCCGCTTGAAATACATTGGACGGCAGCATGAGTTACCAGAGTCGGTACAGCGCGAGATGGCCGAAGCGAGCGACGCTACGTCGAAGAACACAGGGATGCTGCTGACGCTGGCCCTGAATTACAGCGCGCGCAGCGAGATCGTCGACGCGTTTCGCGCGCTGGCGGAAGCCGCCGCCCGCAACGGCGGCCTTGATCACATGGCCGTCGACGAGCAAGCGATCAGCGATCATCTCTACACCCGGGGTTTGCCCGATCCCGACTTAGTAATTCGCACCAGCGGCGAGATGCGGCTGAGTAACTTCCTGCTCTGGCAACTGGCCTACGCCGAGATCTATGTGACGCCGACGCTGTGGCCCGACTTCCGCGGCGTGCAACTGCTGGAGGGAATCGAAGAGTACCAGAAGCGCGACCGCCGCTACGGCGGCCTGGGGCAGGACGGGCATGCTCCGCAGCCTACTTCGCATCGGGCCCACGCTGAGGCCAAGCGTTGACCGGCGCGGAGAAAACTCTTGTCATCCAAAAAGACCTTGTCATCCTGACCCTGAGCTTACCGAAGGGGAAGGACTTGCTTTTCGCCGCAAAAAGCAGGTCCTTCGCTTCGCTCAGGATGACAAATGATGAAGGCCAATGATCAAGCGCATCGCAACCGCCGTCGTTCTAATTCCCCTCGTTTTGCTGCTGGTGCTGAAAGCGCCGCTTTATGTGCTGGCCATCGTTGCCGCAGCAGTCGCGCTTCTTGCCGTCGCCGAGTTCTTGAAACTCGTAACCCGCTACGCAGTCCAACCATTGACACTGGCGACCTATGCCTTCGTCGCGCTCTTCTTCGCGTATGTAATCGTCGCCTCCACCAACCGCACGCCGCTCATGGAGACGACAGCCGTTCTCTGCGGACTGGCCGTAGCGGCAGCGTTAGGGCCTTTTGTGTTCCTGACGGTAGCCATGAGTCGCGCCAACCTGGCGACCGGCTATCCCGCAGCTGCCGCTTCGTCGTTCGCCTTCGTATACATTGCGATCCCAATGGCCCTGCTGGTCGAGATCCGACAGCAGCCCGCCGGAGCGATCTGGACGATCTACACCCTGCTAGCCGTGTGGGCGGGCGACATCTTCGCCTACTTCGTCGGCAGGTCGCTGGGACGTCACCGCATGTCGCCCGCGATCAGCCCGAATAAAACCTGGGAAGGCGCGGCGGCATCGATCCTGGCCAGCGTGATCGTCGGCACGCTGTGGATGCAGCACGCTCCCGGAATCAGTTCCGCTCTCCTGAGAATCGGATTGATCGACCGTCGCGATGGCATGTTCGGCTTGGAACAACCGCAATTGTGGCCCATCATTTTGCTGTCGGCGGTGGTCAACATCGCGGCCCAGTTGGGCGACCTGGTCGAGTCGCTCATCAAGCGCGGCGCTGGTGTAAAAGATTCCGGCACGATTCTCCCCGGCCACGGAGGCATGCTCGATCGCATCGACGCCATGCTGTTCGCAGTGCCCGTGGTGTGGGCCTACGGGGCTTGGCGACTGATGCAGTAAGGCCTTTCCCTCAAGCCATGTCTGCGAGAGAATTCGAGATTCATGCGGAACCCCATCCCTAACACATGGCGTCGCCGACGCATGCTGGCTACGGCGGTGTCTTTTCTCTACCTATCCGCGTGCTTTCGCTGTGCCTTGGCGCACGCTCAAGGCGGCCCGCCCTATTACACCAACGATCCGGGCACGCCCGGCCATCTCAATTGGGAAATCAATCTCGCCTACATGCCGTTCTTCTATAGCAATCAGTCCGTCTCCCACATACCCGACCTCGACATCAACTTCGGCGTGGGCGATCGCGTCCAACTTACGTACGAAAATGCCTGGTTGCGCGTGCAAAATCCGTCGTTCGCCGCTGAATCGGCGACTAAATTTGGCCTGGGTCAATCCAATCCCGGCGTCAAATGGCGTTTCTACGACGCTGGACGGTTGGGCCTCAACATCTCGACTTTTCCCCAGATTTTTGTCAACAACCCCGATGACGCGGTCCGCCGCGGCATCGCCTCCGCCAGCGAAACCTTCTTGCTACCCTTCGAATTCTCCAGAAAGTTTGGCCCGATTGCTGTGGATTACGAAGTCGGTTATCAATTCGTTCGCAAGGGACCTGACGGCTGGATCACCGGCCTCGTCGTCGGCCACGATTTCACTCCAAAACTCGAAGGAGACGTGGAACTTTACAACCAGGGAACCTTCAGCCCCTCTAAGAACCAACCCACGATTGGATTGGGCGCCCGCTACAAGATCCATCGCCCCGTGATCCTCCTCTTTATGGCCGGACGCAGCCTCGAACCGTCCCGTCCCAATCAGTCCTATTTCGTCGGTTATTTCGGGGTTCAGTTCCTGCTACCGCCCAAGTCCTACAAATAGGATTGATGTCCATCTCCAACGTTGGCGTGAATGGACCAACGTGATGAAGGTGCGGGTGGCGCGCACCCAACTCCACTAACTATCGTCCCCATCCCTTACAATGAGAGCTGATCCTTTCCCGCATGAAACACATCGCCATCCTGGGTTCGACCGGCTCGATCGGCCGCAGCACTTTGAGCGTGGTCGAGAGCTATCCCGACCGCTTTCAGGTCTCGACGCTAGCGGCCGGCAACAACGCCGAACTCGCCTTCGAGCAAGCGGTGCGCTGGAAGCCGCGCGTCCTCTCGCTGGCGAAGGAGCAGGATGCCGACGCGCTCCGCGCCAGACTCCGCAGCGCGAATCTCTCCGAGATCGAAGTCGTGCACGGCGCCGCCGGCACGGTTCGGGTAGCGACCCATCCCGAAGTGGATTTCGTGGTCAGCGCCATCGTCGGCGTCTCCGGCCTGGAGGCGACCTATGAAGCAGTGCGCGCGGGCAAGTCCGTTGGCTTGGCCAACAAAGAATGCCTGGTGGTGGCGGGCGAGTTGATCGCCGCCGAGGCGCGAAAGCAAGGCAAGCCGCTCTTGCCGATCGACAGCGAGCATAACGCCGTCCACCAGTGCCTGCGCGGCGGACGTATGCACGAAGTTGAGCGCATCTGGTTGACGGCTTCCGGCGGGCCGTTTCTAAACACGCCCAAGTCGGAGTTTGCCTCAATAACGGTGCAACAGGCGCTCAATCATCCCACCTGGAAAATGGGTAAAAGAATCACCATCGACTCCGCAACCTTAATGAACAAGGGCTTCGAGGTAATCGAGGCCTGCCGCTTGTTCAATCTGCCTCCCGAGCGCGTGCAAGTCATTGTGCATCCGCAGTCTACGATCCATTCCATGGTTGAATTCGTGGATGGCAGCATACTTGCTCAGATTTCCGTGACCGACATGCGCCTGCCCATTTTGTACGCGCTGACGTATCCGGATCGGATTCCTTCGGATTTGCGCTTCTCCATCGGTGACCTAAGGCATCTGGATTTCTGCCCCCCGGATATGAGTAAATTCCCTTGTCTACGTTTGGCCTACGAAAGTATGGATGAAGCGGCCGGCGCTGGAGGCGCGAAGACCATCGCCCTCAATGCCGCCGACGAAGTCGCAGTGGCTGCGTTTCTCGAAGAGCTGATCGGATTCGAGGAGATTCCGCGAATCATCGAAGAAGTGATGGCGGCAACGCCAGCCGGACATTTGGAATCTATACAGAAGGTCCTCACTCTGGATACCGAGGCCCGCCTTTTGGCAAGAGAATTGGTAGTAGAGATGGTGAAAGAGCACCACCGAAAGGGCTCGCCCATCAGGGCCATGTCGTAATGGGAATTTTGGAGTAATCTGGGAATGATGCCGCAGCTTTTGTCCATCCTTCACACCATCTTCATCATGGCGGTCGTGCTCGGATTCATGATCCTGATTCATGAGTTCGGCCACTTCGCCGTCGCCAAATATTTCGGCGTCCGGGTGGAAGTGTTTTCCATCGGCTTCGGCAAGCGTCTGCTGGGCTTCAGGAAAGGCGAAACCGACTATCGCATCGCCGCCATCCCACTCGGCGGTTACGTCAAGATGTCGGGCGAGAACCCCATGGACGACCGCACCGGAGATCCTGGAGAGTTCCTTTCGCATCCCCGCTGGCAGCGCTTCCTCATAGCTCTGGCCGGGCCGGCGATGAACATCATGCTGGCCATCGCCTTGCTTACCGCCGTCTACATGGTGCATTACGAATACGCTGCCGTGCTCGATGAGCCGGCCATCGTGGGATGGGTGGATCCGAACACTCCCGCGGCAAGAGCGGGAATCCAGATTGGCGACAAGATTGTCCGGGTCGAGGACATCGAGAATCCAAACTGGGAGCAAGTCGACATCAAAGAGGCGCTCAACCCAAATCAGCCATTGAAGTTTGCCATTGAGCACGACGGCAAAGTCACCGAGCAAGTGCTGGTTCCGGAGCCGCTCGGCCCCAATCAGTTGGGAGATATTGGTTGGGTGCCGAAAGAATCCAGCGTGACGTTGAAAACCGTCGAACCGGGAATGCCCGCCGAAAAAGCCGGTCTCAAAGTCGGGGACCAGATCCTCACCGCGAACGGAGAGAAGATTCCCGCCTTGGAAGCGCTGGTGCAGGTGTTAAACCGCACCAAAGATCAGCCCTTGGAACTGGTGGTCCTCCGCAACGGCCAGAAACAGACATTCACCGTGAAACCAATCCTCGACCCCGGCGGATCTCGGCAAGGACCTGCCTACCGGATCGGCATTGCCCGGAGCGTGCCCACCAAAGTTATAAAGCTCAATTTCTCCGACGCTCTGAAACGCTCGTTGTCGGACAACAAAAAGAGTTCTTTCCTGATCCTCGAGTTGCTGCAAAAAATGGTGCAGCGCAAAGTATCCATGCGTCAGGTCGACGGTCCGATCGGAATCGGCAGCGCCGTTGGCCAAGCCGCCCGCGAGGAAGGCTGGATGCCGCTGCTCTTAATCTCTGCCGCGATCAGCTTGAACCTCGGCATCATGAACCTGCTGCCAATTCCCATCCTGGATGGCGGCGTGATCCTGCTCCTCTTCATCGAAAGCCTCATGCAGAAGGAAATCAGCCTGCCCGTCAAGGAACGCATCTACCAGGCGGCCTTCGTCTTTCTGGTGCTCTTTGCCGTGATGGTGATCTACAACGACCTCGTCAAGACCCTGCCGGGGCTCACGAGGATGCCGTAGCTGGATTGCGTGCGGAGAAACCTGTCAAAAAACTCGAAGAATTGTCATCCCGAACGAAGTGAGGGATCTGCAGTTTGTCAGAAGTCGGCCGGCTCTTCATTGCCCCCGAATGCCGCGACCGCCGCTGCGATGCAGGAAGCGCGCAACGGTGGACTGCCTTCATTCCGTAGTGTCCCCGACTTGATGGCCGATTTGAATGCTAAAATAGATACCAAGCATGGCCGAAATTCAGCGTAGAAAAACCTTTACCGCCTCCATCGGTGGCGTCCGCGTGGGCAGCGATGCACCGGTTATGGTGCAATCCATGACCAACACCGACACGGCGGACATACCCGGGACCATAAAACAGGTAGCCGCCCTCGCCCGCGCCGGCAGCGAAGTAGTCCGCGTCACCGTCAACAATGACGATGCCGCCAAAGCCATTCCCCACATAGTCGAAGGGCTGGAGAAGCAAGGCTTGCGCACGCCCATCGTAGGCGATTTCCATTACAACGGACACCTCCTGCTGACGAAATATCCCGGCTGCGCCGAGGGTTTGGCCAAGTACCGTATCAACCCCGGCAATGCCAGCATCGGACGCAAGAACGACGACAACTTCCGCACCATGATCGAAGTCGCCGTGAAGTACCAGAAGCCGGTGCGCATAGGCGTAAATTGGGGCTCGCTCGATCAATCTTTGCTGACCAGGATGATGGACGAGAACTCGCGTCTGCCGGAGCCGAAAGCCGCCCGCGAAGTCACCATGGAAGCAATCGTCGTCAGCGCGCTCACTTCGGCGAAGCTGGCCGAGCAGCACGGGCTGCGCTCCGACCAGATCATCCTCAGCGCGAAAGTTAGCGGCGTGCAGGATCTGATCGACGTCTATCGCATCCTAGCCGCGCGCTGCCAATACCCGCTGCATCTGGGACTGACCGAGGCCGGCATGGGAGCCAAAGGCATCGTAGCCTCAAGCGCGGCCATGGCGGTCCTGCTGCAGGAAGGCATCGGCGACACGATCCGAGTTTCGCTCACCCCCGCTCCCGGCGGAGATCGCACCGAAGAAGTCCGAGTGGCGCAGCAGATTCTGCAATCGCTCGGCATTCGCAGCTTCACGCCGCAAGTCACGGCCTGTCCCGGATGCGGACGCACCACCAGCACGTTCTTCCAGGAAATGGCCGAGCAAATTCAAACCTACCTGCGCGAGCAGATGCCCATCTGGAAGGAAAGCCACACCGGCGTGGAAGAAATGAAAGTAGCCGTGATGGGATGCGTAGTAAACGGCCCCGGAGAATCGAAGCACGCCAGCCTGGGAATCTCGCTGCCCGGAACAGCCGAAGAACCAAAGGCTCCCGTCTACGTGGATGGCCGCCTGTTCACCACGCTGAAAGGCGACAAGATCGTAGCCGAGTTCATCAAGATTCTCGACGACTACGTCGAGTCCCACTACGCGGCCAGGGAAAAGGAAGAAGTCGTCGCGCGCGTCTGACCCGGTCCACGAATCGCCCGAATTCTCAAGGCTGACCCGTCCAAGCTTCGCTTGGGCGTTCTCAGCCGCTTAGTCTCAATGCCGCCAGATTCTCTGAGCGCGGCGGGAGCCGTCGCTTTCCGGCGGGGCGGCCGGAGCATTTGCGCTGCCCGAAATCGCTACAGGAACAGCCGCGGCGCTTGAGGTAACCGGCGTCGCTGCGGCCGGTTCGGGCTTGACTCCTATTTCGTCGCCGCGGAAGTAGCGGCCCTTGGCGGCCCGCATTTCCGGCATGGCGGTGTAGGGTTTCGAGTAGTCGTTATTGGCGTTCCAGAAAAGAAATCCGATGCCGCCTTTTTGTTTCGCGACTTCGGTCTGAACTTCAACATACTGGGGCGAGTAAGTCTTGGTGCGCCAGGCAAAGGCCTGCAGCCAGGGACGTATCACTACGCCGCTGTCTTTCGTGATGAGCATGAAGCGGTCCATGGACTCGCCAATGAAATGCTCGGGCGCGTCGCCGGGGTGCGCGATGCCGTCCATGCCAAAGAAATGCGACGGATAGATCATGGGCGAAATTACGTCACAATGCTTAGCCATGGCCACGATGTCCTGCCCGGTGTGCGAAAGGTCGACGGAGCGCTGCCACGCCATGACTCCGAAGACGTCGAGCGAGAACAACGCCCCGGTCGGATGAATCTGGGCGTAGGCGCGCTGCAGGAATTCGGCGATCACCTTCGAGCGCTGCTCGTCTTTCGGATGATCGTTTTTCGGATGATCCGCCTTCGCATGACCTGCCTTCGGATGATCCGCGTTCGGACGTTCTACTTTCGGATCCTCTGCCTTCGGATGATCTGTCGGCTGATCGGCGGGTTGCTCGGCGGAATGATCCGCCTGGAAGGCGAACGCCGCATCTTTCTGGTCGCCTTCGGCGGGGAAGCGCACGTAGTCGAATTGCACTTCATCGACTCCGGACTGGGCTACGAACTTCGCCAGCGCAATGTCATAATCCTGCACCTTGACGTTCGAGGGGTCGGTCCAGACCAGCTTGCCGTTTTCGCGCCAGGGCTGCCCGGTGCTGCGCGATTTTACGGCCAGTTCCGGATGGCTCGTGACCAGATGCTCATCGCGAAAAATGGCGATGCGAGCGATGGCATGCATGTTTTCGGAATGCAGGAAATGAACGAACTTGGGCAGGTCGGGAATATAGTGGCGCTGTCCGCTGGCGAGCGGGTGGTCGAAGGCAACGTTGACGATGCCGTCGCTATCCTTAACGTCAAAAACGACCGCGTTGCCGCCAACTTCGCGCCAATGGCGGATGATGCGCAATCCATGATCGCTGCCTGCCATCACCCCAGTCAGATAAATGGCGCGGACTTCGAAATCTCTTGCAACTGGCACAGTCTTCTCTACAATAGGCGCTTCGAGAATTCCAGGGATAATGATCGTCTCCCCGGATTTGAGGAAGACCCCCTGCCGGTTGTGGTTGGCGGCGCGGATGGCGTCGGCCAGTTCGGACGAGGTGAGGTATTTGGTCCGTTTCAGATATTTGCGGGCAACCGACGGAATGCTGTCTCCACGCTGGGCGACGTAAAGATCCGAGCCGGGGGGCGCAACAACGGGCGCCGGGACCTCCAGCTTTTTAGCGGCATCGGCTTTCACCTGCACCAGTTGCACGCCATGCGGATTCTGCACTCCGGCGGCGGTTGGGGAAAAGAGACCGCAGCCGGCCAGGGCCAGCCGCAACAGGAAGACGGCAACGCTCGCTATCGAGAATTTGGCCGCCGAAAGTCTGACCGTCGAGAATTGGGACAAGGACATTCTCCAGAAAGGGAATCTATTTCATTGTGCACCACCGGTAACCCGGGCCGCCAGTTACCTCCGTTCAAGCGGCCACTGCTTGCCGGACATGGGCGCAGGGATGGTTGGGGCGCTGATTTAAAGTTCCCCCAGTCTGCAAACAATTGCTCCTGGGGAAATTGTGGGTAAACCGACCGGCCTGCCTTAAGGCGCGCTAGCTGCATCTAAATCGATGACTAGCGCGGGATTAGGCCGCCTCTGGAAGTTGGCTAGCGGCTTGCACAAGGAGAGAGCGGGTGAGGAAATAGAGCCTTCCACCCGACAGGCAAGCGAGTGACAAAAATGGGCAGTTTCGCTGAAAACATGAAGTTTCCCGAGAGGAAACAAGGGTCCGAGACGATGAGAACGAACCTTGCAACCGTGCTGGATCCGAGCCGCCGCAGCAACGACGCCCGTGACTTTGAGACCGCCCTGCGCCGCAAGATTGTGGGCCAGGATCAGGCCATCGAGAAGGTCGCGGAAATCTACCAGATGTTTCTGGCCGGGTTGAATGCGCCGGGGCGTCCCGTGGGCAACCTGCTGTTCCTGGGGCCGACCGGCTCCGGCAAGACGCGGGTGGTCGAGGCGGTGGCCGAGTCGCTGTTTGGCGACGCGCGGGCCTGCATCAAGATCGATTGCGCCGAGTTTCAGCACTCGCACGAGATTGCCAAGTTGATCGGCTCGCCTCCGGGATACCTCGGACACCGCGAGACCCATCCGCTGCTGACCCAGGAAGCGCTCAACCAGTGGCACACGGAAAAACTGAAGCTCTCGATCCTGCTGTTCGACGAAATCGAGAAGGCTTCCGACTCGCTGTGGCAATTGCTGCTCGGAATTCTAGACAAAGCAACGCTGACGCTCGGTGATAACCGGCGCGTGGATCTTTCGAGTTGCATCATCATCATGACCTCGAACCTGGGCTCCGCCGAAATGAACGGGTTGGTCGATGGCGGCCTGGGCTTCGCGCCAAAAGCGGTACAGGTGGATAACTCGCTCGACGACAAAATTGACCGCTCGGCTGTGGATGCGGCGCGACGCAAGTTTGCGCCCGAGTTCATGAACCGCATCGACAAAGTCGTCGTGTTCAAAACGCTGCGTTCCGAGCATCTGCAGCAGATCCTGGAAATCGAATTGGGGATGGTGCAGCAGCGCGTTTTGATGGCGGCGGGCGCACACCAGTTCGTGTTCAACTGCACGCCGCAGGTGAAAAGCTTCCTGCTGGCGGAGGGCACCGATCCCAAGTACGGAGCGCGGCACCTGAAGCGGGCCATTGAACGGCATCTGGTGTTTCCGCTGGCGAACCTGGTAGCAACCGGACAGGTGAAGCTCGGAGATTTCGTCCGCGTAGATCTGCTCGGCGAGAGCAAGCTCACCTTCGTGAAAGAAGCCGAAGGCGCGATGGTTCCCGTGCTGCTCGAGCGTTACGGAGCGGCAGCGGCCATGCCGGCAGTAGCGGCAGCCCGAGCGGCGCGTCCAGTGATACAGCGCAAGGAGTTTGGCGCCGGATCGCTCAACGAGAATAAGTAGGAAGTCATCTCATAAATGATTGGGTAGGGCACGGCTTCAGCCGTGCCGTCCAGAACCAAGAACGACGAGGGCTTTAGCCCCTGAGGGACACGGAGTTTACTCCTTCGGTCCGTTATGAGATGGCTTCAAGTCAAGTTGCTGGTAGGTAGGGACACCGCGTGAGCGGTGTCCTTTTTTGTTGCAGGGACCTTTTTTTGCCCGAACTCCGGGAACCGTTAATTTAGGTAGTGAGGCCTCTCACCGCAAGTTTCTGCCAAGACCAGAAATCCTGCAAGCGATGCAAGCTGGGATTCCCCGTCACACTTGGAGTTTAGACAAATTTCTGGGATTATTGCAACACTCGTAGAAGGAGAGGTGCCGTGACTGATTGGCGCGTTGACCTCGCAAAGCATACAAAAGGCGCAACCCTTACCCTGAAGACGTACGTGCATCCTAGCGAGGAATGGGATCAGGATCATTGTGAAGTATGCAGCGAAGATTTTTCCGAAACTGTCCCAGGAGCACTGCGCGAAGGCTACACCACGCCCGACAACGATTACTGGATTTGCCCTGACTGCTTCAAGGAGCTGAGAGAGCCAATGGGCTGGAATCTGGTTTGAACCTCAAAACAGCCCGCCCCCCAACCCAGCACCGCCAATCCAGCCGTTACTGCGCTGCTATAATTAGAGATTGCGCTCATGAAAGAGAACAGACCAGCAGCCTCGACCGCGGAAAGCGCCGCCCAAGCCCCAGTTCCCCGCAGAATTCGCTCGACTACCGTCCTCTGCGTCCGCCGCGACAACAAGGTTGTCATGGCTGGCGACGGCCAGGTCACGCTCGGTGAATCCATAATCAAGCACGGCGCCAAGAAAATTCGCCGCCTCTATCAGGACAAGATTCTCGCCGGATTTGCCGGTTCGACCGCCGACGCTTTCACTCTGTTCAGCCGGTTCGAGGCCAAGCTGGAGCAGTATCACGGCAACATCGGCCGCGCCGCCGTCGAACTCGCCAAAGACTGGCGCACCGACAAGTTTCTGCGCCATCTCGAAGCTCTGCTGCTGGTCTCCGACAAGGAAACGACATTCCTGCTGAGCGGCCAGGGAGACGTGATCGAGCCCGACACCGGCATCGCGGCGATCGGTTCCGGCGGCCCGTTTGCCCAGGCCGCGGCGCAGGCCCTGGCCGATCACACCAAGCTCTCGCCGCGAGAAATCGCCGAAGAAGCAATGAAGATTGCGGGCCGGATGTGCATCTATACCAATGACAAGGTAACGATCGAGGAACTGTAAGTAGTTCTCAGTTCCCGGTCCTCAGTTCTCAGTGACGACCGGACGGTTCTTAGGGTTTACTGAGAACTGACAACTGAGAACTGAGAACTTCATTATGGCCATTTACCTACCCGGAACCGCCGAAGAAGAACAAGTGACGCTCGACGAACTGACGCCGCGCGAAATCGTCACCGAACTCGACAAGTACGTTGTCGGACAAAAAGACGCGAAGCGCGCCGTCGCCATCGCCCTGCGCAACCGCATGCGCCGCCAGAAGCTCGCACCCGAAATGGCCGAAGAGGTCATCCCCAAGAACATCATCATGATCGGCCCCACCGGCGTAGGCAAAACCGAAATTGCGCGCCGCCTCGCCAAGCTGGCCAACTCGCCGTTCCTCAAGGTCGAAGCTTCCAAGTTCACCGAAGTCGGCTACGTAGGCCGCGATGTGGAATCCATGATCCGCGACCTGGTTGAGATCGCCATCGAAATGGTCCGCGAGGAAAAGCTCGAAGACGTCTCCGATAAAGCGGAGCTGAACGCCGAAGAGCGCCTGCTCGATATTCTTCTGCCTCCGACCTCGCCGCGTCCGGCCGATTCCGGCGCAACGGGCGGCGTGGTCATCGACGCCAGTACCAGCCTGACCGAATCCTCCAGCCGCACCCGCGAGAAGTTGCGCCAGCAGTTGCGCGAAGGCAAGCTCGACGACCGCACCGTGGAAATCGAAACTCGCGAACGAAATTTCCCGTCGTTCGAAATCATCTCCAACCAGGGCGTCGAGGAGATGGACGTCAATCTCAAGGACATGTTGCCCAACATCTTCGGCCAGCGCACCAAGAAGCGGAAGATGAAGGTCAACGAGGCCTTCGAATACCTGATCCAGGAAGAAGAGCAGCGCTTGATCGACATGGAGCAGGTCACGCGCGTGGCCATCGACCGCGTCGAAAACTCCGGCATCATCTTCCTCGATGAGATCGACAAGATCGCGGGCCGCGAAAGCGGCCATGGTCCGGACGTTTCGCGCGAAGGCGTGCAGCGCGACATCCTGCCTATCGTCGAAGGCACCACCGTCAACACGCGCTACGGCATGGTGCGCACCGATCACATCCTGTTCATAGCCGCGGGCGCGTTCCACGTTTCGAAGCCGAGCGACCTGATCCCCGAACTACAAGGCCGCTTCCCCATCCGCGTGGAACTGCAGTCGCTCACCATGGAAGACTTCGTTCGCATCCTGACCGAGCCTAAATCTTCGCTGACAAGGCAATACATCGCGCTGCTTGAAACCGAAGGCGTAAAGCTGGAGTTCACTCCTGACGCGCTCGAAGAAGTCGCACGCTTTGCATTTCGAGTGAACGAAGGCACGGAAAACATCGGCGCCCGCCGTCTGCACACCATAATGGAGCGAGTGCTCGACGAGATCAGTTTCGAGGCGCCTGAAAAGAAAGGCCAGGAGTTCAAAGTGGACTCAGCCTACGTGCAGAAGATGTTGAGCGAGATCGTGAAAGATCAGGATCTCTCGCGCTACATCCTGTAGGAATTCTGAACCACAAGGGACACAGAGCAGCACAGGGAAAATCGGGAGAAAATCTTCTGTGCTTCTCCGTGTACCCTGTGGTTATCTTTATGCTCTTCGCGCGACTCGCCCGCGCTCCCTGCCTCTGATACTCTTTCCTTTCCCGCATGAAAGCAAATCTTAGAAAGTTCCTCGCGCCAACCGCGCTCTGCCTGCTGCTGGCCAGTTGCGCCCAAACCGGACCGCCGCTGCCGCCGTCGCTCGAACTCCCCAAGCCCCCGACCGATCTGCGCGCCATCCGCAAAGGCAACCGCGTAACGCTGACCTGGAGCGAGCCCACGGTCACCACCGACCGCCAGAGCGTACGCTACGTCGGTCCGACCTTCGTCTGCCGCAGCCTCGAATCTGAAATCACCGAATGCGGAAATCCCGCCGCCCAGTTGCCAGCGCCATCTGCGACCGCGCCACAGAAGCGCGGATCCCGCCGCCCCGCTGAGCAGAAGTCAGGCTCCCCGCGCCCGGTTCCGCTGACCTACACGGACACGCTGCCCACATCCATGCAACAGCCCGACCCGGCCGCCGAAGTCACCTACGCCATCGAAGTCTTGAACCGCAATGCCCGCGGCGCGGGATTATCGAATCGCGTACACGTGCCCGCGGTCGTAACCCTGCCTCCGCCCGGCGATCTGGCCGCCGAACTCACGGGCGATGGCGTCGTGCTCACCTGGACGAGCGCGGGCGAATCCCAGAGCGCTCCCGCTAACTCGGCCAGCAATTCCAGCAGCGTCCAACATCGTTATCGAATCTATCGGCGCGACGAAGGCTCCGGCAAAGACGCGATTGCAGGCGAAGTCCCCGCCGGCGAGCCTGGCCCCGCGCATTTCACGGATTCAAGCTTCGAATGGGAGGGGACCTATCTCTACCGCATTACCGCCGTCAGCATCGTCAAACGGCCGGACAGCGAGGTACAGGTTGAGGGAGACGACACTCCGCCAGTACGCGTCATCGCCCATGACGTCTTTCCGCCCTCCGTCCCCGCCGGGTTACAGGCAGCATACTCGGGCGAGGGACAGAAGCCATTTATCGACCTCATCTGGGCGCCGGTCACGAACGCCGATCTCGCCGGCTACAACGTCTATCGCAGCGAAGCGAACAGCGCGGCAATCAAGCTGAATTCCGAGCTGGTGAAATCGCCGTCGTATCGCGACAGCGCCGTCGCCTCCGGCAGAACCTACACTTATTCAGTCTCGGCAGTGGATGTGCGTGGCAACGAAAGCCAGCGCTCCGAGGCAACCAGCGAGCCTGTGCCGTAGCCCGACGTCTGCAAAGTTCGCGGAAAAGTTCTTCACCACAGGGAACACAGAGGAACACAGCGGACGTCTGGAGTTTTCCCCTGTGTTCCTCTGTGCTCCCTGTGGTAAAGATTTTCGCTACCTTACAGACAACGCTGCTGGACAAACAACGCCCCTGGATTTTCCCTAAGTTCTTTCTCCCCTTGTGTTTTTGTGCTTGAATAATGTTCTGATGAAATACTGCCGATTCCAGCTCAACGGTTCCACTCACTATGGCCTGGTCGAGTCGGTCGCGGGGAGCGAAGAAATCACGCGCCTGCTCCTCCAGCCTCCGCAGCATAGCGCTGGCGACGTCGAAGGCCTTCCCAGTCGCCGCATGGACCGCATCCCGCTCGCCGAGGCATCTCTGCTGCCGCCGGTGCAGCCGACGAAGATTGTCTGCGTCGGCCGCAACTACCGCGAGCACGCCGCCGAACTCGGCAACGAGGTTCCGCAGGAGCCGCTCCTATTTTTCAAGCCGCCCTCTTCCCTGCTTCCGCCGGGTGGAACGATTCTGCGGCCCAAAGTATCCGCACGCACCGACTACGAGGGTGAACTAGGCGTCGTGATCGGCCGCCGCTGCCACCAACTCGCCGACAGCGAAGACGTGCGCCCCTACATCCTCGGCTACACCTGCGTCAATGATTTCACCGCCCGCGATCTGCAGAAAAAAGAACCGCAGTGGGTCCGCGGCAAAGGCTTCGACACTTTCTGCCCGGTCGGACCCGTGGTCGCCGACGGCATCAACATTGACCCCTGGGCCGGCGTCCAGGTCGAAACTCGCGTAAATGGCGAGGTGAAGCAGTCCGGCAACACGCGCGATTTTATTTTCCCGCTCGACGTCCTCATCCGTTACATCTCGCAGATCATGACCCTCGAACCCGGCGACCTGATCGCGACCGGCACGCCCCCCGGCGTCGGCCCGGTAGTCGCTGGCGATGCCATCGAAGTTTCGATTGAAGGCATAGGCGTGCTGCACAATGCTGTGGCTGACCAATCCTAACCGTGGAGAACGGAGCGCCCATGGAAGACTCCCAGCTTGGTTTTGAACATTGCTTCGAACTCTTGCAGGCAGGCGATGCGGACGGCCTCCGCCAATTTCTCGAACAAGATCCCGCCGCCTCCGAGGCCCGCGACGCGGGCGGCGTGAGCCTGCTCATGCACTCCCTCTATCGCGGCCGCCGCGACTTCGCGGAACTGATTGCAAGCAAGAAGAAGTCCCTCGATATCTTTGAAGCGGCTGCGCTCGGCCGTCTTGATCGTCTCAAGGAGTGCCTTCAAGATACTTCCGCCATCAACTCCCATTCCCAAGACGGCTTCACCGCCCTGCACTTCGCCTCTTACTTCGGCCAGCCCCAATCCGCCCGCCTGCTCATCGAAAGCGGCGCGGCGGTCGACGCCGTCGCCGCAAATTCAACCCAGGTCATGCCGCTGCATTCCGCCGCTTCCGCCCGCAACCTGCAAGCCGCCCGTCTTCTGCTCGAACACGGAGCGCCCAGCATTGTTAATGCCCGCCAGCAAGGAGGCTGGGTTCCGATCCACGCCGCCGCCCAAAATGGAGACCGGCCCATGCTCGAACTATTACTCAAGCACAACGCCGATCCGAAGCTAGCCAACGATGAGGGCAAGACCCCAGCTATGGTGGCAAGAGAAAAAGGCCACGAGGAGTTAGCCATCCTGCTGGAAAAGTAACCCCACTTATATGGAGCGACGGGCGTCCTCGCCCGTCCGGCGCGAACCCAGTTCGGCGGCCTCGAAAGCTGAGCCCGTGGGTCGCTAAATCTATGATTCTAATGACCCGTCAAGTGGGGCCTCCCATGCCAGTTCGAGCCAGTAAACGCCTTTGGAGCCTCGAAATCTCGCCCACGTTACCCGCGACCTTGCCCTTGCAATCTTGCTTCCCAATCTATGCATCAAACCGTCTATAATGAACTATCTGTTCCTCGGGGAAGCGAAAAGCAAAATTATGTCGACGAAGTTGAAGGTCACGGTCATTGCCAGTTCACTGGCGATTCTGCTGTTCACCGTTGTTGGCGGGTTTGTCCACGTTCGCGCTTCTTCGAATGAGGGCGCGTATCGCCAGTTGTCGGTGTACAGCGAAGTGCTGTCGCGCGTCCGCAACGATTACGTGGAGGAGCCCAACATCGCCGGCGTCACCGAGGGCGCGTTGCACGGTTTGCTGGAGTCGCTCGACGCCAATTCCAGCTACCTCTCGGCGGACGAGTACAAGCGCTACAAGACGATGAAGAGCGACGGCAAGGCCGACATCGGCGCCACCGTCTCGAAGCGCTTCGGATACGCGGCCGTGGTCGCGGTGATTCCCGGAGGACCGGCGGACAAGGCCGGCATCGAGAACACTGACATTATCGAGTCGATCGAGGGTAAGACCACGCACGATATGTCGCTGGCTGAGATTCACGGCATGTTGTTGGGCGAGGTTGGATCTACGATCACCGTGGCGGTGGTGCGGCCGCGGCGCGCCGAACCGCAGAAGATTGTGATTACGCGCGACATGGTTGCCATTCCGCCGGTGAGCGACAAGATGCTGGCCGACAGCGTCGGCTACATCAAGGTGGACGCGTTCCCCGAGGGCAAGGCGCAGGAAATCGCCGCGAAGATTCGCGACCTGCAGCGCCAGGGAGCGAAAAAGCTTGTGCTCGATCTGCGGAACTCGGCCAGTGGCGCGGAATCTGAGGGCGTCGCGACCGCCAATCTTTTTCTCGACCATGGGACCATCACTTATCTGCAGGGGCAGAAGTTCCCGCGCGAGGCTTTCAACGCCGATCCCGCCAAGGACATCACCAAGCTGCCCGTGGCCGTGCTGGTGAATCGTGGCACGGCGGGTCCGGCCGAAATTGTGGCCGCCGCCATCCTTGAGAACGCGCGCGGCGATGTGGTCGGAGACAAAACTTTCGGCGACGGCTCGGTGCAAAAACTGATCGAGATGCCCGACAACTCCGCCCTGATTCTTTCGGTCGCGAAATACTACTCGCCGAGCGGAAAGGCAATTCAGGATGCGGCCGTCACCCCGAACGTTCTGGTCGCCGACAGTACGGAAGACGACGCTGGCGTGCTGGAAGACGAAGGCGTGCCCGAGAACCCAGCCGACAAGACCGACGAAAAGAAAGAGAAACCCAGGAATCTGCAGGACGACCAACTGAACAAAGCGTTGGAAGTGTTGAAGAACCGGGAAACGAAAGGATAGGAAGTCACGTTTCAAGGTTTCAGAGTTTCAAGGTTTCAAAGTCAAGATCGCTCGCTTTGGCGGGCGGTTTTTTTTGCTCTTTGAGGATAGAGCGTCAACCCCGACGCTTCCGCGAACATTGAAACCTTGAAACCTAGCCCTTGCGTTACCATTGAAACGTTGAAACTCTGAAACCTTGAAACTTACCTTTGAACATCTTCCGACGATAGAAATTGGCGGACGGAAGCTGGTCGGACTCGTCGTGTTCGGAATGCTCGTCCTGTTCTCCGCCGCGGTGGGCGCGGCGGTTGGGCTGCTTCTGGTCTATTCGACGGACCTGCCTCAGGTCGAAGAACTCGAACGTTACCGTCCCAGTTCCGTCACCGAACTCTATGACACGCAAGGCCGAGTCATCGGAACCTTCGCGCTGCAGCGCCGCGTCATCGCCAGCTATGACGATTATCCGGAAGTTCTCCGCAACGCGCTGGTCTCGATCGAAGACAAAGACTTCTACCGGCATTCGGGCATCAACGTCTGGCGCATCGTGGGCGCTGCCTATCGCGATATCGAATCCGGCGGGAAGGTGCAAGGCGCATCGACGCTCACCATGCAGCTTGCCCGCAATCTGTTTCTTTCTCCCGATCGCTCGTTTTATCGTAAGGTGCAGGAGGCGCTGCTCGCCATCCAAATCGAGCGGCGCTTCACCAAGCCGCAGATCTTCACGCTCTACGCCAACCAGATTTTTCTCGGCCACGGCGCCTACGGATATGAGGCGGCCTCGGAATACTATTTCAGCAAGCCCGCCAAGAAGCTGAAACTCGAAGAAGCGGCGCTGCTCGCGGGACTCCCCAAAGCACCGCAATATTACTCACCCATCAACCACCCGGAACGCGCCCTCAAGCGGCGCAACCTGGTGCTAAACGCCATGCTGGAGGACGGCAAGATCACCGCAGCCCAGGCTGCGGAAGCGAAGAGCAAGCCCATCGTGCTCGACTTGCAGAAAGATCCGAATTCGCTGGCTCCGCACTATGTGGAGGAAATTCGCCGCTACCTGGAAGCGAAGTATGGCAGCGACCAGGTTCACGAAGGCGGGCTGCGCGTCTACACCTCGCTCGACATGGATCTGCAGAAGTCGGCGCGCCAGGCGCTGCTCGACGGCCTCGCCGCCTACGAGCGCCGACACGGCTGGCACGGCAAACTCGTGAACGTAATTGCCCAAGGTGAAAAGCTCAACACCTACGCAGATCCGGATTGGGATGAAGAGCCCGAAGTCAACGGCTACATGCACGCGCTGGTAACACACGTTTCGCCCACCGCCGCCGAGGTCCGCTTCGGCCAGCGCACGGCCACGCTGGCGCCATCCGATCTAGCCTGGACGAAGCTCAAGATCAAGCTTCCCGACATTCTCCACGCGGGCGACGTGGTCTACATCAAAGTGCTCGCCCTTGATGCCGGCGGAAAAGCGCGCGTCAGTCTGGAGGAGGATTCAGGCGCCGAAGGGGCGCTCGTAGCCATCGACAACGCGACTGGAGAGATCAAGGCCATGGTCGGCGGCCGCGATTTCAATCTCTCCAAATTCAACCGCGCCACGCAGGCGCTGCGCCAAGTTGGGTCGTCTTTCAAACCATACGTTTATACTGCCGTGATCGATCAGGGCGGCAGCCCCGACGACACCATCGTGGATGCGCCGGTAACTTTTCAAACTGCCTCGGGTCCATATTCGCCGCACAATTACGACGATAAATTTGAGGGTACCATCACGCTGCGCCGCGCGCTCGCGCAGTCCAGAAACATTCCCGCGCTCAAACTGGCCGACCGCATCGGCATCAAGACGGTGATCGAATACGCGCACCGCTTCGGCATTACCGCCAACATTCCCGCCTATCTTCCGGTGGCGCTGGGATCGGCGGAAATCACTCCGCTCGAGCAGACCTCGGCCTTCACCGTGTTTCCGAACGACGGAGTGCGCGTCGCTCCGCGCTACATCACCCGGGTAACCGACTACGAAGGCCGCGTTCTAGAAGAAGATTATTCGGACGTCAAAGACGCCGTCAGTTCGCGCACCGCGCGCATCATGACGTCCATGTTGCGGGAGGTCGTGCTCCATGGCACCGCGGTCGCAGCCGCCAAAATGCCCTATCCGCTGGCAGGCAAGACAGGAACGACCAACGATTTCACCGACGCCTGGTTCGTAGGCTTTTCTCCGTCGCTAACCTGCGGCGTCTGGATCGGCTTCGACGAAAAAAGATCGCTCGGCGAGAAAGAAACCGGAGGCCACGCCGCCCTGCCCATCTGGATGCAGTTCATGACCGTCGCGCTGGCCGGCAAAGATCCGGGCGAATTCCAGCCTGTGCCAAATCAAGGGAACTCAGCCGTCGCGCGAAAAGTTGACACGCCCGACGTAGCGCCCGGCGACGGCGAATTGCATTAAGTGTTCGTGTGGGGACGGGCGCCCTCGCCCGTCCAAGCCGAGCGCAGCTCGGCAGCTGCCGGTGGCCACAGCAACTCTCGGATTCGCTATAGACACAGTCGCCGGCTCTCAGTCATCAGCTTTCAGAAGCATTTCCCGACCAGTCGTCCCATCCGCACAATTCGATAAAGAGGAAACAGCGCCTCCGGCAATCGGACCGCCGCAATATCTCCCGCGCCCGGCGTCCAGGCCAGTCGCCAGAGATATCGCCAGCGGGCGCCGCGCCGCTCGCGCAGTTTCATGATCAGGAGGAAGTATTCCGTGGATTCGAAATCGTAGTTCGCACCGCGAGCGAGACGCTTGGCGAATTCGCTGCCGAGAGCGGCCACCCGAGAATCGGCCGCAATCATTTGTTCGGCAGGTTCGGGGAGCTCCGCATGAAGCACGTTCTTAACCAGCCAGAAACTGACGCCGAGAATGCGGGCGATTCCGAGCGCGCGCGCCCGCGAGAGCACCAGCGAGTAGTCGATGGTCTGAGTTCCGGACTGAGACCGCAAAGTCTCCGCAATATCCACCAGCCAGATCAGGCGCGTCCACAGATGCTTGGCGGCGTGCAGGCAGAGCACCAGCAGCGAATCTTCGGGTGACAGGCATGGCACTTCGCGCCCGCCGACGACGGTGCGTCCAGCGCGCGCCAGCAGATCCTCCACGCCGAGATCAACCGCATAAAAATGCGGAATCAGCGCCCACTGCAGTTCCACCAGGTGCTTTCCCGCCGCGCTGTCAAACGAGCACTCATAGCCCGTCCGCAGCCACAGTCGCTCGATCGCGGGAGTGGGATCCGCGGAAGGCCGGTAGCCGATTCCGGCTAGAGCCCGCTTGGCGCGTTCGAAGTCGGCGGGAGAAACCAGGAAGTCGAGATCCACAAAACTGCGCAGCCCGAGATCGCGGTAAAGCGATTGCGCCAACGCCGGCCCTTTATAAGGGATTGCCCGCAACTGCCCGCGCTCGAACTGCTCCATGATGCGCGCCAGTTCGGCGGTGAACCACAAGCTGCGCCGCAGGTTCGTTTCGTACGCGGATCGCAGCGTGCGCTCGACCTCGGGTGGGAGCCCGCGAGCATGCTCCATCAGGTTGCGCGCCGCGAGCGGCAGGACTCCGTGCTGCTCAGCGAAGCGAAGAACTTCGCTCCAGTCGAGTGCTGCGAGATCCCAATTCGCGATGCGATCGAGCCGCTCCGGAGACAGCTCCACGCCTGCCAACACGCACAGGAGCACAAATTCGTCTGCTCTGGGCCGCGCAGTGCTCGACATGGAAGAGGGAGGCAGGAGTTCGGTCATGGAAGTTCAGCGCCTAAATGCGCGTCAATGCTGGAGCGTTTGCGGCATGCCTGAAGGCATGTCCTGATACGAATCTGGCTCATTCCGCGAACCGACAGACAAGCGAGATTAATCGGGATCGCGAATCGCCACTATAATACAGAGTCTTCGGCGCGCGTCTGAAACTTCGCTCGCCGTGGGCTGTTCGGGATTCGCCGTTGGCAATTCGTAGTTTGTCATTCGGATCGTTGCCGTTCGCACTTCGCCGATTCATTTCATGGACCGAGTCGTCTTCGAATCCGTCAGCAAGGTATTTCGCCATCGCCCTGCTCTGTTCAATTGGTTTGGACGAGAACGGGGCGGCGAAACCGTTGCCTTGAAAGACGTTTCGTTCTCAGCAACTGGCGAGGAGGTCTTAGTGTTGCTCGGCCCGAACGGCAGCGGGAAAACCACGGCGCTCAAGCTGATCTCGACCATGCTCCTGCCCGACGCGGGATCGGTACGCGTGGGCGGCTTCGATGCGCAGCGCGATGCCGGCGCAGTGCGGCGCCAAGTCGGCATCGCCGTCGCCGCCGAGCGCTCATTTTTCCCGCGTCTCTCCGCGCGCGAAAACCTTGATTTTTTTGCTGCGCTCGACGAAGTTCCGCGCAGCGGGCGGGCGCAGCGGATCAAAGAGGTTCTTCGCGATACCGGCCTCGAAGAGCAATCTGACACGCTGGTTATGAAGTTTTCCAGCGGCATGTACCAGCGACTTGGCATCGCGCGCGCCCTAGTCAAGCGGCCCAGCGTGCTCTTGCTCGACGAGCCGACTCGCAGCCTCGACGCCGCCACCACGGCACACTTCTGGGCCACGATCCGTGCCTTGGCACGGCAGCAGACCACCGTTCTGCTCGCCACCCACAACTTCTCGGAAGCAGCCGCGGTCGGGGATCGCCTGCTGCTGCTGCATCGCGGCGAATTGCTAGCCGATCGCTCGATGGACGATGGCGAAAACGCCGACGCGCTACGAACCTATTACTTCCACATGACCGGAGAGATTGACGAGGCTGTGCTCAAGCTCTAAAGATTTGCGATTGGCAATTTGTAATTGGAAATTGTGTTTCGGACTGATCGCTCTCAGAAGGCGCTGTTCGTCGTTCGCGATTCGCTGTTCGTGAGAACCGTTCGTCCGGCGAAAAGCGAACAGCGAACGACGAGCTTCAAATTACAAATGTGCTTATGACTTCGACTCTCGACAAACTCTACGCCATCCTGCGGCGCGATCTGCTCACGGCCGTCCGCCACCGCAGCGGGTTTGTCGTGACCCTGGTCGGAGTGTTCACCGAATTGGCCGCTTTTTATTTTCTGTCCCGCGCCATCGGCCCCGGCTTTCGGCCCGGTGGCGTCGAGTATTTCCCTTTCCTTCTGGTCGGCACCGGCATCTACACTTTTTTTGTAATGAGCGCGCAAGCCTTCCTCAGCGCAGTGCAGGAAGCGCAGCAGACGGGCACCCTGGAAGTGCTGATGACGACTTCCACCGCGCCGGCTGAGCTCGTCATGCTCAGCTCCATTTCCGCCTTTGCCGGAAATCTGCTCAATCTGCTGGTCTATCTTTTCGCGGGGGTAGCGGTTTTCCGGGCAGCGGTCCACGCCAACTTCTTTTCGTGCCTAGCGGTATTGATTTTTTCTCTGGCCATCGCCCTGGCGCTGGGAATCACGGCGGCCACGCTCCAGGTTGCGTTTCAGAAAGGCTCGGCACTGCTGTGGCTGCTCGGTTCGGGACTCTGGTTTCTGAGCGGAGCCATGTTCCCGATCCAGAGTTTGCCCCGTCCGCTCGAACTTCTGGCGCGCGCGGTTCCTCTCACTTACGCCATCGATGGAATGCGCCGCGCGCTGCTGGAGGGGCAGTCCATGACAACCATGGCTCCTGCACTGGCCGTGCTGGCCGGGTTCGCAGTGGTCATGCTGCCGCTCGCGCTGGCCGGACTGTCGCTAAGTTTGCGGCGCGCGCGGCGGAATGGAACTCTCTCATTTTATTGAGGATGTTGATCCGTCTTCCTCGGATCGCGCCCCGTGGTATTGGCACCAGGGAAACCCCTGTAGTACACTGCCATTACTTTTTAAAATGGGGGATAAGCCAGCCGTTGTGGTTCGACTAACTGGCTTCACCAACTATGACCGACAATCGGGCCACTCGCGAGAAGCCCCAGCTACCGGGCAACGCCGGTAAAGAGAAGAAGGTCTATCAGAAGCCCGCATTGCGTTACGAACGGGTTTTCGAGACGCTCGCTCTATCTTGCGGCAAGATCGGCTCCTCCACTCCCTCATGTCAGTTCTCGCGAAAAACTTCCTGACGCTGGAAAACACCACGAGTGCTCCGCGCTCGAGTGAGAGCCTGGACCGCTCAGCGCTGGTGGCGGACGCATTGCGTCAAAGCGGTGGTTTGGCTGTGCGCGTGCGGCTGCGCGTTTACGGAGAAAGCATGTTGCCCGCTCTTTGGCCGGGAGACGTGGTCGAGATCGCGAGCTGCTCGCTCGAAGACGTCCGGCCCGGCGAAATCGTGCTCGCCCGGCGTGACGGTCGCCTGTTTCTGCATCGCTTCGTGGCTGCATGCACGCCAAACGGATTCCTGCTGCGCGGCGATTCCATGCCCGGCTCCGACCCCGTGTTTCCTGCCGAAGCGCTGCTGGGCCGGCTCGTGCGCAGCACTGACGAAGAGCAAGGCTTCTCCGCAGGGGCTCGGCGCCCGTCGTTTAACGTGAAATGGTCCAGCGTGAAGTGGCCTAGCGTGAAGTGGCTGGGCGCGAGGTGCTCTCGCACCCTGGGAATGCTGCTCTGCCATTGCGGCGTGGCCCGCCGTCTTGCTCTGAAACTTCACCGCCGCCGTGATGCATCCGCGCGCGAATTTCGAGACCCTGAACCAGTCGCCGAGCTTCGTTCGCCAGAGCTGGGTTCCGCCGATCTGGGAGCGTTGTGATAGCCGCGGCCCGCAAGGTCGCGTGTGTCGAAATCGGAGGAATCCCGATTGCTTTGTCCACCTCTGACCAGGGCTTTTTTGATCTGCTCCGACAACGCTATTACGGGTTCCTGAGTTCTTCGCGTCCCGAGTTTGAGCTGGAGTTCGATCTTACCCGTACGGGGCCAGTTTCCGATAACGACGTTCGGGTCCGCCGCGAAGGCAACAGTCGTGAAGGCAACAGTAAAGACTGGCTCATTGAGCGCGGAGACTTCCGCGCCTGTTGGGACCCGCTCACCGGACGAGGCACGGTGCGGCAAAATGCCAACCCGTACTCTCTCGATTCCGTGCTGCGCATACTGCACAGCCTGATTCTCGCCGAGCGCGGAGGGTTTCTGCTGCACGCTGCCAGCGCGATTTGCGATAACCGGGCATATCTCTTCTCGGGCGTGTCGGGCGCGGGCAAAACCACGATCACGCGCCTGGCGCCAGCGGACGTCACTTTGCTCACCGACGAGATTTCCTACGTGCGCCCGAGCGCCGACGGGTACTCGGCATTCGGCACTCCTTTTGCCGGAGAACTCGCCAAGCCCGGTGAAAACCGTACCGCGCCGGTCTCGGCTCTGTTTTTTCTGGAGCAGGGTCCGGAGAACCGAGTCGATGAGTTGCCCTCCGCCGATGCCGTACGCCGCCTGATGCGCAATATTCTGTTCTTCGCCGAGGACAAGGACTTGGTGGAAAAGCTCTTCGCCACCGCCTGCGATTTCGTCGCCAGGGTTCCCATTTGCCGCCTGACGTTCTATCCTGATGCCAGGGTGTGGGACGAAGTTCATAAGGTCGCACGCAACCTCCAGCGAGTGCCCGAGCATGCCTGAAAATTGCATTTACATTGCGCGCAGTTCCGCCATTGCTGCACGCGCGCTGGCCGGCGAAATGATGGTGATGAACTCGGCCGATTCTACGTTCTTCACGCTGAACGAGGTTGCCACCGCCATCTTTCAAGCTGCCGACGGCCACACTCCTCTGCGGGAAATAGTCCGTAACCGGATCTGCGAGCAATTTGACGTCGATCCCGAACAGGCGCAGGCCGACGCCGAGCAATTCGTCGCCGAGCTTTCCGGCCACGGAATTCTCATCGTTTCCGATCAGCCGCTGCCCTCGGAGGCTCCCTGATGAGCCTGATGAGCGAAGTAGGCCAGAAAGCATTTAACCTCGGCGTACCCCTCGCCGTGCACATGGATGTCACGTATCGCTGCAACGAGCGCTGCGTGCATTGTTATCTCGATCACGACGACCATGGCGAAATGACAACCGCCGAAATCAAGGATGCGCTCGATCAACTGGCCGAGGCCGGCGTCTTCTTTCTCACCTTCAGCGGCGGCGAGGTTTTTATGCGCCGCGATTTCTTTGAGATTGTCGAGCACGCGCGGCGTCTCCTGTTCAACGTCAAGATCAAGACTAACGCGGTCATGATCCACGAAGAGGAAGCGCGCAGACTTCGCGAACTGGCCGTGGACACGATCCAGATCAGCGTCTACTCGCATCGTCCCGAAGTTCACGATGCCATCACCAAGCTGCCGCACTCGTTCGAACGCACCGTCAAATCCATTCGCTTCTTGCGCGAACAAGGGCTGCGAGTGACCATCGCCAATGTGCTGATGACGGTGAATTCCTCCGATCATCTGGGCGTGCAAAAACTGGCCGCCGAACTCGGCGTGCATTACACGCTCGATCCCACCATCACCCCCATGATGGACGGCGACACATCCGTTCTTGCGCTGCGCATTCCGGGAAAGGAACTCCCTGAAGTTTTCCGCAATCCTGCGCTGGTGGGCAGCCAGAAGGAGTTCTGCGCTCCTCCCAAGCCGCCCTCGAATGAGGACCTTGAAGGTTACTCGTGCAGCGCGGGCCATTCTTTTTGCTACATTTCGCCCTACGGCGAGGTCTTTCCCTGCGTGCAGTTTCCGCTTCCCACGGGAAATATTCGCCAGCAGAAATTCTTGGATATCTGGAATTTTTCCCCGCAGATGAAAGAGGTTCGCTCGATCCAGGCCAAAGACCTGACCGTGTGCTCGTCGTGCTCGCACGTCACCAGTTGCACGCGCTGTCCGGGGTTGGCGTACGTGGAAGGAAGCATGCGCGGCCCATCCACCGCGGATTGCGAGAAGTCGTTTTACCGGACGGGCGTGCCGACGGCGAACATGCTGCGGCAAGGGCTGTCGAAACCACGCACCGTGTCAGGCAACACGGCGCCACTGATTCAGATTCGGCCGATTGCGGTTCCCGCGTGATGCCGGTGGGCGCGCTAGGATTTGCGCCCGGCCACGGCGTTTTGGCTGCGCTTTAAATCAACCACCGCTTCCGCACTGGCCAGTTGCTCGAGGATGCGCTGCAAGGCGGCGCGGACGTCGTGCGTGGCCTCACTGAACTTCACCGCCGCCCCAATACCCATGTCCAGGCGGACGACCTCGCTTTCAATCGTAACGTTCGTACGTTCGTGCGAGAAGGCGAGTGTCAACACCGATCCGGGCAACAGGAGGCCGCTGGTTTCAACGTAGCAACCGCCCAAGCTAATGTTGGTAACGATGCCCAGGATCGCGCGTTCCTGGTTCTCTCCGGAGATTTCCGTGGTCAGCCGCCCGCGCACTCGCGGATACAGACGCCGGTTCTTCTGGCCCGACTGGCTTTGCTTCTGCAGGTACATCCGTTTGTCCGCTTCGGAGAGGATCTTTTCGGCATCCATCCCGTCTTCGGGATATACTGCCTTGCCCACGCTGAGCGATAGAATGTCCTCGTTGCAGACGTCCTTTCCCGCCTGTTTTGCCAGCTCTCGCATCTGTTCCGCCTTGCGCGCGGTCGCTTCGGGCGTGAGTCCAGGAGCGATCACCACGAATTCGTCGCCGCCCATGCGCGCCACGTAATCGTACTCACGGCTGGTTTCCTTGAGGGCGTGGGCAAAAAGCCGCAGTACGCGGTTCCCTTCCAGGTGTCCAAAACGGTCGTTGATCTGCTTGAAGCCGTCCATGTCGGCGACCATCACGGTCAGCGTGTTGTTGTCGCGTTTGCAGCGCGCCATTTCCCGGTCGAGTTGCAGGAACAGCGAGCGAGCATTGGGAAGGCCAGTCAGGTAATCGGTAACCGCGGAACTCTCCGCCTGCTCATATTTCTTCGCGTTCTCGATGGCGAGCGCCATCTTGGAACTTACCGCCTGCAAAATGCGCAGGTGGTCGGAGGTAAAGAAATCTCTCTCCGCATGGTACAAAGCGACCACCCCGACCACGCCCTGCAAGCCCTCCAGCGGAACGGCGAGCGCTGAGTTCAGCGTGCTGTACTTCGAAGGATCGTTCAGATAGCCGGGCTCGACCGAAGGGTTGCCATTCAGGATAGGTTTAAGGTTTTGCGCTACCCAGCCCGAGAGCCCTTGTCCCATCGGAATGCGCAACGAGGCAAACAGCCGGAAGTTGTCGCCGTTGACATATTCCGGCACCAGTTCATCGCCATGGCGGACGTAGATCGCAATCGCATCGTAAGGCATCGCCCGCCGCAGCTTCACCGCAAACACCGAGAGCGTTTCGCCCAGGCTGAGGGAGGCCCCCAGATCCTGCGTGAGTTCGAACAGCGTCTGCGCTTCCTGACGCGCGGCTGCGATCGAACCCAGAAAACTGCGCTCCCCTAATTGCCGCTGGCCTTGCGCTTCGAATCCCGCGGCCGGCTTGATGATCGACTCCGCATTCGCGTCTTTGTCTTTGACTTCCGTGGACAGTTTCTGCTTGCCCAAGCTGTCCGTTCGCTCGTGGACCAGTTGCTCCAGGTCCACGTATCTTTTCTTGAGCACGTTGACCACTTGCGGATCAAAAGACTTTCCCGATTCATCCACCAGGCGCGCCATCGCTTCATTCAGTGGCAGCGCCCGCCGATATTGCCGATCCGAAGCCAACGCGTCCAGAAAATCCACTGCCGCCAGGATGCGCGCCCCAATCGGAATCTGGGTCCCGCGCAATCCCATCGGATAGCCGGTGCCGTCGAACTTCTCGTGATGGGCCCGCACGATGGGCACGACCGGATAGGGGAAACGCACCCGCTCCAGAATTTCCGCTCCCACCAGCGGATGAATCTTCATCTTTTCGAACTCTTCCGGCGTCAGGCGCCCCGGTTTCGAGATGATGTGCTCGGGAATCGCCAGCTTGCCGATGTCGTGCAGCAAGGCGGCGGCCTGCAAGGCCTCCATTCCCTCCCGGTCAACCTTGAGTTCCTTGGCAACCTCGACGGCGTACACGCGAACCCTCTGCAAGTGATCGTGGGTCGTCTGATCCTTGGCCTCGATGGCGAGTGCGAGCGCCTCGATGGTGCGCATATGCAAGTCGGCCATCTCTTCCACGTGCCGCTTCTCGTCTTCCAGTTTACCCAGGTACAGCCGGTAGGAACGATAGATAAGGTAAACCACGGGCAGCGTCAGCAACGACGTCTGCCAGTCGGTAAAGCCGTGCAGCCAACTCATCATGCCGGCCACGCCCGCGCCCACCAGGTAGTAGGGGAAACTCCAGAAGTAGCAGTCCGCCCAGATCTTCCGCAGCGACTTGTGCTCGGTCAGCGAGATGACGGCCGCCACCGGAAGCGTATTGGCCACGAAGTAAACCGACGCCGCCAGAAACAGCAATGTGGAGGGGTTGTGCACGGCGCGATGCAGCAACGAAAAGCGATAGACGGAGAACGTCACCGCGATGGCCAGCGCGGTCGAGCAGACGTTGAAGGCGACGTGAAGCGGCACCGGACGATCGGGGCCTATGCACTGCACGACCACCGCCGCGCAGCCCAGTGCCATGGCTTCCGACAAGCTCAGTTCCAGCACGCCCAGGAGCAGAAAGAGAAAGTTCACCGACATCGTCCCGGTAATTCCGGGCAGGTTCACCTTGAGCCGCGACGCCGCCAGCGCAATGACCAGATAACTGATAAATTTGAGCGGATTCTCGCTCCTGCCGTGCCAGACCGAATAGGTCAGGACGGTCGTTCCGCAGAGCACGACCACGCCGATAAAAAAGCGCGGTGCCGCGCTCATGTCCCTCCAGGATTGAGGGCGAGTTTTCATTTGCAGACGAACTCCTGCCCAGGAAGCCGGGGGTCAATTTCCCCGAGGGCAAAATGAGCCAACACTCATTGATAACAGGCACGGGAGGGGCAGGAAAGCATTCGGATATTTGGAGGTAAACTTTGGTAACCTGGACAGTGACCTTCGGGCCCTGTTCGCCCTGGGAGCGCTCTAAAATGCAGCTCTTAAGCCATAGAAAAGACAATGCCAACGGTCGGCCCTGGCGAACATCTCGCCAAACCATGAACTTGTCGCCCCGCTGCATCGTATAACCGATGCAGCAGAGGGGTAGTGGGCTAGGTAGCCCACTACCAGCAGAGGGCAGGTTTGACTTGCTGGAACTCTCAGGCCTACCATAAATGGCTCTCTCCCAGGAGTGTTCCCCGCCATGACCGGCCAGACTATGATCGGCCAGACCATCTCCCACTACCGCGTTCTCTCGCAGTTAGGGGGAGGAGGCATGGGCGTGGTGTACGAAGCCGAGGACATCAACCTGGGCCGCCATGTCGCGCTCAAGTTCCTGCCTCCAGAAACGGAAAAAGATCCGCTGGCCCTCGACCGTTTTCAGCGCGAAGCGCGCGCCGCCTCCGCCCTGAATCACCCGAATATCTGCACCATCTACGAGGTTGGCGAGGACGGCGGACGCCACTTCATCGCCATGGAGTTGCTGGAAGGCGAGACGCTCAAGAGCCGCATCCACGCCCAGTCCCAAAGCCAAACAGTCGACCTTGAGCAACTGATCGATCTCGCCATTCAGATCGCCGACGCTCTCGACGCCGCCCATGCCAAGGGCATCGTCCACCGCGACATCAAACCCGCCAACATTTTCGTGACCAGCCGCAACCAGGCCAAGATTCTCGATTTCGGCTTGGCCAAGCGCACCGCCAAACCCTCCCTGCTGTCCGCCGCCACCATCGGTTCCGCCGCGACCGTCGACGAGCCGTTCCTGACCAGCCCGGGATCGACCGTCGGCACCGTGGCCTACATGTCTCCGGAGCAGGCGCGGGGCAAGGATCTCGACGCCCGCACCGACCTGTTCTCGTTCGGCGCCGTGCTCTATGAGATGGCCACCGGGGCGCTGCCCTTCCGCGGGGACACCTCCGCCGTTATTTTCGAAGCCATTCTGAATCGCCCGCCGACTCCACCGCTTCGCCTGAACCCCGACCTGCCGCCGCAGTTTGAAGGGATATTAAACAAACTGCTCGAAAAGGACCGCGACCTGCGCTATCAGAGCGCCGCCGACGTGTGTTCCGACTTGAAGCGCCTCAAACGCGACTCGGAATCGGGTACGATTGCCGCCGCGACTTCTTCCAGTGCTTCGATCCGCAGCGCTTCGCTTCGCGGACCAGCGCCGCAAAGTCGAAGCCGCAAGTTGCCCCTTTGGCTGATCCCGGCTCTGATCGTCGCGCTGGTCGCCGCCGGCATTGGCTTCGTGTTTCTCAAGCGCGGCCACGCCCTCACCGAAAAAGATTCGATCCTGATCGCCGATTTCGTGAATACCACCGCCGATCCTGTCTTCGACGGCACGCTCAAGAAAGCGCTGGCCGTCGATCTGGGGCAATCGCCGTATCTGAACGTTTTCCCCGACCAGAAAATCCGCCAGACCTTGCAGTTCATGGGACGCAGCCCCGGCGACCGCATCACCAGCGACGTCGGTCGCGAAATCTGCCAGCGCGACGGCATCAAGGCCATGCTGAACGGCAGCATCGATAGCGTTGGAGGCCAGTACGTCATCAGTCTGGAAGCCACCAATGTCGCTTCCGGCGATTCGCTCGGACGCCAGCAGGCGCAAGCGGACCGCAAAGAAGATGTGCTGAACGCGCTGCATACCGCCGCCACCAAACTCCGCAGTCAGCTGGGCGAGTCGTTGTCCATGGTGCAGAAATACGATATGCCCCTTTCCATGGCCACCACTTCATCCCTGGAGGCGCTGAAGGCGCTGAGCCTGGGCGACGCCAAGCACAACATGAGCGACGAACTGGGCGCGATTCCGGACTACCAGCGCGCCATCGAAATCGATCCTAATTTCGCCATGGCCTATGCCCGCCTCGGCGCAATCTACAGCAACCTCGGGCAGACCGAGTTGTCGGAACAGAACCGTCAAAAAGCCTTCGAGCTGCGCGATCGAGCCAGCGAGCGCGAAAAGCTCTACATCATGTCCCACTATTACTCGGACAGTGGCCAATTCGATAAAGGCATCACCGCTTACGAACTCTATCGCCAGACCTACCCGCGGGATTCCACCCCCTTCAACAATCTGGCGAATATCTACAACCAGCTCGGACAATTCGACAACGCGTTAGAGAACGCAAAGCATGCCGTGGAGATCGATCCCGACAGTGTGAGCGCTTACTACAATGTCGCCATAGCTTATGGCGGACTGAACCGGGTCGAGGAAGAGCGCGCTACCCTTAATGCCTTATTCCAGCGCAAGGGATCCAATCCAGGCCTCCGCGTGGTGCTGGCTGGTTTGGACTGGTCCGAAGGCAAAGACGCCGACATGGAGAAGGAACTGCAGAGCGCCGCCACCACCCCGGACGGAGGATTGGCCGTTCTCGGCTTCCGCGTTGGCCTGGCCAGCGCCCGTGGGCAAGTGCGCCAGACGCGCGAATTCGCGCGCCAGTTCGAAGAGGCGTTGGATCGCCTTCACCTGCAAGGCCGGGCCGACACCGAAGCGCAGCTTTCCAGTACCGAGGCATTAGTAGGCGATCATGCCGAGGCTAACAACGACGCCACCGAGGCGCTGCGCTCATCCCAAACTCTCTCCGTCATAGGGAGTGTCGCCACCACCTCCGCCATCTTGCGCCAGGACCAGAAAGCGATCGCTTTGGCCGACGAGATTCAGCGCACTCACCCGAATGACACCAGGGCAGTGAACGTGATCGTCCCGCTGATTCGCGCGATAGCCGCCCTGCGGCCTTCAAACCCCGCGAAAGCTGACCCGGCAAAGGCCATTGACTTCCTCAACACGGCCGCCCTTTACGCTCGCGCCAGCGCCGATGTTTTTTTCGTCCGAGGCATTGCCTACGAGCAGGCCGGACGTTACGCCGAAGCGCAGCAGGATCTTCAGAAGGTCTTGGAATTCAAATCCCACAATGGCCCCGATATAGTGTTCGCTCTCGCTCAACTGGAGCTGGGCCGATTGTTTCAGAAGCAGGGCGACCTTCCCAAAGCACGCGTCGCCTATCAGAACTTCCTCGCTGACTGGAAAGACGCCGACCCCGGCGTCCCGCTCCTCCACGAAGCCCAAGCGGAATACGCAAAACTACAGTAGAAACGCGGCTTGCGGCGTCTCCGTCCACGTGATTTCTCACTCTCCATCAGATATTTTTGTCATCCCGAGCGTAGCGAGGGATCTGCATTTTGCGAGCGAACTGCAGATCCCTCGCTACGCTCGGGATGACAATTTATAAGGGGTATAGGTGAAGCTGCCCCCGATAGGCTCTCCCCACCGCCCCCTAGAAGTGAAATCCAATCTGAGCCGTCAGCGCCCGCGGCGTCACATAGTGCGTCCCGCTGAAGGTCGAAAGGAAGTTATACAGCGCCAGCTTGTTGGCGATGTTAATGGCAGTGAGCGTGAGACTCCACTTGTAATGGTCGCCTTTGAACAGGTTGTCGTCGCCCACTGAAACGTCGAACAGGTTGCGCGACGCGATGCGCGGCGGATTGTGATCGTCGTTCTCGGCTCCATTCGCCGGGACTTTGATAAGACTGGATCCGAGCGGCGCCGGGCACGGGGAAGGCAGCGGGTTAGTCGGCGTTGCGTGGTGGAGAACACCGTCGCTGGTGGTACAAGTGAATCCCGCTTCGAATTCCTGATCGGCGCTCAGGGGATTTCCGAAGACATCCTGCAAAAAAACGGCGGGTGGCCCGGTTTGTACTGACTGGGGGCAATCGTTGCTTTGGCCTAACCCATAACACGGTGCATTGCCGGCCACCAGCCCGCTGTCGAAGCGCCAGTTGAAACCGAACCACGGACCGCGCTTCCAGGGCTGGTATTGCAAGTGGGTCGTCTCGTTGAACTTCTCGTCGTGGTCAATGCGGAACGGGAGTCCGGCGCCGGTCGACACCGTCGCACCCGCTCCGCCGATCTGCGGCTGGAAGAAGCGCGCCGCTACGCTGGAGAAGACCACCTGCGCCGAAAAGCCATGCAGGTTCGGTACTTTCACGCTGCCCGCGTATCCGGGAATTTTGGCGTTGTGCCATTCAATGGGAAAAGTGATCGGAGTGTTTCCGAGCACACTGAAATCGTAGCCATTGTGCGTGTACTTCGTGATCCACTCGCCGGAAAAGACCAGGTATTTACCGAAGGCCTGCTCGATCCCAGCGTGGAATTCATTGCGAAAGCCCGGACTTAGGGCCCCGCTCGACACACCGGTACAGGCAAGAAACGGACGTAAAACCTGGTTGCCGCATCCGGTGCTGGAAAGTATCAGGTTCTCATTGAAAGGAGATTCCAGCGTGCGCGCGTAGGAAACCCGGAGAATCGTGCTCGTCTTCTTGACGTTGTAAGCGATCCCGACGCGAGGCTCGGCCTGTCGCGCAACGGTGAGACCGTTGTAGAGATCGCCGCGCAAGCCGAGGTTCAAAGACCAGTTCCCTTTCGTGATCGCGTCCCGAATGTAGAGAGCAAGCTCCTTCACGTCGGTGTGGCCATTGAAAGTGTACGGGCTTCCACCGCGGGTCAAGTCGTAGGGAAGCAGATTCGTGCCGGTCGGATTGAAGTTAGGGTAAAAAGCGGTGCCCGGCGAATTAGCGGCAATGTTTTCCTGGTAGCCGTTGGCGCCGCATTGCGAAGGATCGGTGAAACCCGGCACGGGAACGTCAGGGTTCGTTGCCGTTGCCAGAGTTATGCAAGGCGCGTTGTAAGCTGGGTCGACAATGCCGATCGTGTCGTTTTCATTGAGAAAAGTCTGCTCGTAGGTGACGCCAGCCTTGATGTTATTCACTCCTTTGACATAGGAGAGATCGGATCGAATCCCCGCGTTGGTGAGCGTGCGGTTCTGCCCCACCGACTGCCGCTGCAGACTCGGCGGCCCCAGGTCCGCGAAAGGATCGCCACTCGGGTAGTAGTTGTAATCGTCGCGGCGCACGAATGCGCCCAAGGTAAATACCGCGGTCGTACTTATCACCCGCGTCCACGAGGGGGCGATGTTAAAGGTCCCGATCTTGGAGCGCTGGTCGGTCGGCCCGACCGTAGCGCCTTCCGTAAATCCGGTAGAAGTACCGATGGGAACTACGCCCCCGTAGTTTTCCACTTGAGGAAGAACTGTGTCCAGTCCACTCCACGCCGTGGCGTTTTGGGCATCCAAGGAATTCGGAGTCTGGAACCAGCTCCGGCTGTAGCCGAAGTTCAGGTGAATCGAGTCGGCGGCCGAGAGTTGGAAATCTACGCGATCGAAAAGATTCTGTTCGTTGCCCTTGTCGTGGATCACAGCGAACTCTGGCGGATCCAGGAACCGGCCCGTGTTCAAACCCCCTATGGAGATGAAATTTCCCCAGTTCTTACCTCCGTAAGCAACGTCGGCCGCCACTTCGGATGTTCCAAACGACCCATAGGAAGTAGTCACGCTGCCATGGGGTGTGGTGATGCCCTGGCCCGAGCGCGTAGCCGCCACAATCACCACGCTGGTCTTGCCTCCGTATTCGGCAGGCGGTGCGCCAGATATAACTTCCATCGATTGGATGGAATCGAGTGGGATCTGATTGGAAAACACTTTACTGTGCTGGTCGGTATCGGGCTGGCCGTCGACGTTGATCGAATTCTCCGCGTGGTCGCCGAGCCCGTGGTAGAGGCCATTGGAATCGGCAGCGATTCCCGGCGTGGAGAGAGTCACCAGCGAGCTAAGCGACGACGACGCGCTTTCCAGGGGAATTCTGTCGAATAAATCCTTGTCGATGTCGGAGTGGAAGGTCGGATCGTTCTCCACCAGATCACCCGCAGACTCGACCGTGACCGTGTCGGAACTGGTGGCCACCGTCAAACTGACGGCCACAGTCGCGGGTACCACCGACCGGACATACACATCCTGCGCGCTCTGAGTGAATCCTGCGGCCTTCACCGTCAGGTGATACGGATTAAACGGCACGTTCGTGAAACTGAACTTCCCACTGCCGTCCGTGGTGGTGGTTCGGTCATAGCCGCTGACCGCGTTATGAATCTCCACGTTTGCATTGGCCACCACCGCGCCCGAAGGGTCCAGCACGGTGCCGTTGATCGATCCCGAACTCCCGCCCGACTGCGCGCGCAGTCCCGGCACTCAACACCACAGCAGCGGCCACGATAGCCGCAGCCAGCCAACTCTTGTAAAACGATTGCATGATTCCTCCGACAATGGGTTCTGAAGCGAGTTCGATCACAGATCGAAGATCTGAAGGTAAAAGATCGAAGATCGCGGCCTCTTACGAATACCTGCTGATTTGGGCGCGGGATCAGAACGCAGGCGGAGGACGAATGAACTGAGTGGTCAGGGGACGGAAGATCGGGGAAACTTCGGCAACAGGTACCGCCAGAACCGCCATAGCCAGGACCGGCGCGGACACAACCGTCTCGGTGTTCAGTCCGGCATGAGCCGTCGCGCAAATCGAACACGTGTGGTGGGAGGTGGTCGAGTTCTCGGGATGCGAGTGGGTCGCCTGCACCGTCCCCATCACGCACACCAGGGCAATCGAGAGCACACACACCGCTCTGACCAATACGCCCCGATTTGCCGACACTCTCAACATTGCCATCCCCACGTTGCTGGTTAAACGTGTTCCGTTTAGACGATTGTACCGTTAGATGGTGATCTGTGGAAACGCGACGCACGAAAAATGCTCGTTTCCCCTGTGTCCCCTGTGGTTAAGATTTTCGGCACTGGACTAGAATGTCAGTTATGCCAACCGCTGAACAGACGCCATCAGCCACCACGCTCGACCTCGCCTGGGTTCGCGAGCAGTTCCCCGCGCTGGCGCAAACCATCAATCAAAATCCCGCGGTTTTTCTGGATGGCCCCGGAGGCACGCAAGTCCCGCAGCGTGTAATCGACGCCATCGCGGACCATCTGGCGCACAACAACGCCAACACCCACGGCGCCTACCAAACCAGCCGCAACACCGACCACATGATCGACGAAGCGCGCGCGGCAATGGGCGATTTCCTGAATTGCGATGCGGATGAGATCGTATTCGGCGCCAACATGACGAGTTTGACTTTCGCCCTGAGCCGCGCCCTCGGACGCGAACTAGGCCCCGGCGACGAGATCGTGCTCACGCTGCTCGACCACGACGCAAATTTCGCGCCCTGGAAAGCACTGGAAGAGAAAGGCCTAACCATCCGCACGGTGAAATTCAACGAAGAAGATTGCACGCTCGACATGCAGGACATGGCGGACAAAATCGGTAAACGCTCGCGGCTGGTAGCCGTCGGCTACGCGTCGAATGCCGTGGGCACCATCAACGACGTCGCCGAAGTGGTGCGCCTGGCGCGGCAAGCGGGAGCCCTGAGTTACATCGATGCCGTCCACTACGCTCCCCACGGCGCGATCGACGTGCGCGCCCTCGACTGCGATTTCCTGGTCTGCTCAACCTACAAGTTTTTCGGTCCGCATATGGGCATTCTCTACGGCAAACGCGAGCACCTGAAGGGGCTGCGTCCGTATAAAGTCCGCCCCTGCACCGATGAGATTCCCAGTTGCTGGGAATCGGGGACGCTGAACCACGAGTGCATCGCGGGAATCAAAGCCTGCGTCGATTACTGGGAAGAACTCGGCCGGCGTGCAGATCCCGCAGCCACAACCCGGCGCGCTGCGATCCTGGCCGCGCACGAAGCGATCCATAAGCACGAACGGCAGATGCTGGAGAAAATGATCGTCGGCCTGCTGGCGATTCCAGGATTGAAGCTCTACGGCATCAGCGACCCGCGGCGCTTCGAGGAGAGATGCGCGACGTTCGTGGTCCGCATCGCAGGCCACACGCCGCTGGAACTGGCAACGAAGCTCGGCGAGCGCGGCTTCTTCACCTGGGATGGAAACCACTATGCCCTGAACCTGACCGAACAGTTAGACGTGGAGCGCCTGGGAGGATTTCTGCGCATCGGGTTGGCGCACTACAACACCATGGAGGAAGTGGAGAGGCTGCTGGCGGCGCTGCGAGAGATTGTGGAAGGGTAGGTCAAAAACATAGCCACTTTCTCTTCACCTGCCGCGTCGATAGGTCCAACACGTAGCAGCGATGTTTCTCGTCTTTCACTAGCAAAGCGTTGTCGACGAGTTTCAGCTCGGTGATGAAAACCCACTGCACGTCTTCCTCTAGTCCGGGTTCCAAATGAACGCGGAATATTTCCACTCTCCACAGTTCCTTGCCGGTTATGACCTCGTTCGCAACCACATACCCAGTCCGCCCGTCGCCTTGCGCGGAGTACTTAATGTTTTCACTTACGATTGGGTTCACAATCGGTCGGGGCGTTCGTTTCGCGAACAGATTCATTGGAATAGCCAAGAGAGAGACTCCTACGAGAAGATAACAGACTTTGTGCATTCTTCAGTTCCAGGTCGTCGAAAGCGCCTCGACCGAACACGCTATCGCCGAATCTCTTCTACAGCGTCGCCCTTTCCCACCAACGCCAACTTCGCGATCCCAATGAACAGCCCGTGTTCGACGATGCCGGGAGTATCGCTCAAGGCAAGCGCCAGCGCCGCCGGATCTGCGATCTTTCCGAAACTGCAATCGAGGATGTGGTGCCCCTCGTCGGTCACGAATGGCTTGCCGTCGGACTTGATGCGGAGCTTGGTTGTCGCACCCAGGGCGGCGATCTTCTTCTCGACGACGACGCGCGCGAAATCGATGATCTCGACCGGCAAAGGAAATTTGCCGAGCGCAGAAACAATCTTTCCCGAGTCCGCGACCACGACCATTCTCTTCGACGCCGAAGCGACGATCTTTTCCCGCAGCAGCGCCCCGCCGCCGCCTTTGATCAGGTTCAGATTGGGATCAACTTCATCCGCGCCGTCGATAGTGATGTCGATTTCCGGATGCTCGTCCAGCGTAGTCAGCGGAATGCCGACTGCGCGCGCCAGTTCGCCGGTCTGGACTGAAGTTGGGATTCCTGTGAGTTTCAGCCCCGCTTTCACGCGCTCGCCGAGAGCGACGACCGCGAAATAGGCGGTCGATCCCGTGCCCAATCCAACAACGTCGCCGTCGCGGACCAGTTTTGCAGCGGCACGGCCCGCCGCTTCCTTCTCTTCTTCATTTGCCATAAGTCACTCATTTATTGAAAATCTCTATGTAGGCAAGATAGCCCGCCAGCACCAATCCGAAAAGAGCGAGTAGGTAAGACACGAGGTCAATCACGAATCCGGCGGGTTCGAAAGCATTCGACTCAAGTTGCATCTTGGTTTTGCTGTAACGGCTGAGTCCGGCAAGGATAAGCAGTACCCCACCGACTGCGGAAATGATTCCCAACCATGTAGTGAAGCCAGGGGTGCCAGACTTGTACCCCTGCACCTTCATGAACTCGCGCAGTGCGATCGAGAAGCGTCCAATGGCGAATCCGAACACGATGGTCGCGACGCCGGTTCGCACCCATGCCAGAAACGTGCGCTCATTGGCCAGGTGATCGCGGGCGCGATTGGGGTTGTGATTATCGGGCATACCTGAGTAGGAAAGTCCAGCCCGCCATTATTCCACAGCCTTCTGAATCAGCGCACCAATTCCGGCGATGTTCTTCATCAGGTCCGCGGGGAAGCCGTGACGCTGTTGCAGGTATTCCGGTGAATTGTAGGAAAGCCACACTTTGCCCTGCTCATCTTGCCACGCGAGCGCTTTCAAAGGAAGGTCGATGGCCAGCCGAGGCGCGGCGACCATCAAAGGCGTGCCACCCTTCGGACTGCCGAAGATCAGTAGCTGCGTCGGGCGCATGCTGAGCCCAGCCTTCTCTGCCTCGCCGCTGTGGTCGATCAAGGCAAACACGGTTATGCCTTTCTCTTTGAGAATCGACTGGAGCCGCGCCAAAGTTTCCGGCACGGAGCAGCGGCTGGGCACGTCAACGATTCCGTTGTTCACAGGGAAGCCCTCCGGTGTATACAGATGACGAATTCGATCCGCGGCTTCAGGAAAACTTCAGTTCAAAATCATCTTTCCCAGAATCTCTTTGAGCAACTTGGCGGCGACCGTGGCTGTGATTTGGGTGTGGTCTTGCGCGGGATTGTACTCCACAATATCGGCGCCGGCGATCTTACCGGTGATGGCGTGCAGGTGCGCGATCGCTTCCCTCACCGACAGCCCTCCGGGCTCGCGATGCGAAATGCCGGGCGCAAATGCGGGATCGAGCGCATCCATGTCGAACGAGATGTAGATAGGGCCATCGACTTTCATGCGGTCGAGCGCGGGCAGATAGCGCATCTCGATCACTTCCACGCCGAATTTCTCGGCCTGCTCGCGCTGATGCCCAGTCATCGTCCGAATGCCAATCTGGATCAAGCGCTTGGCTGCGCGCTCTTCCATGATGCGGGCAAACGGGCAAGCATGCGACAGGCGGTTGCCCTCGAGCTCGTCGTAGAGATCGGGGTGCGCGTCGAAGTGGAGGATGGTCAGGCCGGGGACGCGCTCGCCGAGAGCGCGGACGATCGGCAGAGTAATGGAGTGATCGCCTCCAAGGCAGACTGGGCGCAGACCGCGGTCCAGCAATTCGCCGACTCTCCGTCCGACCGCCGCAAACGGCTCATCGAAAGTGAATTTCAAATCGCCGGCATCGCAGTACGCGCCTTCGGCACTGAGATCGACGCCGGTTTCCGTCCACAAGTTCGCCGACATGGAAGTGAAAGCCACCCGGATAATGGGAGGCGCTCCGGCCGCTCCACGCAACCAGGAAGAGTTGGCATCGAAGGGGACGCCGAGAATCACCGGGGTCCCGGGCTTAGCCGCGTTGGGATGAAGGTTCATAAGAGTATTCCTCCTGTTTCGGAATAATCTGTCTCAGAATACTCGCGGCCACCGCATCTGGCTGTGACCGGCGGCACAACCCTGATCCGACGTTAGCAGGCTTGCTGGTGGAGCGCCGGGCGTCCCCGCCCGGCCACCATAGTGCTGAACGGTCGAGATGCCTGTCCCTCCATCCCCTGACTTCTTCCAGCTGAATCGGCGGCACAACACGGCGCATCCGTTATCCTATACAAGACCTCTTATGGCGACTTCAACTCGGGATACTAGCGGGGGCGCGGCTCCTGCCATCATCGAAGACTACGAACGCGAACGTGTGTTCGGGCTGTTCCGGCAATTTGGATACCTGGAGGCCGAACTGAACCCCCTCGGCCTGCTGCCTCCGCAACCACATCCGGACCTCGATATCGACAACGAATGGGCGCGGGAAGCGCGGCGCATTTATTGCGGAAGCGTAGGCGTGGAGTTCATGCACATAGCCGACCCGGAGCGCCGGCGCTGGATTCAAGACCAGATCGAGGCGGAACCGCCTGCGGTCGACACCGACATCAATCACGCCCGCGCGCTCGACCTGCTGGTGCGCGCCGACCTGTTTGAGCAAACGCTGCAGCAGCGCTATCTGGGCAACAAACGGTTTTCGCTCGAAGGCAACACGTCTTTGTTGCCGGCGATGGATCACGTTCTGGACGTGGCCGGCGAGCGCGGTGCGGTGGAACTGGTAATGGGCATGAGCCATCGCGGCCGGCTGAACGTCATCATCCATATAGCCCGGCGCCCGCCGGAGCAAGTGTTTGCCGAGTTTGAGGATGTGGATCCACGCAGCGTATTGGGGTCGGGCGACGTGAAGTACCACATGGGCGCGACCGGCGAGTACATCACGAAGAGCGGAAAGAAAATCCATATTCACCTTGCGTCGAACCCCAGCCATCTCGAAGCCGTCGATCCAGTGACGGTGGGACGCACTCGCGCCAAGCAGGATCGCGCCGGTGAAGGCGGCAAGGCAAAGTATCTGCCGGTGCTGGTGCACGGCGACGCCGCGTTCGCGGGGCAAGGCGTCACGGCCGAAACGCTGAATTATGCGGACCTGGGCGGTTACACCGTGGGCGGAACGATCCACATAATCGTAAACAACCTGATCGGGTTCACCACCAATGCGCGCGAGGAGCATTCCTCGCGCTTCTCCGCTCAACTGGCGCGGCGGCAGGCGATTCCGATCTTTCACGTGAATGGCGAAGACGTGGATGCGGTGATGCGGATCGCCCGCATCGCCACCGAGTACCGCTACAAGTTTGGCACCGACGTGGTCGTGGATCTGATCGGCTACCGGCGCCACGGTCACAGCGAAGTGGACGACCCCACGGTGACGCAGCCGCTGATGTATAAAGCGATCAAAGAGCATCCGCCGCTCTATCGGATTTACGCCAAACAAATCGCCGTCGAGAACATCGAAGAGCGAGTGCAGACGGTCAAGGCAGAGTACGAGGCCGCCCAGAAGAGCGCGACGAAGTTCACCAAAAAACAGCTAATGCGCGATCTTCCCAATTACTGGGACGATTATTTCGGAGGCCGCTATAAACCTGAGTACGAGCAGCCCACCGGCATCGCGCGTGAGGAATTGGCGGAACTCACGGAGCGTTTGACCACGTATCCGGGGGGTTTCCACATTCATCCCAAGGTGAAGAAGTTGCTGGAGCAGCGGCAGGAAATGGGCACGGGCAAGAAGCCGTTGGATTATGGCATGGCCGAAGCTCTGGCGTTTGCGAGCCTGGTGAAACAGGGGATTCCGGTGCGTCTGAGCGGGCAGGACACACGGCGCGCGACCTTCAATCAGCGCCACTCGGTGCTGCTCGACATACAGGATGAAACGGAATACGTTCCCCTGCGCCACATTGCGCCGGGACAAGCCGCGTGCGACATCTACAACTCGACGCTGTCGGAAGCCGGCGTGATGGGATTTGAATACGGCTACAGCCGCGATTATCCCGAAGCGCTGGTGTTGTGGGAGGCGCAGTTCGGCGATTTTGCGAACGTGGCGCAGGCCGTGATCGATCAGTTTGTGTGCGCCGGCGAGGACAAATGGAACCTGCTGTCAGGCCTGGTTCTGCTGCTGCCCCACGGCTACGAAGGCCAGGGTCCGGAGCATTCGAGCGCCCGCATCGAGCGATTCTTGCAGTTGGCGGCGCGCGACAATATCCAAATCTGTCAGCCCTCGAATGCCGGGCAGTATTTCCATCTCCTGCGCCGGCAGGCACTGCGCAAGTGGAGGAAGCCCCTGATAGTGTTCACGCCGAAGAGCATGCTGCGGCATCCAGATGCCCTGTCTCCGCTGGAAGATCTCACGCATCAGAAGTTTCTGCCGGTGATTCCGGACACGGAGGCGCAAGATGCCAAGCGGATTCTGATCTGCACCGGAAAGATCGGACACGAACTGCGCACGGAACGGCAAAAGCGCAGGGAAAAAGACAAGGACAACAACAACGAAATGAGCACCGCCATTGTTTTCCTCGAGCAGATGTATCCGTTCCCCGAGGCGGAACTGGCCGCCGAACTGGAGCGTCACAACGCGGCGCGAGATATTGTGTGGGTGCAGGAAGAGCCGGCCAACATGGGCGCGCTTTTCTACATGCTGCCGCGCTTAAGGCACATCGCAGGTGATCGTCCAGTGCATTCGGTGAAACGTTCCGCGAGCGCCAGTCCCGCGACCGGTTCGGCGAAAGCGCACGAGGTCGAGCAGAAGACGCTGTTGGCGCTGGCTTTCACGACCCTGGACTGAAATCTGTGCGCGTACATTCGTCGCTCTAGGGACGGGGCTTGCCCCGTCTGCCTTTCGCCGAGCCTAAGATAGTGACTCCAGCTTACGGCCAGCGCTTGGCTGCATCTTCCCAGCCCCCGACGCGCGCCTGGGCATTCCCACCCTGGGCGGCAACCACTGGCGGTATCCGCACCGGCTGTGGAGGCGCGGTGGCAGTTAAGCTCGGTTTGGGCGCTTCAGTGAGAGGCTCCTTTTCATCCGAAAGCAGCGGGGCGGCGACGCGTAAGGCCTCAACCTCTTTTTCCAGCCTGGTCAGTTCCAGTTCCTTCTGCCGTAAAACTTCGTACACATTCTTCATGCTTGGGCACCTTTGTCCAGAACAAGGGATCAAGCGCAGAGTATGGGTTTCACCGGCAAGTTGTCAAGGCAAACAGACATCTGCAAGTGCATGAGTGGTTATCGAAGCTCGGCTATCGAAACACCACAACCGCGACCAGGATGCCCAGAATCAGGACAACGACCGCCAACAGATTAACGTGGTTCGCCAGCCACGATTCGTTTGCGGGTACTGCGTTTGCGAGGAAGGCGGGCACGAATTCCTCCGGCATCGGCGACGGGCAGGCGGCAGGCGCGTCGGCCAGCGCGCCAGGCTCCGGCTCGGGTTGCTTGGTCGTTTGTTGCTCGATCTGGTGTTGCTCAATCTGGTGTTGCTCGATCTGCCGCTGCTCCCACTCACGCTGCTTCTTCTCGGAATCTTTTTTCTCGCTATCCTTCTTCTCACAATCGAGGCAGAGCGCTCTGCCCTCGGAAACCGGGAATCCGCAGGAAGCGCATTTTTGCACGCGGAGCATCGCCTCGGGGACGGCAGCGGGAGCTAGCTCTGCCGCCGGCACTGACAATGGCTCTGCCGCTGCTACTGGCGGCGACGATGAAATTACACCGGGCTCGCCAGGAAGGACTGCCGGCGCACCAGACTCCGGGTCAAGGGGAGCGCCAAGGGGAACGTCAAAGGGAATCGCCGAAGCCTGCGGCGCGCTGCTTGCCGTGGAAGACTCGACGGCTCCTTCCAGCTCTTGTCTCGGCGCTGGCGCGGCTTCGGAGTTCTGGCTCCGCTCCGCCAGATCCAGGGCCGTCAATGTAAGGTCGGCCATGCGCTCGAGTGCGACCAGATCGCGCTCTTCGAAAGCGTAGGGATGATCGGAAAACAGTTCGAACAATCCGCGAACTTCGCCGTCGCGCCGCAGCAATGGCAATACAACGATCGATGCAATGCCCAGCGCCCGGCAAGCTTCCAGATTCACCCGTGCGTCGGTTTCCGCGTTGTCGCAGCGCAGCAACTGACGCCGGGAAATGCTTTCGCCGGTCAATCCGGAACGCACCTGCAGCCGCGCCCCGACGGCCGGCGCGGAAGCGCCAGCGCTGGCGCGGCAAACCATCTCCTCACCCTGGGGCAGAGCGAGTGCGGTTCCAGTGGCGCCGGTGATGTACTGCGCGCGTTCCACTAACAACTGGAGCGCGGAGTCCAACTCCGTTTCTTCCAACGCACGGCTCCCATTGGACGGATTGCCAGCCGCGCCGGATCCGCCAACTGCAGATGGATCCGTCCCCGCGATCGTCTCCTCCCTGCTCGCGGACGGAAATCGATCTTCGGACGGGGCGGATCCGTGCATTGGAAGTTGCTGTCCAAGCTACTTTTTAGCAAGCCAATTGTTGGCAATCAAACGGCCAAAGATGACACCAAAAGGGCTGAACCGAGTCTCGCCTCGGAGACTCCGGCTGTCAAGCGCCGGGGGTGCGGACTGGGGGTTCAGATGCGGAGAAGAAAACCGAAACGGAACAAGGAGCGATGCGCGCGTTACTGCGCTTTTTCGTCCTTGTGCCGCAGCCATTCGATAAACATCTGCTCTTTAGGCTTGTCATAGGCCATAAGCAGGTGGCGGATACTGCGTCCGCTGACAAAGTGGCAAACTTCTTCCGCCAGGTTCTTGGCGTGGTCGCCGGCGCGTTCGAGAGATTGCGTCATGAAAATAATCTGCAGGCTCGCGTGATGCGCGATGTTCTCCGGATTCTCGATGTGGCGCAGGAAGATGATATTGCGCAGCCGGTCCATCTCGGCATCGGCGCGGAGCACGTCGATGGCTTTCTTGACGTCCCGCTGGGAAAAGGAATGGCCGACATCAGCCAGCATTTTTTCCAGGACCGTGGCCATCTGGGTCAAATCGCGAGTATCCTGCGAGTCGAGACGGCCGCCCGCAGCTTGCGCGCTGGTGGCAAAACTCAAGAGCAAGTCGCCGATGCGCTCCAGTCCGATCATGACCTTCATGCACGCCAGCAGTTGCCGGGTTTCGGCCTCCGGCACGCGCGTGATAGTCGCGGTCACGCCGGAGTCGACTTCCAGGTCAATGGCATCTAGTTCCTTCTCGCACTGCCGGATGTCGCCCAGGCGGGACATGGAGCCGGTAGCAATGCCCTCGGCCGCAATGGCCGCGGCCTCGCGCGCCAGTTCGCAGGCTTCCACGGTTCGCTGCACCAGAACCGCGTGCGAGGGTTCAGGTGCAGGTGTTTTCACGCTGGCTGTGCTCATAAGCAAAATCACCCTGCTTCATTGTATGCCGGACCCGCCCTGGTGGACGCAAGCAACATCACTCCAGAGTCTGGCACACAATTCCAGATAAAGCATAATTCGCGGCGAAACAAGGCAGGTTACAACCCGGTGAATTTCTGGTTGTCGCCGGATAAAAAAGTCAGATAATGGCTCAGTTCCAAGTGGCGAACGACTCGCCAAATAAGTGATCGATTCTGGGGTGTTGAGTGCTATCGAGAGTGGGTGTTGAAAAAGTCCCTCAACGGAACGCCTTTTCATCTGCGAGCATGCCGTCGCCGGTTTTCTTGTCTCCGTTCGACTAAGTGGTAGCCGGCAGAACCGGTGTTGTCGGTTGACTGAGG
>Ga0181530_10000347_pt1 | contig 59154 bp, 49 predicted proteins | sample PEATcosm2014_Bin_42_FD_119769 | JGI IMG/M metagenome (GOLD analysis project Ga0181530, IMG submission 119769) | Peatland microbial communities from MTU Mesocosm Facility, Houghton, MI, USA - PEATcosm2014_Bin10_60_metaG | ecosystem: Environmental > Terrestrial > Soil > Wetlands > Peat | place...
CTTACGGGTACGCGGTCCAGATCTACTGTGATTTCAGCGGATATACCGACATCGCGATCGGTTGTGCGATGCTGCTCGGCTTTCGGTTCCCGCAGAACTTCAACGCTCCGTACACGGCGCGCTCCATGCAGGATTTCTGGCGCCGATGGCACATGATGTTGTCCTCGTGGCTACGCGATTACCTGTATGTCCCACTCGGGGGAAACCGCGGGTCCCGTTCCCAGATGTATCGCAATCTCATGATCACGATGCTGCTCGGCGGGCTTTGGCACGGTGCGGCATGGACCTTCGTCATCTGGGGGGCCATACACGGTGTGAGCCTTTGCGTCTGCCATGCCCGCATACATTGGCGAGAGAGCCACGGAATTGAAAAAGAGCCGTCTCGCCCGTGGCAGATCGCGCGTCAGCGATTCGTCACCTTTCACATCGTGTGTTTCGGATGGATCTTCTTTCGCGCCGACACAACCGCAAACGCCTTCACGCTCGTCCGCCGTCTCTTTAGCGACTGGGGAGGACCCGATCCGCTCGTGCGATGGCAGGTGATCGCGGTCATCGTCTTCTCGCTCTCCTTGCAGTATCTGCCGAAGAACTTCGCACGCGATGCACAGATCGTCTTCTCGCGGCTATCGGTGATACTGAAGGGCGCAGTGCTCGCGTCATGCATGCTCATCATCACGACGCTCGGTCCTCCAGGAGTCGCGCCGTTCATCTACTACCGCTTTTGATGAAGCGACGTCGGTCACCTTGGGGCGTGTTGCACGCACCGGTGCTGCCTCGGCGTCGAGGCGAAGATAATGTCGCAACGCCAGACGTTGGCGCGCCCAAAAATGGGCGCATGCTGATGGCGGCGATCACCGAGGAGCTTGGGCAATGAGCCGCGAAGACCCGAGCGCGGCGGTTCCTATGTCTGGCGCGCACCCCATGCGACAGCCCTATCGGTCCCGTCGGCTCTCTTCTGCAGGGCAGATACTCGGTGTGGGCCTGTTGTGCTTCAGCTTGTGGCTCCTGATTGATGCACGTCAGCTCTATAACTCCGCTCTTGCCGCGCCGCTCGGCGCGCGTCGCAGTGCTGCGGTGGCGGTCTTGCGTCCGATAGCGCGAGCGTCAGAATGGCTTGGTCTCGACCGACTCGAAAATGGAGCGAACCGCATCCTTGGCCACAACGCATCGACGCCTGGGGGCCTGTCGATTCCCGCCGCATCGACGACAAAGAACAAGAGCGTAACCAAGGCGGCTTTGGGAGGTCCGGTAGGTCTTTCTTTACGCGACCTTGGTCCGAGACACCTCAACGTGCCCATCGCGACGACCACAACGCCAATGATCGGAGCTACGAACAGCATTGTCATTGCTCAGCCCAGCGCGACGAACCCGCTTCGGGTCTTGGTCGTCGGTGATTCCCTTGGTGAGGACCTCGAAGACGGCCTCGAAGACGTCGTCGGATCGAATCCAGCCGTCGCGCTCATCGATGCAGCCCAAGCCGATACCGGCCTCGCTGACCCCGCGTACTACAGCTGGCCGGACAATCTTCAAGTCGACCTCGCGAGGTATCACCCGCAGATCGTCGCTGTCATGATCGGCGGCAACGACTGGCAGCCTTTCCTCGGCACGCCCTCGCGAGTCGCGACCCCCGGTACGGCGTATTGGCGCGTCGCCTACGGAGCACGGGTCTCGCAGTTCGTCTCCGAGGCGACGTCACAGGGAATCTTTGTCGTCTGGGTTGGTCTGCCCATCATGGGACCCCAGTCGCCTTTCCCCCCGGACATGGCACCGGACTTGAACTCCGTGTTCGAACAACAAATCGACGCGAACCAAAATGCGATGTTCGTATCGTCTTGGCCGCTCTTTACCAACAGCGCCGGTCAATATGCCATGTACCTTCCGACAGCCGGGGGAGACATCGTTGACATGCGCGACCCCGACGGAGTGCATCTTGCGATTCCTGCAGGATCGGACCGTCTCGCGAACGCGGTCATCGTTGAGATGCAGAACCGCTTGCACATCAATTTCTGAGGGTCTTTGACGCGGACGTAGGACTGCCCATGAGCATCAAGACCACTCGATGCAAAATGAGCATTCTTGTTAGGGACTAACCGGCCGTCTTCGCAGGAGACGCAGTAGCGTCCTCAAGAACTTCGCTGCCGAAGGTGTTCGTCTTGCGCTTGGAGAACGCAATTGCGCACAACAAGATGATGAGAGCTGCACCCGCGATGGGGAATCGCACGTAGGGGCGATAGTGAAAGGTGATCACTGCCGGCAAGATGAGCAACGACACGAGGTTCATCACCTTGATGAGCGGGTTGAGTGCCGGCCCCGCCGTGTCCTTGAACGGGTCGCCCACGGTGTCACCGATGACGGCGGCCTTGTGCGCATCAGATCCCTTGCCACCTTCATGTCCGTCTTCGATGTATTTCTTCGCGTTATCCCACGCGCCACCTGAGTTCGACAAGAAGTTCGCCATGAGCTGGCCGGTGAGAATCGCTGCGGCGAGGAAGGCCCCGAGAGCGGCATAGTTGATCCCGAACCCGACGATTATCGGCGCGAGGATCGCGAGGAGTGCGGGGGTCGCGAGCTCACGCTGGGCTGCGCGGGTACAGATGCTGATGACACGGCCGTATTCGGGTTTTTCTGTCCGGTCCATGATCCCGGGATGCTCACGGAACTGACGACGGACCTCTTCGACGACCGTGCCCGCCGACCTCCCAACGGCGCGCACGGCGAGTCCCGCGAACAAAAAGGCGATCGATCCACCGATCAAGATTCCAAGGAAGGTCACGGGGTTTGCCACATCGATCTGAGTCGCTGCCGCGCGGAACAGCGCAGAACCAGTCGCGGTCAAGTTGAGCTGCGAGCCGATCGTCTCGATGAACGAGGCGAACAAGGCAACCGTCGCGATGACCGCAGAGGCAATGGCAACACCTTTGGTAATCGCCTTGGTGGTATTGCCGACCGCATCGAGGCTCACCATGACGCGCTCTGCAGGTCCGCCAAACTCACCAGCCATCTCCGCGATTCCCGCAGCATTGTCTGCGACTGGACCGAAGCTGTCCTCAGAAACCACCATGCCGGTCGTCGACAAGAGTCCCATGCCGATGAGGGCTACGAGATAAAGGGTGAATTCGATGTTGCCGTGAGCGGCACCGTAGGAAATGCCGATCGCCGCGGTGATCGCGATGACGATCGCAAGGATCGCCCAAACGGTTGATTCGAGGCCGGTCGAAATCCCGGCGAGAACTGTCGTGGCGGGACCCGTCCGGGCGGATGCTGCAATCTCTCGCACCGGGCTTCGTTCCGTCGAGGTGAACTCTTCGGTGATAAAACTTGCCACTTGTCCAAGGAGGACGCCCGCCAACACCGCGTAGAAGACGTCGAGGTCCTTCACGTAAAAGGCAGCCACGAGGTACGCGGCGACAACGACGCCTAGACCAGACAGACGGAAGCTCCGATTGATCGGCGTCATCGCAGTGCGGTCACCTTTGCGCGCTCTGACGGTGTAGATGCCCATGATCGAGGCGATGATCCCGAATCCGGCGATGATCAGCGGGTAGACGACACCTTTTGCTGGGTCAATACCGCCGATTGAAGAGAATGCCGCGTAGCCGAGGATGATCGACGCAATGATCATGATCGCGTAGGACTCGAATAAGTCAGCGGCCATTCCCGCACAGTCGCCGACGTTGTCGCCGACGTTGTCAGCGATCGTCGCCGCATTACGCGGATCATCTTCGGGTATGCCTACTTCGATCTTTCCGACGAGGTCCGCTCCGACGTCTGCGGCCTTGGTAAAGATGCCGCCTCCAACACGCATGAACAACGCGATCAGCGATCCCCCGAACGCAAAGCCAACGAGCACCGCGCTCGCGCTGTTCTGGAAGATCAAGGTGATCGATGTCGCTCCGGCGAGTCCAAGGCCCACGCAGAAAAGGCCCGTGATTCCGCCCGTGCGGAATGCCACCTTTAGCGCCGCGGGCAATTCGCCCTTCAACGCGGCGGCAGCGGTCCGGACGTTCCCGCGCACAGAAAGGCTCATGCCGATGAATCCGGTCAAGCCAGAGAACATCGCGCCAACCAAGAACGCAAGCGCTCGGTAGAGGCCGGATTGACCGAAGGTCAACGCGATATGGCCGTTAACGGGGTCGACGACCTTGGTTGCCGTCAAGAAGACGAGAACGGCGAGGGGGAGAACGATGATCGAAATGACGCGAAACTGGCGCTTCAAGAACGCTTGTGCGCCTTCTTGAATAGCTGCAGCGATTTCTCTCATGACCGATGTGCCTTGATCTGCTGCGAGCACACCGCGCATGAGGTTCAGTGCGACGAGCAATGACAAAATTCCAGCTGCAAGGGCGAAATACAGCCAGTCCTTTTCTGCCGCGTGCAGAGTAAAGGCCTGGTATCCACCCTCGCTTGCGAGGACGTTCGTCATGAACCGTGCTCCCTTCGCGCTGAAGTCGCTGGAATGCGACCGACGGCGTTGCCTATGGGTATTTCCGACGTTCGCCGAAGGGAGGTCACAGAACGCTCCACGATCGGCGCGGAAAAGCCCACCCTATCTCGCGTTTAGGAACAGGGTCTCGAATGTCGTGAGCCGAGCTCAAAGCCCCGAACCTGATCGGCCCCGAGAGCGGGAGAACCCTGCCGTACTGGATCTGCGTACACCTAGGAAACACGATTGATCTGACCACGTGGTTCTGGGCGTCATGCACTTCCATCGCCAAGCACCCGAGGCTCGCATTGCGCCGCGCGCTTGGCTCGTGTCGAACAAGCTCTTGTCCAGGCAAAGGGCCGATCTCCAGTCCCGCACGCTCTGAGCGATCACCCTCGGCTGCTCGTCCAATGAACCCTTCGTCAATGCTTCTCAGTGTTGAGCGCCGCTTCGACGGCATTCGTCGCGATCACATCTCGATACCAGTACGCGCTCGTCTTGGGAATCCTTTTCTCCGTCCGATAGTCGACGAACACGATGCCAAAGCGCTGTGCGTACCCGGAGGCCCACTCGAAGTTGTCCATAAGCGACCACAGGAAATAGCCGCGCAAATCGACGCCCGCGGTAATCGCCGCGTGCGCCGCCTTGAGGTGGCTCGACAGGTACGCGATGCGTTCCGGGTCTTTCACGGCACCCGTCGGGTCCGCGTAGTCGGAGAACGCCGCCCCGTTCTCGGTGATGTACATCGGCACGTCGCCGTAGTCGGCTCGGATGCGCAACAAGAGCTCGGTGAGGCCCTCGGGATCGATCGTCCACCCCGTCGTCGTACGGGGGATGTCGTCTCGCGGCCGGTCCTCAACTCCTAGCCAGCTCTCATAGGAAGGGCGCTCGCCCGAGAAGACCTTGGCTCGCGAGGACGCAGCCATCCGTCGTGGTTTGTAGTAGTTCACGCCGAGGAAACCGAGATCAGACCGGATGAGCTCGAGGTCACCTTCGTGCAAGAAGTCATCACCAACGAGGCCGAAGCACTCTTCAGCGAGTTCTTTGGGGTAGCTCCCGAGAAGGACCGGGTCTAAGAACCAGCGGTTCAGGTGAGCGTCGGTCCGCCTTGCGGCAGCAAGGTCCGCGTCGGTGCTCGACGCCGGTCTCACTGGGTCCAAGTTGAGCGCGATGCCGACTTCTGCGGAGGGACCAACCGTTTCTCTGATGGCTCGAGTCGCCAAGCCGTGTCCGAGGAGCAAGTGGTGCGCGCTCCTCACCGCGGAGCCGAGGTCCGAAATACCGGGAGCGTGTACCCCGTTGCCATAGCCGATGAATGCGGCCACCCACGGCTCGTTGACGGTGACCCACTTCGCGACCCGATCTCCCAACGCAGCGCTGACGATGCCTACGTAGTCCTCGAAGCGCTTTACGGTCTCCCGGTTCGTCCAGCCGCCGCTGTCTTGGAGCACCTGGGGTAGATCCCAGTGATAGAGCGTGACGACCGGCTCGATATCTAGTGCGCGAAGTGCGTCGACGAGACGTCGGTAGAAGTCGAGTCCCTTTTCGTTTGCGGGACCACGGCCATCGGTTTGCACCCGTGGCCAGGCAACCGAAAAGCGATAGGCGCGTACACCGAGCTCCGCCATGAGCTCGACGTCTTCGTTCATGCGGTGGTAGTGATCGCACGCGATGTCGCCGTTGTCACCGTGATGTGTCGCGCCGGGATGGTGACTAAAGGTGTCCCAGATCGAAGGGCTCCTCCCGTCCTCATCGAAGGCCCCCTCGATTTGATATGCAGAGGAGGCAACTCCCCAGAGGAAGCCTTCAGGAAATTCGAGATCCGCACTCATTTCAGCTCCTCACAGGGACATATGGCCACACGTGGACAAGCAAGGTGACGTGGCAGTCCGCTGCGATGAGCGAACAATTCGGGCAATCATTATCCCTAATCCAAAGCGATACCAGCGAGTCTGAGAAGCGTCGGACCTTGCTCGCGCCTCGTTGCGAGCGAGCCAAGAGGCGTACCTTGACGTATGGGCGCATCGAACAACTCCTTGGATGGACGCGGCGCGCGCCGAGCTCGCGCTCGGTGCCGCGTTGCCCTCGCTAGGAACCAAGCTGGCTCCAGTTAGCAACTGAGGGCTCGATATCTCCTGCAGGGGCCTGCCCGAAGATGCGCAGGAGATTCCCCGTGATGCGCGCGACGGTCCTCGCCGGACATGCCGTGCCTGGAGCGCACGGGCTCAACGCCGGGATCCAGTTGTTCGTGCCGCTGTCGAAGACTCCCGCGTGGCTCACCGGATCGGCGTAGTAGGTCATGTCCGAATAAGCGATTCCATTCGGCCCCGCTGCATTCGTCTCGGACTGCGAAGGAGGAATCGGCGAGTGTCCGAGGACCTCGAGGTCCGATGGGTGCGGCATCGACGGCTCGAAGGTGTCGAAATCAGAGGCGATGACTCCCGGCACCGAGGAGCCGTTGTGCAAGTGGGTACCCTCGAAGATCCACGCCGAGGCGTCTGTGACGACGAAGGCAGCGTGTGGCGCGTCCGGTTCCAGGTATCCGGCGTAGGTCTCGCCGACAAAGCCCGTCTCCGGCCAGTTCGCAGGGGGAGAGCTCCAGGTGTTCCCCGTCACCAAGAGGGGATTTCCCTTGCCGTTCAAGGGGTCTTCTGCCGAATCTCGATAGTCGACGACTTCGCGATCGGGCCCGAGGACGGAGGCCTGCAGCCTCACGTGGCGGAGCACGGCACTCGCTCCGAAGAACACGATGTTCATGCCGCGTTGTTCCGCGTGCAGTGCCGCTTCGCGCTCATCGAGCGACCAGCACTCGTCGTGTCCAAGCGACGCAAGGACGCGATGGTTCGCCAATACATCAGGGTGCTGTTCAATTGTGACATCGGTCGCGTAGGAGACGTCGAGGCCATGGCGTTCGGCAAAGCGGATGAGCGGGTATTCCTCGGACAAGAAATCCGCCGCCCCTTCACCGTACGCGTAGGGACGATCGAATGAGACGACGCGCGCACGCGAACAGACTGGATACGTGGGAGCACAAATTGCAGTTCCTTGGTAGAAGTCGTCACCGCCGTAGGGGTTCCACGCTTGCCACGTAAAGACGTCATTTTTGATCAGGTACGCGCTGTGGCTCATCGGGTCCCATACCGTGAGAGGTACGTAGCTTTGTTGGTTTCCGCTTCCCACGAGCTTAAAGAGGTAGTCGCCTTGCACAAATTTCGCCGTGATCGTGACCTTCAAAGTCGGCGTCCAGTTGTCGCAGGCAACCATGTTGATGCCGACTGTTACCGGACATGTCGGCTGTTCCTTGCCAGGAAGTTCATGTGAAGCCCAGATGAGCCGAGCACCGCTTCCGTGGTAATAGCCCATGCGATATGCGTCAACGTGAAAGCGCGCCGCGGCGGTCGAGACGTACAGCGTGACGGTCTGGCCTTTCGCGGCATAGGTCAGATTTGCAAAGCCATCGATTGCGTTGTCCTTCGGAGCTCTCGTGATTTGCCAGCTCGTCGTGCCAGCCAGGTTGTTCTCCGCAATGACCCAACGCGCCTCGACCCCAAAGACACCGACAAAGCTCGCGGGGAGCGTCTTTGTCTGTCCTATCGGTGAGGATTTCGCGGAAGGTGTTGAGGACGTGGCATTTGTCTGGGATGAAGCGATGGATATGCCAATCGGCGTGCCCAAGAGCACGACCACCGCGAGTGCCGCAACGGCGATGCCAACTCGGCGAGTCACACCTATACGTCTACACGAAGATATGGCCGTCTTGGAGTGGCCAAGGCGATTGGGCCACGCCAGTCGGCCCGACCCTTACTTGTCGATCGTGATGCCGCCCGGCGCGTCGGCCTGGGTATTCGGATCGATCTCGACCCAAGTTCTCCCGGGGGCGAGGTCGACGCGCTGTCCGGCCGCGTTCGTGAAGGTGAGCCCGCTCACGAGATCGCTGCGATGCCAGGTCACCTTGACGACGGTTCCGTCTCTTAGGACATATCCGGGACCCGAGCCTTCGAGCTCGCTTTCGATGTCTCCGGTCCCTCCCGTGCTTTCGGAGTAGGGGCCGATTCTGTAGTCGACGATCGCGACGACGATGTTCGCCGTCGAGACCTGTTGTCCCGTCAGGGTGTCGACGTCGGGGGACCCCGAGTAGGTATGCAGCCACATTTTCGTTGTGGCATCCCAGTTCCAGATGACGTCGGTCCCGTAGGAAAAGTTGATGCCGAAGGAGGCCGCGGGCGTCGCTCCGGGCGGTACGGACGCGCTGTAGCTAAAGATGGACGGGGGTGGGCTCGTCTTCGACTTGAACAGCGCGTAGAGCGCGGTCGTGCTCGTGTACAAGTTGTCTGGCTCCTGGCGAGAGGAGACGCGAGTTCCCGCGCCCTGCGCGCCGTCGAGGAGGTTCGCCGCAGAAAGCCATGAGGAGTTCGCTTGGACTCCTTCGATGTTGGGGTCGATGCCACCAGCGAAGGCGAGGATCGGGTTGTAGAACATGCGAGCGATCATGTGGTAATCGACCCAGCGCACCGAGCGAACAGGACCTATGGAGCTCGCGTCGTTGCACTGATAGACGGCGACGTAGCGCATGATGAAGCCCTCAGCCGGGGTGTCGAAGACGATGTCGGCTTCGTTGAGGCCGCTCTGCGGTCGAGCGTTTCCGTCTTGAGGTGGTTCGTTTCCGATCTTTATGAGCAACGCCGGCCGCCGCGGGACGACGCCACCGGGAGCAGGCGTGTCCGTCAGCGGGCACAGGTTCACCGCAAGCTTTGGTTGATAGACGGTCTTCGCGTGGCTCTTCTTCTTGGGTTTGTGCGTGCCGCTCGTCGCGAAGATACCTGCGGAAAATCCAACGAGGACGATGACGACGGCAGCGATGGTAATCGTGCGTCCACGGTGGGGGCCCTTGAGCCAGCGCGATGAGCCCGATGGCGAGTCGGGAGAGCGCTTGTTATGTGCGGGCACTCCGACAAGGTAGCGGGTTGACGCGCGAAGGTGGTGGAATGGAGCTCAAGGCTCAACGCGCCTTTCTCACAAAAGATCGCAAGGTAGACCCGCGCCTGCAATCGTTGCGAAGCGCAGTGTCAATCCCACGGCCCGATCATCCATAACGGAAAGTCAGGGGATTGGACGTGCCCGATTCGGTTCTTATTCGTACGACTGCGCTGTTCGAACCGGGCGGAACGGTTACGAAGCATTGATTCTCAGTTGGGCAACTCGTTGGCGCGATCTGCGAACCGAAGGTCGCGACGATGCTGCCGTTCGCGCTCAGAAAGCCCGACCCGCTTACCGTGACGGTCTCTCCCGCCGAACCGACAGCCGGGGTGAGCGAATACATCGTCGGGACCGAAGCGCTCTTTGGAGTTGACGTTATCGTCGGGGGCGCCTTCTTTGATGCGGATGTTGCACGGCGCACCTTTTGGCCAATTGCACGACTCGGATGCGTTGACAACGAGCCACTTAGCGTGAGGCCGATTGTGGTTCCGACGAGGGCGATCACCGCTGCGCTCATCACATGCCGATAACGACGGCGCGGCGAGAAGGCCTTTTCGCTGCGTCGACGCGCGAAGTACGACGTCTTCTTATCCTCGATCTTCTCGGACGCGTCGCCGAGGAGCTCCTCATCGACAAAGACGAGTCGCGCGCCTGCTCTCGCCAAGTCCTCACGAGTGCGCGAGTCAAAAGATCGCGAGGTGCCGGATTGTTGGGGGCTCATGGGCGGCACTTGGCCCACGACCTGCGTGTCGGAACGAGGCTGCGGCTGTTTCGACGGATTAGCCCTTGCGACCCTCTCTTTGTGTGCGCGCAGCTCGCCGAGCACATCGAGGGCCCTTAGATAGCGTTCCGTTTCGTTCTTCTTGCCGAGCGACCATCGGCTCACGAGGACCATTGAACTGCTTCGCGCACACCTTCGCGCGCGCGAGAGGGAAAATCCCGGCTCGTGACGTGCAAATCAGGAGGAAAGAGCCTTGGATTTCGCGTACTCAAGGAGAGCGCATAGCTCGTCGAGCAGTCCGGCTGGCCCCACGACGAGGGTGTTCGCGCTCGCTATGAGTTCTGCGAGGTCTGCATAACCAAGGCCGGACTCGGTCGCGACCAAGAGCCCCGCGGCGCGGTCCCAGGCCTTAAGGCCGGCCTCGTAGTACGCGTCGAGGCGTCCGATGGCGACGTAGCAAAGATCGAGTGCCGCCGATCCAGCGCGGCGGATGTCGCGCACCGCGGGCAGAACCGTGGGCAACAGTGCAGCTTGTTCGAGGCGCTGCGCGCTGCTGTAGCCAAATCCCGTTCCGATGAGGGACTGCGAAAGAGGTGGGGCGATGCCCACGCGCTCGATGTCACGACCGTTGAGCTTGGCCCCACCTCCTTTTGTTGCGACGAAGGTCTCGTCTTTCATCGGGTCGTGTACGACGCCTACGAGTGCCGTGTCTTCATGAACTGCAGCAATGGACACGGCGAAAGACGCGAAGTCGTACACGAAGTTCGTCGTTCCATCGACGGGGTCGATGACCCAGGTGAGGCCGGAAGTCCCTGCGTGTGAACCCCCCTCTTCGCCAAAGATGGCATCGTCGGGTCGCGCACCCAAGAGCTCTTGAACGATGAGCTCTTCGCTCATTCGATCGGCCTCGGTCGCAAGGTCGGTGAGCGAGGACTTCGTTCTCGCATCTTTCTTCAGCAACGCTCGATCGCGCCCCTTTGCGCCGGCCTGCACGATGAACGCACCGGCTCGACGTGCGGTGTCCTCGGCAAGGCGCGCAAGCTCGTCAAGTTCCACGGAGTCGTTGTCCGGCATCATCAGCGATCTTGAGCGACACGCCGTCGGCTCACCGACGCACTCGACGGGAGACGGGAGAGCTGGGCGAGCCGGGCCACGAGGACCTCGAGGACAAGCTCAGGCGGCCAGCCGATTCGGCCGCGCACGTCGAGATCGGCATCAGAGAGCAACGCGACGGCACGGGCGATGCGTTCATGTCCAAGGCGCCTCGATTGCAGGAGCGCCTTTTTTGCAGGGAAGGCCCCGAGTCCCGTGGCGGCCACGGCACCCGCTTCGTCGAGGACGTCTGCTCCGTCCAAGGCAAGCATCGCCCCGTAGTGGCGGTGCAGCGTTGCGAGCACCTGCAATGGGTGACGCTCCCCACCGCCGACAAGACGATGGAGTGCCGCAACGGCTTGGGTGGAGTCTCCGCTGTCCAGGGCGTCCGTCAGGTCCCAGGGTGCCACGCCCCCGGCGGTGCCGAGGAACGGCTCCAGTTCTGCCACGTGGATGGTCGCGTTCTTGCCGAATGCGGCCTCGAGCATCGCGAGGACCCCTTCGAGACGCGCGAGATCCTCACCAAGGTGTTCGCGCAACAGGGCCACGGCCGGAGCATCGAGTTTGACCGAACCCTCGCGCAGGTGATCAGCGAACCACTGCGATCGCGCCCGTGACGAGGCACCTGGGACCGCGTCTATGCACAACCCGATCGATCGGACGATTCTTGCGAGTCCCGACGGCGCTGAACGACCCACATAGACGAGCACGAGCACCGTCGTCTCGAGAGGCGCGTCGAGATACGAAGCGAGCTCGGTGATCTGTGCCGCGTCACGCGAAGCAACGTCGCGCACGATGACGATCCGTCGTTGTGCAAAGAACGGCGGTGTACGGCAAGCGTCAAGCACCGGACCGATAGCCGACGGTTCGCTACGTCCTGTCTCGCCGTACTCTTCGATGGATGCCGCACCCGTCGCGTCGAGGCTTGAGAGATCCTCGATCAGCGCGCTGAGCTCTTGAGCGACGAGCGCCGCGTCGTCACCTTCTATGAGGTACACGAGATGGGGCGTCTCGTCATCCTTGAAGAAAGCGTTCGTCATGAGGAGATGATCGCCTCGAGTACGTCAATGACTCGGCGGGTGCCTTTGACGTCGTGAACCCGCACGACCCGACAGCCCAAGGAGACACCGAGCGCCACCGCGGCGAGGGATATTTCCCGTCGCTCGTCGATCGAAAGTCCACACAGTGTGCCTAGGAAGGTCTTGTTCGACGCGGACAGAAGAAGTGGCTGGCCGATGCTTGCGATCCTCCCAGACGCTCGCAGCAGTGCGAGCGACTGTTCGGCTGTCTTTCCGAGATCGAGACCCGCGTCCAAGATGATGCATTGGGCAGCGATGCCCGCCGCCAATGCCTCATCGCGCCTCGCGCGCAAAAAGTCGCACACGGCGCCGACCACGTCGTCCTCGGAGTAGTGCGGGTCGGGATCGGGCACGCGCGGCGCCAGGCGGATATGGGTCGCGACGACCGTTGCTCCCGCTTGGGACGCTGCTTTGAGATACTCCGGATCGGAAAAGCCACTGATGTCATTGCCGATGAGCGCACCTGCCGCATATGCCTCTCTTGCGACTTCGCTTCGCCACGTGTCGACAGACAACGCCACGTCGAAGCGCTTCTTGAGCGCGCAGATGACCGGCACAACTCGATCGATCTCCTCGTTGACCGAGACGTCTTCTCCGGGTCCAGCCTTCACTCCACCGACGTCGATGACGTCTGCTCCATCGAAGATGAGCTGTTCCGCGCGTGTGAGCGCGTCGTCGAGATTGAAGAACTTTCCTCGGTCAAAGAATGAATCCGGAGTGCGATTGACGATGCCCACGATGAGCGCTCGCCTCGCCACGTCATATCGTCGTGCTCCAATTGATAGCCAAAGGGGAGAGGTCGGTCTGTAAGGGAGATCCTCTGGCCCTGAATCGGTCATTAGGGACACCGTCACGGCGCGATCTAGAAGATCCTTGACGCGAGCGCACGCCGGTATTGGTTCTTGCGCGCGTCCTCGGGTTCCATCGCGTCGAGAAGGTCTAGGAATTCTTGGCGGGCTGCGTCATCGTTCTTCACGCGCTCGAGCAAAGCCGTGAGTCGGGCGTCGATGGAGCCGTCCGTAAGGGCATTTAGCGCGTCGGCATTGGCGACGCCAAGGCGAGCGAGCGCGCTGAGATGGCGAGTCTGATCGGTTTCAGGGATTCGGGCGAGCAGCTCGAGGGCCTCGACGTTGTCGCCGCGCGCCACGAGGAGTGTTGCGAGCGCGCTAATGGCAGCGACGTGATCCGGCTCGATTTCAAGTGCGCGTCTGAGCGAGTCCTCGTCTCCAGCCTTCGAAAGCTCGTCGGCCGCGCTCTTCGGGGTAAGCAGTTTGGCCACGAATTCCTCGACTTCTCGTTGGCTGATCGCCCCGATGAATCCGTCAACGACCTTTCCATGTGTGACTGCAAAGACTGCCGGGATGGATTGGACCTGGAAGCTCGCGGCGGTACTTGGGTTCTCGTCGACGTTGACCTTCACGAGTTTGACCGCGCCTTCGGTTGTTCCAACGACGGACTCGAGGATCGGTCCGAGGGTTCTGCACGGGCCACACCACGGCGCCCACAGATCTACGACGATCGGCTGTTCGTTCGATGCGTTGAGCACGTCGGACTCAAAGGTCGCGTCCGTGACGTCGATGGACATGCCTCGACGCTATCGGCTCGGCAAAGCGCTGGCATCACCGGTAGGCGTCGATGTCGCCTCCCTATGCGACGAAGTACTTCGCCTGCGGGTGGTGGCAAACGATCGCGAGGGTCGTCTGTTCCGGCTCAAGCTGGAAACCTTCGCTGACGCTCACCCCTAGGCGTTCGGCGCCGAGCAATTCGACAACTTTGGCATTGTCCTCGAGGTTTGGGCATGCCGGATATCCCCACGAATATCGGCCGCCCCGATACTTCTGACGGAACAGTCCCGAGATGTTCGGTCCATCTTCTGCGGCGAAGCCCCATTCCTCCCGGATGCGGCGATGTGCGAGTTCGGCAAGGGCCTCTGTCATCTCCACGGACAATCCGTGCAGCGAGACGTAATCGAGATAGCGATCTTGCGAAAAGAGTTCGTGCGCGCGCTCAGATACGGCACCGCCCATTGTTGCGAGCAAGAACGCGGCGTAGTCGGGCTCAGGATGTTCTCGTGGCCGAAAGAAATCGGCGATGCACAGATATGGAGCCTCACGCTGTCGAGGAAAGGAGAATCGCGTGAGTTCGTGTTGGCGCGTGTCGTCGGCGAACACAACGAGTTCGTTGCCTTGCGCATTCACCGGGAAGTACCCCCAGGCGACCTGCGGAACCAAAACGTCAGCGGCCTTGGCTTCGTCGAGGCGCAATCGAAGCTCCGCACGGATGCGCTCTTTGAAGTCGCCGTCGGATTCTCCGCTCAAAGGCCGGTATCCCCATTGATTGCGAAACAACGCGGTCTCGTTCAAATAGCGCGCGATGTCGTCCAAAGGAAAACCCTTGGCGAGACGCGAACCCAAGAATGGCGGGACGAAAACCGGATTATCCGACGCGACGTCGGGCGAGCGATCGGGAAGGATCGAGTCGTCTGAGTCTCCGGTGCTCTTGGACTTGCGCTCAGGCAGGATCCGGCCAGTCGGCTCGGTGCCAAAGGCAGGGTCGTCGATCCCGGCGTTCTTGAGCTCCATGATTCGCTCCAAAGTGTGTAGTCCCTCGAAGGCGTCGCGCCCGTAGAAAACCTTTCCGTCATAGACCTCGCGTAGGTCTCGTTCGACGTAACTTCGCGTCAGTGCGGCACCGCCCAACAACACCGGGAGGTTGTCATAGCCGCGACGGTTCATCTCTTCGAGGTTCTCGCGCATGATCAACGTCGACTTCACAAGAAGTCCGCTCATGGCGATCGCATCTGCTCCCGTCTCGTCTGATTTCTCGAGCATTTCGGTGATGGGGACCTTTATCCCAAGGTTGTAAACCTCATAGCCGTTGTTCGTGAGGATGATGTCGACGAGATTCTTGCCAATGTCGTGCACATCTCCTCTTACCGTCGCAAGCACGATGCGCCCACGCCCTCCACGCTCACTTTTTTCCATGTGCGGCTCGAGGTAGGAGACCGCAGCTTTCATCGTCTCTGCCGATTGGAGCACGAAGGGAAGTTGCATCTCACCCGACGCGAAAAGATCACCGACGACTTTCATGCCCGGCAGCAGGACCTCGTTCACGATTTCAAGAGCCGATGAGCCTGATGCAAGAGCCACAGCGAGATCGTCCTCAAGGCCGTTGCGGTCTCCATCGACGATGCGCTGTGAAAGTCGTTTTTCGACGGGCCAGCCGCTGCGGTCCTCGTTCGCGGCTTTTTGTTCCAAGACGCCCTCGAAGGCTGCGATGAGTGCCTGCAAGGGGTCATAGTCGTCGCTGCGGCGGTCGTAGATGAGGTCGAGGCAAATCTTTCTGACGGCATCATCGATCTTGTGGAGCGGCAAGATCCGAGACGCGTGGACGATCGCCGCGTCGAGACCCGCCTCAGCGCATTCATGAAGGAAAACCGAGTTGAGAACTTGGCGCGCTAACGCCGACAGGCCGAAGGAAACGTTCGAAAGCCCAAGAATCGTGTGCACCCCAGGGAGTTCATCTTTGATGCGCCGAATTGCGTCGATCGTCTCGATACCGTCGCGTCGGCTTTCTTCCATGCCGGTCGAAAGGGGCAACGCGAGAGGGTCGATGAACAAGTCGCTCATCTCTAATCCGTAGCGTTCCCGGGCGAGGTCACAGATTGCCGCAGCGGCGCGCAGTTTCCAGTCGGCGTCGCGGGCCTGTCCTTGCTCATCGATGCAGGTGCACACGACGGCGGCGCCATGTTCTGCGGCAAGGGACAAGAAGCTGTCTAGCCGAGTTCCGGGCGCGTCGCCGTCTTCGAGGTTCACCGAATTGAGCACGGCGCGGCCGCCCAGCCATTCGAGCGCAGTTCGGACGACGTTGGCTTCGGTCGAATCGATCACGATCGGCACTGTCGATTGTGTGGCAAGTCGGCTGATGACGCCGTCCATATCGGCCACGCCGTTGGCGCCGGTGTAATCGACACACACGTCAATGAGGTGCGCTCCCTCTATCACTTGTTCACGCGCCATCGCCGTCGTGGTCTCGAAGTCTTTTTCGAGCATCGCCTCGCGGAAGCGCTTAGAGCCGTTCGCATTCGTCCGTTCCCCGATAAGCAAGACGGAATTGTCCTGCGCGAAGGGCACAAAGCTGTAGAGGGACGTCGCTCCGGGTTCGAATTCCGGGTCGCGGACTTTTGGCACGAGGTTCGCACAGCGCTCGACGACCCTTGCGAGATGATCGGGCGTCGTTCCACAGCAACCACCAATGACTGAGATCCCAAGTTCAGTCACAAAGGAATAGAGATGCTCGGCCAGCGCATCGGGAGTGAGGTCGTAATGCATCTTGCCGTCGACGATCGTCGGGAGACCCGCGTTCGGCAACGTTGAGATAGGGCGGCGCGAATGCGCAGACAGATAGCGGAGGGGTTCGTACATCTCAGCCGGCCCCGTCGCGCAGTTGATCCCGATGATGTCGGGACGCATCGCGTCAAGCGCGCATAGCGCCGCTGAGATCTCCGTACCGGGAAGCATCCGACCCGTGAGCTCGATTGTGACTTGGACCTGGATCGGCACAGCACGTCCGCAGTGGTTCATCGCGCGCCGACAGGCGACGATCGCAGCCTTTGCGCTCAGCAAGTCGAATGACGTCTCGACCAAGAGCAAATCGACGCCTCCTTCGAGCAGGCCGCGCGCCTCTATCTCGTAGGCGTCCCGCAGATCCGAAAAAGAGATCTGTCCAAGGGTTGGGAACTTTGTTCCCGGGCCCATGCTTCCTGCGACGAATCTCGGGTGGTCGGGAGTGGAATAGGAGATCGCGACTTCGCGAGCAAGCTCAGCGGAGCGGCGAGCGAGCTCTTCGGCACGCTGTTCGATCCCGTATTCAGCGAGCACCACTGGATTGGATCCAAAGGAGTTCGTCTCGACGACGTCGACACCGACTTCAAGAAATGACCTGTGTAGCTCGGAAATGAGATCCGGTCGCGACGCAACGAGAATCTCGTTACAGCCCTCGAGGGTCGGTCCTCCGAAGTCGTCAGGACCCAATCCGAGAAGCTGGAGGTTTGTGCCCGTCGCACCATCGAAGATCACGACGCGCTGCGCGCAGAGGTCGAGGTAGCTCGCCATGTGCCCTCAAGCGTATCGGGAGCACACCGAGGCGCCCGTCAAGCAGGCTGTATATGTCCGCTCGCGCGCTCGGCAAGTGCAGATCGAACGCAGGAACGCGCGAAGCCAGGCTGGTATCTCCAGCGTAACAACTGCTGGAGCGTCTCGTCTTCGCTCTCACCGAGTCTCAAGAGGCTCAGTGCGAGTTGGACACCTCGCCGCCGCAGTGGATCAGCCGGCGCTTGTTGGCGCTCGTGGTTGAGCGCATGAGCGGTGCGCAGTTCGGGGGAGAGATGCGCGAGTTGACGAGACGACAAGCTCGGCATGCGCTGTCTGATTGCGAGATGGCCCGGGCGGAGCATCGTTGCAAACTCGAAGTCGATCATCCTCGCAAGACTTCGCATGAACGGTCCGTTACGTCCCGACCTCTCGCCGAGTCCTAGGGCCCGTGCCACCTCGCAAAGTTCGAGTGACAGACCTGACGGCGCAGTCTCGAGTCGAGTGGCGATGTAACGGAGAAGCCATGTCGTCGATGGGCCGAGCAGCGGCAGCCAATATCTCTCCACGTACTCCGACCGTGCGTCGTGACCCGCGTCGTCCGGCGTTTTGACATCCCAGAGCTCGACGAAGATCTGGCTCTCCAACGACAGTTCATCTAAAGCAGCGTTCATCGGGCCTTCTCTCTTCTCGGTTCATTGACGTTGCTCCAATGGACGTGCATTTTGTGCACGCCACTTTGGTGACCGAACGAGATTGGCTGACAGCGCAACCTGTTTACCTACCGCGGGTTCCAGCTGAACGTGGTGCTCTTGGCCGATGTGAAGGCGAAGTCCTTGTGAATTGGTCTGCCGGCAAGGTGGCACTTGGAGGATGAGGCCATCGCGCCATATCCAAAGCAAGCTCGGAAATAGCTTCAACGCACAATGTCCGAACGTTGGATTCCGGCGCCTTGCGTGTGGTCAATGTCACGGGGCCGCGCGCGCTTCGGCTGCGAAGCGAAGGGTCAGGCGAGAAGGTTCGTGTCGTGCCGAGGGCGCGTCACGACTTCATGCGCCTTGTCCAAGGTGGCTATGCCAACTGACCGTCGGCGCGCAAGAACTTCTCAAGTTCTTCGACGACAAAGGCGTGATCCTCAATGGCAGTAAGGCCCGAGACGCAAACGGTGCCGACTGCTCCGACGCCACGGATGAGGATCGGAAAGGCACCGCCGTGCGCGGCGAAGCGGTACGGATCGAGCCGAGACGACGTGTCGAAGTCTTGACCGTCCGCGAGGAACCGGGTTCCCACGAGGTATGACGAGTGGCCGAAATGGTCGACCACCGCCGCTTTCCGATCGACCCACGCGTCGTTGTCAGTGCTCGCGCCCTTGAGGGCGGCGTGGAACAGCCTCTGGCCGTTTCGGCGAATCGAGATCACCACGGGGAGGTTTCGCGCCCGTGCCGCTTCGATGAGGTGCACGCCGAGCCGCCAGGAAGTCTCGGTGTCGAAGGTCCGAAAGATGAGCTGCTCCTCTTGAGCTTCGAGCCGGGCCATCAATGAGTCGAGGTCCTCGCTCATCGGGGTCGCCTCACGTTGCCTAGATCGTCTTGGTCCAACATCATTCCCCCTCTCGCAAAATCGGCCCTATCTTCGAACCTTACGCCCCGATGGAACCGCGAACAGCGAGCATTTCAGGGAAGCCGCGCACCGACTGAGAAACTGTGAGGAAGTGGACAGGCTGTTTGATCACGGGCGCACACTTCCTTGTCGGCGGTCAGTCCGCGGAGGAAGAAGTCCATGGAAAGATGATGGTTGTGACTGAGAACTCTCGAGAAACCGTACCTGTAACCGAGCGATCGACGCTTCATCGCAAGCGAGAACGAGGAATCTACGACCGCGCAACCATCGATGCCATTCTCGACGAGGGATTGATCTGCCACGTGGGCTTCACGGACGGTCATTCCACCTTTGTCATGCCGATGAACTACGCGCGTGTGGGGGATTCGCTCTATTTTCACGGCGCAGCCTCCAATCGCATGCTTCGCGTCTTGGGTTCTGGTGCGCAGGCGTGCGTCACGGTCACGCTCCTCGATGGGCTCGTCTTTGCTCGCGCGTCGTTCCATCACTCGATGAACTACCGCTCTGTGATGCTCTTTGGGACGGGCAGCCGGGTCGATGACCTCGAAGAAAAGTTGGCGGCGCTCACGGCGATCGTCGAGCACGTCGCGCCCGGCCGAAGCGCCGACGCCAGGCCACCCACTGCGAGCGAACTCCGAGCAACTTTGGTCGTACGCGTGCCGATTAGGGAAGCTTCGGCAAAGATCAGGTCCGGCGGCCCAATCGACGATGCCGAAGATCTTGAGCTCGACATCTGGGCGGGCGAACTTCCGATCGAGTTCAACACCGGACAAGCGATCCCTGCTGAGGGGATGTCCAAAGGAGTCGTCGTCCCGCCGTATGTGGCGCATTACCCAATGCGGCGCAGAACACCTGAGTCTTAGCCACAAGCTCGACGGTGCGAACAGCCCGCGCCCATTCGGATGCTAAGCGGCGCATAGCCTTTCTCGGGCATCTTCTTTCGCCTCACAAGAAGGGCGATTGTATCGACCAGTTGGACGTCGCAGGTTGAAAAGCACGCCGAATGCATCCGCGAAAGGAAAACGAGCCGTAGTCTTCGAAGGTGATCGAGCTTTCTGATGTCGAGGATGCATCTAGGCGACTGTCGGGAACGATACGACCCACGCCCGCAATTCACGCCCGAGGTCTTTCTGATCTCGCAAATCGAGAGGTCTGGGTAAAGCCCGAACATTTCCAGCGCACGGGGTCGTTCAAGATTCGCGGCGCGTACAACTTTCTTGCGCTGCACGCGACGACGATTACGAATAATGAAGTTGTCGCGGGTTCGGCAGGCAACCACGCACAAGGTGTCGCGCTCGCCGCATCACTTTGCGGGATGCGCTCAACGATATACATGCCGATCGGCGCGTCGCTACCGAAACTCGAGGCGACCCGGGCATACGGCGCAAAGGTGATCCTTGGCGGCGACTCAGTCGATACCTGCATCGAGGCCGCCCGCGAGCACGCAGCGAAGCAGCACGCGATCTACGTACCGCCCTTCGACGATCCCGATGTCATCGCTGGCCAGGGAACAATCGGTTTGGAATTGCTCGAAGAAGCCCCTCCGGGCGAGGTCGTCGTCGTGCCAGTCGGCGGCGGCGGGCTCATCTCGGGTATCGCCGCGGCGATCAAGGCTTCGAAGTCGAGCGCCAAGGTCATCGGAGTCGAAGCCCAGGGAGCGACGGCGATGCTCGCAGCACTATCGGCTGGAGCCCCCGTCGCGCTCGAGACGCTCGACACGATGGCCGATGGCATCGCGCTGCACTCGGTGTCCCAGCTCACCTTGGATCACGTACGCGAATACGTCGATGAGATCGTGACGGTCGAAGAAGAAGAGATCAGCAGGGCGGTGCTCGTCTTGTTGGAACGGCAGAAGTGGGTTGTGGAGCCTGCTGGAGCGGTGGGTCTTGCTGCAGTCTTGGCGGGAAAGATCCCCGGGAGCGAACGTGTCGTTGTCGTGTTGTCGGGGGGAAATATCGACCCGCTCTTGCTCACTCGGCTCATCGAGCACGGATTGTCTGCGGCGGGGCGCTACATCATGGTGCGCGTCGTACTTGACGACAAACCGGGTTCATTGGCTCAGCTCACAGCGACGGTCGCCTCGCTCGGCCTCAACGTCTTGAGCGTCGAACACCACCGCTCAGGACGGCTGATCGGTATGCACGAAGTGGAGGTGTACCTCACCGTCGAGACAAGTGATCCCTCGCATCGAGACGGCATCGTGCCAGCGCTCGTCGCGCGCGGATTCCGTGCCGAAGCTATGCGCTGAGCATCACCAGAAGTTGAGATGCACGGTTTTGGCCACCGTTCGTCGGTTGCGCAATCTCGCAAGGCCTGTCGAGTGGAAAGCCGTCGCGGGTTTGGCTTCAAATCCTAGGGCGAGAGCGCCGATTGTCGATCGACCCATTGGCACACCGAGACCCGACAAGACTGAATCTTGATCCGCGTGCAGTCGGAAAAAGAGCGCGCCGAGTCCATGTTCGGTGGCAACCAAGAGCATGAGCATGACGGCAAAGGCCGCGTCGACGGTCCAGTACGGAACTGCCCACTCCTCGCTCGAAAGTCCTGCGAGGTCTGAAGTGGCTTTGTCCTTTTTCGCGTAGCGGGACACGTACGCGTCTGCATCGATGACCGGGACAACGATGACCGGTGCCGCGAGGATTCCGGGGGCATCGGTTCCAGCTTCACGCCAATGCTGCTGGGATGCGAGCTCCCAGAACACGTTTCGTCGCTCGTAAGTGGTGAGCGCGAGGAGGTCGACGCCTTGGGCAAAGCCCGCGGACGGCGCTTGGGTCGTCGCGCGAAGGACAGAGTTGAGAACTTCGGGAGGAACGGGGCGATCGTCGAAGTGGCGCACCATGCGCCGGCGGACCATGGCGTCGGCAAGCTCCACGAGGCGGACGCTACCGGATGGCCCGAAGGACATGTTCGGGAATGCTGACCCAACTGGTAGCGTTTCAAGGTGAACATCCGCCGTATCGGCGGGAAGAAATGGGATGTGGCCCACGTCGGGCGGGCCGCTCGAGAGCAGAGGGGCTCACAGGTGGCGAGCTTCAGGGATCTACTTTCCCAGGTGAAAAGAGAGATTCGAGAGATCGACCCACAAGGCGCGGAGGCGCGCCTTTCTGAGGCGACATTCTTGGACGTGCGCGAGGCCGACGAGTACGCACAAGGCGCCATCCCTGGAGCGCTCCATTTGCCGCGGGGCTTTCTTGAAGTCCAGATCGAAGGGCGAATCCCCGACAAGGCGGAACCGATCATCGTGTATTGCGCAGGGGGGACTCGCTCGGCTTTTGCGGCGAAATCGCTGCAAGACCTCGGCTACGAAGACGTCGTCTCCATGGAAGGCGGGTTCAACCGCTGGAAAGACGAGGGACGTGGGTGGGGGACCCCGCGCGTCTTGGACACAGACCAGCGCCATCGCTACCAGCGACACATCTTGTTGCCCGAGGTCGGAGAAGCAGGCCAGCAAAGGCTCCTTGAGTCCAAGGTGCTCTGCCTTGGAGCCGGTGGCCTCGGGTCACCGGCTGCGCTCTACCTCGCTGCTGCTGGTGTTGGCACGATCGGGATCGTGGACATGGATGTCGTCGACCCGTCGAACCTCCAGCGACAGATCATGCACAACAGCGAACGCATTGGCGATCGCAAGGTCGATTCGGCGAAGAAGACGCTCTCCGCCCTCAACCCCGACGTCAATGTCGTCACCTATGACGTGCGCATCGGCGCGGACAACATTCTCCAGCTCTTTGAGGACTACGACCTCGTCGTGGATGGAACGGACAATTTCCCGACTCGGTACTTAGTCAACGATGCCTCGTTGAAGACACGCGTCCCAGTCGTTCACGGTTCGATCTTTCGCTTCGAAGGACAAGTGACCGTTTTTGATCCCTTCGTCGGCCCTTGCTATCGGTGCTTGATCCCCGAGCCCCCACCGCCGGAGTTCGCGCCCTCGTGTGCAGAAGCCGGGGTGTTGGGTGCGATCTGCGGCGTTATCGGATCTCTCGAGGCCACCGAGGCATTGAAGATGCTGCTTGGAATCGGAACGCCGCTCGTTGGGCTTTTGCTCTCCTATGACGCGCTCGCCGAGGAATTCCGAAGCTTCAAAGTGCAACGCGACCCAGCTTGTCCGGTGTGTGGGGAAAATGCGGGCGAGATCGTGATCGAAGAATACGACCAGCTCTGCATGCCACACGTTTGAGCGACATCCTGCGCGATCGAGGTCACTAGATCAGAACTTCGCATGCGCTATGCGAGACGAAGCACTTCAGCTCGCGTGGAACGTGAAGCTCGAAAGCCGAGAGCGCTCCTTTTCATCGCTTGCAAGATCGATTGCGGTCCACGCCATTGCGGTCGCGCCGTCGCATATTGCTTTGTCGGCAGATCCAGATACGCAGTGCGCAGCAAAGGCCCGTTGATGGTTCACTGCGGGGTAAGAGTCGATTTTGAGCGTCGGATGGATCGCCGGCATGACGAGAGAGACGTTGGCCATGTCTGTCGAAGCGAACATGGGCTTTGCATCATCGGGCACAAAGGCTCGCCCGAGTGCTTGCGCGTTGCGCCGGTAGCACTCGACCATGGCGGGGTCTGCACGGAACTCAGAATATGTGCGTCCGTGATCTAAGAAGCTGAGGGCTGCACCCGTGGCGAGCGCGCCGGCTTCAAAGCAATGTCGCACGCGTTTGTCCCACACTTCGAGCTCCTCAAGGTCCAAGGCGCGAGTGTAGAACTGCGCCGATGTGTGATCGGGGACGATGTTGGGCGCGTCGCCCCCGTGCGTGATGATTCCGTGGACCTGGTTGCCTGGCATTGCATGCTGACGCAGCAATCCGATGCCCACTTGGGCGACGGTTAACGCGTCGGCCGCGTTCACACCTTTTTCAGGGAACGCCGACGCATGGGCTTCGACGCCTTTGTACAGCACGTCGTAGTGCTTCACCGCGAGGCACGGCATCTGTACGCGCTCGTCAGGCCAAGGATGGACCATGAGCGACGCGTTCAGTCCATCGAAGCCGCCGCGTTCGAGCATGATGATCTTGCCTCCGCCACCTTCTTCGGCAGGAGTTCCAAGGACACGCACGGTGATTCCGAGGTCCTCTGCGAGAGGGCCAAGCGCGCGCGCTGCGCCAACGGCAGCTGCCGCGATGATGTTGTGCCCACATGCGTGGCCAATATCGGGCAGAGCGTCGTATTCGGCACAGATCCCGAGCACAAGCGGTCCGGAACCGATGCTCGCGACAAAGGCCGTATCGAGACCACAGATCCCGAGGGCTACGTCAAAGCCGGAGTCGGCGAGCATATCTGCGCACCAGCGCGATGCGTGCGTTTCCTCGAAGGCGCATTCGGGATGGGCGTGAATCCGGTGTGACAACTCGATGAGTGCAGCGGCACAGTCCTCGACACGTGCGCGCGCGACTTGCTTGTCGGTCGTAGGCGATTGTTGCGCGGAGCTCATCGAATGACCGCCACGATATCGCCGGGGCCACACGCGTCACCGACCGTGACGAGCACTTCAGCGACCGTGCCAGCTACTTGTGAGCGAATGGGGTTTTCCATCTTCATGGCTTCGAGAACGCACACGACGTCGTCTACCGCGACGATGTCTCCGGGGGAGACACGAAGCTCGATGATCGTTCCTTGCATCGGGACCGTCACCGTCCCGTCTGTTGGATGCGCAGCGCCCGATGCGACCCGATGTGCGCCACGTTTCACTACGTTCGCGGGCGAGGTGGCTTGCCCCATCTGGGGGACATAGACGCGTACTTGGTAGAGCCGACCATCGATTTGCGCTTCGACGGTGCGAAGGACTCGTCCGCTGTTGTCAAGAGATCCATCTGGCGGAACAGAAGGCGGAATAGACGAGAAGTCGAGACGGTCTTCGACGAGGCTCGTCGAATGTGTGCCCGCTATGAACTCGTTGTTCTTAAGGATCGCCCGAGCGGCGGGGATCGTCGTCGCGACACCCTCGACGATCGTCTCGTCAAGAGCGCGTAGCATGCGTTGGCGCGCTTGTTCTCGGCTCTGTCCGAGCACGATGACCTTTGCGATGAGATTGTCGAAATACGGGCTGACGACATCGCCTGACTCAAAGCCCGAATCGGTTCGCACTCCCGGACCTCCGGGCTGGTGAAAGCGCGAAATGACGCCGGGGCTTGGCGTAAATGCACCGTTTGTTGGATCCTCCGCGTTGATACGGCACTCGATCGCATGCCCGCGTGGTTCGACATCGTGCTGTGTGAAGCCGAGTGGCTCGCCGTGCGCGACGCTCAGCTGGAGCGCGACGAGATCGAGCCCGGTGACGGCTTCTGTCACGGGATGCTCGACTTGCAAGCGGGTGTTCATCTCCAAGAAGAAGAACTCGCCGTCTTGATAGAGGAATTCGACGGTGCCCGCACCTTCGTAGTGACACGCGTGAGCAATGCGCAGCGATGCCTCGCCCATCGCTTTGCGCGTCTTCTTAGCAAGACCGACAGCTGGCGTTTCTTCGAGGAGCTTTTGGTGGCGCCTTTGGCTTGAGCAGTCACGCTCTCCCAGCCAGATCCCGTTGCCGAAGCGGTCGGTGAAGATCTGCATCTCAATGTGACGCGGATGAGTGAGATACCGCTCGAGGTAGACCTCGTCGCGACCGAAGTAGTTGGAGGCCTCCCGGCGTGCCGCATCGAGGGCCTCGGAGGCGCCGTTCGCGCCGTGGAGAACCTTCATGCCACGTCCTCCACCGCCATAAGAGGCCTTGATCGCGACGGGCCATCCAAAACGCGCGCCGAAAGCGGCGATTTGTTCGACGTCTTCGACGGGCTCGTCTTGTCCCGGCACTGCCGGCGCTCCGGCGCTTTGCGCGGCGATGCGCGCGCTGATCTTCGAGCCCATGATCTCGATGGCCTCTGGCGGAGGCCCGACGAACGTCGCCCCTATTTGCGTGACCGCGCGAGCGAACGCGGCATTTTCGGCCAAGAAGCCGTACCCAGGATGCACTGCGTTCGCCTTGCTTCGTCTGAGCACGTCGATGACTGCGTCGATGCTGAGATAGGTCTCGGCGGGCGCCTCGCCGCCGAGCGCGTATGCCTCGTCTGCCATGCGAACGTGCAAGGCGTTGCGGTCGAGCTCCGAGAACATCGCGACGCTTCGAATACCGAGCTCGCGGCAGGTGCGTGCCACCCTCACCGCGATCTCACCCCTGTTCGCGATGAGAACCTTGTCGAACACTCGTCCCTCTTCAGACCTATCGTTCGCCCGTACCAAAAAGCACATCCTGAGAAAGGAACGTTGCCAACCAGTGCCGGGTCCAGCTGAGCAGGCTAGTTCCCCAACGACGCGCTTCACGAACGTCGTGCGCCTCAAGAGCGTCGACTCGACGAACCGCTTCTGCCGAGACGAAGCGTTTCTTGGCGTTGACGAGGGGCTCGTTGTCGTCGCCGATCTGCAAACAGCGGGTCGCGGACGGCGAGATCGCCGTTGGGTGGCACCGGAGCGTTCCTCCTTGCTCTGTTCCTTGTTATTCCGGCCGCCGCGTCCAATTACCACCTTCCACCTCGTGCAATCGGCGGTGGCTTTGGCCTCGTGTGATGCCATTTCGGAGTTGACGAGCCTTTCACCGACGCTCAAGTGGCCGAATGACGTCATGGTCGATGATCACAAGGTGGCAGGCGTGCTCGCGGAGATCGTTGAGAACACCACTCGAGAACTCGAGCCCCACGGGCACAACCCACAGCGTTGGCCTGCCCTGGTCGTCGGCATCGGCATCAACGTGTCGTGGCCAGATGGCTGGCCGGACGACGAAAGCGATACGCAATTGCGCTTCATCGCGAAGACGGCGACAACCCTCGAGCGTGCGAGCGGCACATCGGTTGACCGGGAGGCGCTCTTGTCGGGGTTCCTTCGCTCTGTCGAACGTCGCTATGGGGGATTTCTCGGTCCCGACGGTCTGTCCGACATCCTCACGGAATATCGAGCGTGTTGTTCGACAATCGGCCAAGCGGTGCACGTCGAGCTCTCCGGGGAGCGCTTTGATGCCGAGGCGACCGGTATCGACGAAGACGGGCGGCTTCTCGTGGAGCACCGCGGCGAACAAAGGAGGCTGGACGCGGCCGACGTCGTCCACCTCAGGATGACGACGCCATGAACCTCTTCAAGACGTGCTCGGGCCGCTTCGGGAAATTCAGCCCGTTCGCCACCTAGACCAACGAGGGTCCGGTGCCGTCCAGCTACCCTTGGGTGTCATGCGCATCCTTGTGACAGGCGGAGCCGGTTTCATTGGCGCGAATTTCGTCCACTACTTTGTCGAGAACCACCCCGAGGACGCGATCGTTGTTCTCGACGCGCTGACCTATGCGGGCAATCGTGCGACGATTGCCCCCCAAGAGGCCTCCGGTGCTATCCGCTTTGTCCTCGGCGACATTGCGGACCAACCCCTCGTAGAGGAGATCCTCAAGGCCAACGACATCACAACGGTCGTGAATTTCGCGGCAGAGTCGCATAACAGCGCCGCCGTGTTGGATCCCGCGCGGTTCTTTCGCACGAACGTCCTCGGTACCCAGGCGTTGTGCGACGCAGCAAGACGGATCGGCGTTGAGCGGTTTCATCACATCTCCACGTGTGAGGTTTATGGCGATCTTGCACTGGACTCGACCGAATCGTTCAACGAGGAATCGCCGTATCGTCCGCGTACGCCCTACAACGCGTCGAAGGCAAGCTCAGACCACGTTGTGCGCTGCTACGGAGAGACCTACGGGCTGCCAGTGACGATCACTAATTGCTCGAACAACTACGGGCACTATCAGTTTCCCGAAAAGGTCATTCCTCTCTTCATCTCGCGCGCTCTTTCAGGAGAACCCCTTCCTCTTTATGCGTCGACTGAGAACCGGCGCGAATGGCTACACGTCTTAGATCACTGTCGTGCGGTTGATCTCGTCTTGAGGAACGGTGTCGTGGGCTCCACCTACAACGTCGGCTCTGGACGCGAGGCGAGCATCGTGGAGTTGGCAGACGCGGTCCTTACTGCAACCGGGAAACCGTCCTCGCTCAAGACGATTGTCGCTGATCGACCCGGGCACGACCGCCGCTACCTGCTCGACTCCTCGAAGATCCGAAGAGAGCTCGGCTGGCAGCCCCTCGTTGACTTTGAATCAGGCTTGGCCGAAACCGTCGCGTGGTATGAAAAGAACGAGGATTGGTGGAGGCCACTCATCGGTCGATCTCCCGTCGTCGAGGGAAATTGGGACTATCCGCATGCGGTGCCCAAGGGACCGTCCTGATCAGCCGTGCGGATCTTCGTTACCGGCTGCGCCGGCCAAGTAGGTGCAGAAGTAGTCGCCACGCTCACACGTCGCAATGAGGCGCGAAGACGAAATGCCAAGTTCGACGTCATTGCAGCGTCGCACGACGATCTCGACGTTGCAGATCGAGATGAAGTGCTCGCTGCGATTGTCACGACCGAGCCCGACATCGTCATTCATGTCGCCGCGTTCACCAACGTGGATGCCTGCGAGAGCCAGCAAGATCGCGCCTATGGCGTCAACGCGCTTGGAACGAGAAATGTGCAAGAAGCAGCTCGCCTCGTTGGAGCGCACGTCGCGTATCTCTCGAGTGATTACGTCTTTGACGGAACATTGCCGCGTCCGTATCTCGAGTGGGACGCACCGAACCCACTTTCTGTCTACGGTCGCTCGAAGCTCGGCGGCGAGATCGAATGCAGTGAGGCCTCCACGATCATTCGAACATCGTGGGTGTGTGGCCGGTTCGGGTCGAACATGGCAAAGACCGTGCTCAAGTTGGCTGGCGCGAGCGATGGGCCACTGCGCTTCGTAGACGACCAGCGCGGTTGCCCGACGATTGCGAGCGACCTCGCATCCGTCGTGTGTGACCTGGCCATTGCGCGACGCCCGGGGATCTTCCATGTCACGAACCAAGGCGCGACGACTTGGTATGGCTTTGCAAAAGCAGTCGTTGAAGCTGCGGGAGGAGACGTCGCTCGCGTGTCACCGATTAGCACTGCGGAACTGAGCCCGCCGCGTCCCGCGCCTCGCCCGGCGAATTCGGTGCTCGAAAACGCGGCGCTCCGCTTTTCGGGCATGACATTGCTTCCGGATTGGCACGACGCGCTTGCCTCGCTCGTACGTGAGCTTGGGCAATGAGAAACCCGCTCGACGCGGATGTGCGAACACAATGACAGCGAAGAAGGCCAAAAGGCCTTCCGTCGACGCCGTGGTCGTCAATCATGACGCCGGTGAGTATTTGCTTCGATGCGTTGCGAGCCTGCGCGACGCTGGTGTCGCACGCATCGTCGTCGTAGACAACGCTTCGACGGACGGGTCCCTGGAGCGCCTTTCGCGTGTTGATCTAAAGGTCGAGCTGGTCCCGACGGGGAGAAACCTGGGGTACGGCACGGCCGCGAACATCGGAGTGCGCCGGTGTGACTCCGCATACGTACTCATCTGCAACGCAGACGTCATCGTCGGGAAAACGGCGGTGCGTGAGCTCGCGTCGGCGCTCGACGAGCGTAGCGATCTCGGTCTTGTCGGGCCGCGCGTCAACGAACCGAGCGGTGTCATCTATCCCTCGGCACGGGCGTTCCCTCAACTCGGAGATGCCATCGGCCACGCGTTCGTTGGAATGTTCGACCCCGATAATCCTTGGACGAGGCGTTACCGCTTGGACGATGGGCAAAGCGAGGATGCAGGCGTCGACTGGGTGTCTGGGGCATGTGTGCTCGTGCGACGCGTTGCTTTCATGAGCGTTGGCGGATTCGACGAAGCCTATTTCATGTATGTCGAAGACCTCGATCTGTGTTGGCGGCTTCGACGGGCGGCATGGGGCGTCGCCTATGTCCCATCGGCGAGCGTCGTTCACGAACAAGGCGTCTCCACCCAGGCCCATCCCTACAAGATGCTCGTCGCCCATCACGCCTCGACCTGGCGTTTTGTCCGTCGATCGGTGTCTGGGTCGACGCGGACGCTCCTACCCGTGCTCGGGGCGGGGATCTCGGCGCGGCTCGCGCTCGCATTGTCCCGCGAGTTCCTCGAGCACCATCACACCAACCGCATCCGACGTACCACGTCGGTTAGATAAGCTCACGCCGCAATGTCAAGGGGTTCTTTTGGGCGCACCGTCGCGCGCGCCGCAGCGAGTGGGGGATCACGCAGCTACCGAGCGCGCCCGCCGGTTGGCTGGTTCTTCCTCATGGGGGTCATTTGTGTAGGAGGAGTCGGCCTCATTGCCTATTCAAGGTACGAGGCCACGCACCCCGCGACGACGGTCACGACGAAGAAGTCAACGATCGGACCGACCGCAACCGATAATTGGAATGCCGCGTTTGCAGTCGATATCTGCGGAACGATCCAGCCGGATCTCGCGCCGAACAGCTTGAGCGGCGTTGGTCTTCGGACGTTCGGCAACGGGCTCATCAACATCGATCCCGGCGCTGCCGCCAAGCCGGCGACCTACGAAGGCGCAAAAGCGACGCTCGGGTTGTTTGCAAAGGACTATTCGGGCTTTAGCCTCACGAACACGAGCGTCGAGTATCCCGGAAAGACCAAGACGGTGTGGAAGAACGGCGACACGTGCTCCTCGAGCGCCGTCGGGCTGAGCGGACCAGCCGAACTGCAGGCGAAGGTATGGTCCTCGCCAAATGCGACGAACGCGACCATTTCGACGACTCCGGAGGACATCCATCTCAGCAATGGCGAGATGATCACCCTCGCGTTTGTTCCCCTCGGCGCGAACATCCCGGAGCCACCTTCCAAGACGACGCTCGTGCAATCGATCGGCTCGAGCGCGTTGTCGCCGACGAAAAAGAAGTGATTCCTTCGGTCATCGCTCGACGGAGGAGATGAGCATGCAAGCGATCGTGCTCGTCGGCGGGGAGGGAACCCGCCTTCGTCCGTTGACCTACTCGACGCCAAAGCCGATGCTCGACCTTGTGGGTAGGCCAATTGTTGCGCGCATCGTCGAGTGGTTGAGTCTGCATGGCGTAGAACGCGCGATCCTCTCCCTCGGGTACCGACCGGATGTCTTCGTCAGCGCGTTTCCCGAGAGTCGCTGGAGCGACGTGGAGCTTTCCTACGCGGTCGAGTCCGAACCGCTCGACACCGCAGGAGCGATTCGCTTTGCCGCCGAATACGCCAACGCGATGGATGAAACCGTCGTGATCATCAACGGAGACGTCCTCACGGACCTCAATCTGACCGCGCTCGTCTCTTTCCACAAGACCCACCATGGCGAGGCGACAATTGCGCTCACTCCCGTCGAGAACCCCTCCGCCTTTGGTGTCGTGTTGACCGCCGAGGACGGACGGGTGCAGAGCTTCATCGAAAAGCCAGCGCCCGAAGATGCACCGACGAACCTCATCAATGCCGGCACGTACATCTTTGAGCCCGAAGTGCTCAAGAGGATCGCGACAGAACGCCGCGTCTCCGTCGAGCGCGAGATCTTTCCTGCTCTCGTAAGGGACAACGCCCTGTATGCCTATTCTTCGGAGGCATATTGGATCGACACCGGATCGCCAGAGTGCTACCTCGCGGCGCAGCTCGACATCGTGCGTGGCAAGCGGCCGCATGTCATCCTGCCCGAAAACGAAGAGGTTCGACCCGGCCTTTTCATCGGGCCGGACGCGAAGCTGGAAGGCGACGTGCGCCCGCCGGCGTTTATCGGGCGCAACGCCTGGATCGGTCAAGGTGCGATCGTCGAAGATTGTGTGATCGAGGTAGATTGCGTCGTCGGCCCCGGTGCCAAGGTGCACTCCTCGGTGTTGTTGGCAGGATCACGACTCGCGTCCGGCGCAAGCTGTGACACGTCCATCGTTGGACCCGGCGCGCGCGTCGGTGCAAACGCCGAGCTGCGGTCAATGTGCGTCATCGGTCCGATGTCCGTCGTCGAGGACGGCGCATCGCTCGACAGCGCGCGACTGCCTGTGTGAGACTCGCCTTGATGCGAGCGCTCGTGACAGGTGGCGCCGGATTCATTGGCTCGACACTCGTTGATCGCCTCCTTGCCGAACAGCACGAAGTCGACGTCGTTGACGATCTGTCCACCGGTTCTCTTGCCAATTTGGCCGAAGCAAGAGCTTCTGGGGCGAAACTGCGCATTCACCAGCTGGACATTCGGGCAGACGAGCTCGTTGACCTCATGGTCCATCGTCGACCGGAGGTCGTCTTCCACCTCGCTGCTCAAGCGAGCGTCATCATATCGATCGACCGGCCGATCTTTGACGCCGATGTGAACGTCTTGGGGAGCCTGAGAGTGCTCGAAGCATCCCGCATCGCGGGAGTGCGCAAGGTGGTCTTCGCAGCAAGCGGTGGCTCGTTATACGGAGACGTCGAAAAAGGCGACCTTCCCGTCAAAGAGCAAGCTGCGCAGCTGCCGATGTCTCCCTATGGAATCTCGAAGAAAGTCGTGCTCGATTACCTGAGGGTCTATCGCGAAATTCATGGCCTCGAGTTCACCGCGTGTGCCCTCGCGAACGTCTACGGCCCGCGCCAAGACGCGTTTGGTGAAGCGGGGGTCATCGCGATTTTCTCAAACAAATTGGTCAGAAACGAACGCTGCACGATCATGGGAGATGGGGATCAAACGCGAGACTTCGTGTACGTCGATGACGTGGTCGATGCGTTCGCACGGGCCGCTCAAAGAGGCAGTGGCCTCGTTGCCAACATTGGCACGGGCATTGCCACGTCCGTGAATGAGGTATACGCGATCTTGGCGGAACATGCCGGAACAAAACGGGCTGCGACGCACGCAAAAGCCCGTCCCGGTGAGGTTCGGGACATCGCGCTCGATCCGACAAGGGCGCGCCTGCACTTGAAATGGAAGCCGTTCACGCCACTTTCTGTCGGCCTCGAGCACACCTTGGACTACGCGCGATCAGTCGCTCAAGAGGCGACGACGAATAGGCCCAGCGCGAAGCGCCGGTCGACATGATCACCGTGCTCGCCGGGGGAGTGGGCGCCGCGCGATTTCTTCGCGGCCTCGTTGGTGTCGTCGATGAACACGACGTCGCGGTCATCGTCAACACCGGTGACGACACCGAGTGCTACGGGCTCGACGTCTGCCCGGACCTCGACACGGTCGTCTACACCGTCTCGGGATCCTCCAATCCCGAGACCGGTTGGGGGCTCGTCGGCGAGACGTGGACGACCATGGACGCGCTCGAACGTTACGGCGTGCCGACATGGTTTCGCATCGGTGACCAAGATCTCGGGACGCACCTCTATCGGACTGCCAGGCTGCACCAAGGTGCCACTTTGAGCGAGGTCACTTCCGAGATCGCAAGGGCCTGGGGACTGTCGATCTCCCTCATGCCGATGAGCGACGACCCGGTGCGCACGCGTCTCAAGCTCTTCGATGGGAGCGAGGTCGAGTTCCAGGAGTACTTCGTCCGGTTGCACCACGACGTGGCCGTGCAATCCGTGCACTTTGAGGGTATCGAGAGCGCGCGACCTGCCCCGGGGGTTCTCGAAGCGATCGCAAACGCTGAGACGATCGTCATCGCACCGTCGAATCCCATCCTTTCCATCGGCCCGATTCTCGCGGTTGCCGGAGTGGCGCAAGCCTTGGAGAAACGGCGCGACGACGTCGTAGCGATATCGCCGATCGTCGCCGGAGCCGCGATCAAAGGGCCGGCCGATCACCTCTTGACCGAGCTCGGTGAGCAAGCATCGGCCGCCGGTATTGCACATTTGCTTACGCCTTACGCATCAACACTCATCATCGATATCGCGGACGAAGCACTTACTGGCAAGGTGATGAGAAATGAGATGCGTTGTGTCGTGACGAACACGATCATGGGGAGCAAGGAAGTCTCCGAGGAGCTCGCGCGGGTCACCTTGGCAAGCGCGCACGGGCTGCCTTCGCGCTCGTGAACGACGAGAAACTCGTCGTCTTTGGCGTCAAGGACCTCCCCGAAGTCGTGCCGGGTGACGACGTAGGCGAGCTCATCGCGTCACGAGTCGAACTCAACTTCGGCGACGTAGTCGTTGTCACACAGAAGATCGTCTCCAAGGCCGAGGGCCGAATCGTCGAAATCGACACTTCTGATCCTGAAGCGAAGAGGAACCTCGCCGAATCAGAGGCGGTGCGCGTCCTTCGTCGCCGAGGTGAGCTCGTCATCACCGAGACGAGACACGGATTCATCTGTGCGAACTCAGGTGTCGACTTATCGAACGTGGGAGGGGGTCGTGCGGTCCTACTGCCGATCGATCCGGATCGCTCGGCTCGGCGGATTCGCGACGTGCTGCTGGCCAAAGCGCATGTGGCAGTCGGCGTCATTATCTCTGACACCTTCGGCCGTGCGTGGCGGCGAGGACTCACAGACGTCGCGATTGGCTGTGCGGGCATCGCCGGTGTCGTCGATCTACGAGGAGAGCTCGACGCAACCGGTCGAAGCCTCGTTTCGACCGAGGTCTGCGTCGCGGATGAGATCGCGGGCGCCGCCGAGCTCGTCATGGGCAAGTCCTCGGGCATTCCGGTCGCCGTCGTGCGAGGAGTCCATCCGACGTGGCTGCGAGAGTCCTCGGTCCGTAGAGAAATCGTGCGGACGCCAGCGGAGGACCTCTTCCGTTGAGCGCGAAGGGGCCAAGCGAAGCGGGAGTTGCGGTGTCGAGATCTCCTGTCCTGCGGGTCGGACTCTGCGTCGAACAGCTCCGGCGCGCCGTACCAGGGGGAATCGGGACCTATGCACGCGGCCTTATTCAAGGGATCCTTGAAGGCGAGACAAAAAGCCCTCTAGAGGTCACCTTGTGCGCGAGCAAGTCAAATGAAGAGCCCGATCCTCTGGGCCGCTATGGGCTCGCGCTGTCGCTCTATTCGTATCCGAGATTCCTAGAGGCGCTCGCGACGGAGTTCGGCCGCACGCGCTTGCGCGCAGAGGTGTCGGTCGTCCACTCGGTTTCCATCGCCACGCCGCTGTGCGCACCTCCCATGAGCGCGACGGTCCATGACCTCGCGTGGCGTGTGGTTCCTCGAGCCTTTCCCGCGCACGGTCGGCATTGGCACGAACGGGCGCTCCATCAGGCCGCGAAGAGATGCACCCGCATCGTCGTGCCATCACTTTCTGTTGCGGACGCACTCATTTCCTCCGGCGTCGGCATCGGAGCCAAGCGTGTCGTCGTCATCGAAGAGGGGGCAGATCACCTCCCGGCTCCCGACGATGCAGCGACGAAGACGCTCTTGGGTCACCTCGGGGTGAGCGGTGACTTCATCATGGCAGTGGGCACCCTCGAGCCTCGGAAGAACTTGAAGCGTCTTGTCGCCGGCTATGAAAAAGCGCGTGCGTCTTTTCCCAAACCCTGGCCGTTGGTGATCGCGGGGCCAACGGGCTGGGGCGAGTTGCCAAGTGGGGAGGACGAAGGTGTCATCTTTGCCGGACGTGTAGATGCTTCGGTGCTGTCGGGTATGTACGCGCGAGCGCGCTGTGTCGCTTATGTGCCCTTAGTTGAAGGTTTTGGACTTCCCGTCGTTGAAGCCATGCGGGCGGGCGCGCCCGTCGTATCGAGCGATGTTCCTTCCGCTGCTGGGGCGAGCGAGCTTGTCGATCCCTATGAGATCGAAGACATTGCTTTGGGCCTCGTTCGTGCGGCGACAGACGGGGCGCGAAGAGACGAGCTTCGTGAGCGTGGCCGGCAGCGCGTCTTACAACTCACGTGGCGAAAGACTGCGCTCGCGCACCTTGAGCTGTGGCGAGCGATCGCGGATGAATGGCGATGAACGCACCCGAAGGCTTGAGCGTCGACGTGCCCCTATCTCTCGGGATCGATGTTTCGGCAATTCCGGCGGCGCCGGTCGGTGCCGGCCAGTACACGATCGAGATCGTGCGCGCACTTTGTCGGCGAGAAGACCTGACCTTGACTCTTTTTTCCCGTCGCGACGATGCGAAGCGTTGGGAAGGAATCGGTGCGTCAGACATGGCTCGCGTCGTACCTCGAGCGCCAAGGCGCCGTCTTGCGCGGCTTTCTTGGGAGGAATTCGGACTCAACGCGGCGCTTCGTCGCGAACGGCCAGCTCTAGAGGTGTTCTTCGGTCCGCATTACACGATGCCTTCTTCTTCCTCGATCCCGTGTGTCGTCACCGTGCACGATCTCACTTTCATCGAGCACCCTGAGTGGCACGAACGTTCCAAGGCCATGTATTTCCGGCGCGCTCTGCGCATCGCGGCGCGCCGGGCAAGAGGAATCATCTGCGTGAGCAATACGACAAGAGAGCACTTCCTTTCGCACTTCGAGCCGCGTGGCAAGGTGTTCGTCGTTCCCCATGGCATTGATCACGAACGCTTTTCGCCACGAGAGCCCCACGGCGGGGCCGACGAAGCCGTGCTCGCTCGCCTCGGGGTCAAAGAGCCTTTCGTGGTCCACGTCGGTACGATCGAGCCGCGCAAAGACGTCGTGACGCTTCTGCGAGCCTTCGAGCGCGTCGCGCAGTCACAAGGCGATTGCGCCCTCGTTCTCGCAGGCGGGCGCGGTTGGCGTTCGGACGCGTTCGAGCGCGAACTCTCTTCTTTGCGGGTACGCGATCGCGTCCAGCTCCTCGGTTACGTGGCAAACGACGACGTGCCTGCTCTGCTTCGCAGATCTTCGGTTGTCGCGTATCCGTCTTTGGACGAGGGCTTTGGCCTTCCCGCGCTCGAGGCGCTCTCGTGCGGCGCGGCGCTCGTAACGACGAAGGGAACAGCCATGGCCGACCTCGCTGGTGACGCCGCGTTCACGATCGAGCGAGGAGACCCGGTGGGCCTCGCTGACGCGATCATGGCGAGTATGCGAGAAAGAGATCAGTCAAGCGTAAGGCGCGAACTTGGTATTGCGATTGCCGCGAAGTATTCCTGGGCGACTTCGGCACAGGGTCATTTCGCAGCTTTTCGAGACGTCGTGGGTCGCTAGCCTGGCACGGTGCGCGCCTTTCTCACCGGGGGGACCGGTTTTGTTGGGAAGTGGCTTGCCGGTCATCTCTTAGACATGGGCGACGAGGTGGCGATCCTGCCCGAGGAGATCGAGATCACCGACATGCAAAGCGTCGTCGCGCACTTGCGCGAGGCCGAACCCGAAGTCATCTATCACCTCGCAGCGCTCACCCACGTCGGTCGATCATGGTTGGCTCCAGAGGAGACCTTCCGGGTGAACGCGATCGGGACGCTCGACCTCTTGGAGGCCGTGCGCGCCCTCTCAGTTGCGCCGCGCATCGTCGTCATCTCTTCTGCCGAGGTCTACGGCGGCGGTGACGGGAGCGCGCTTCGCGAGGACGCACCCCTTCGCCCCGTCAATCCGTACGCGGCGTCCAAGGTCGCCGCGGAGTTCCTAGGAGTGCAGTCCTTTCTCGGGCGTGGCCTAGATGTCGTGCGCGCCCGGCCGTTCAACCACGTCGGACCGGGCCAAGCAGACACCTTTGTCGTATCGGCGCTTGCGCGCCGTATCGTCGAGGCAGAGCGCAGCCGCCAGCACGAGATCCGCGTCGGCAACTTAAAGGCTGCACGGGACTTCACCGACGTCCGAGATGTCGTGCGCGCGTATCGGCTCCTCGCGCAGTACGGCGCGCCCGGAGAGGTCTACAACGTCTGCAGCGGCTCCGCGACGTCGATCGAGACGATCTTGAGCGAGCTCATCGGCCTCGCGAGGGCCTCGCTTTCGACCGTCGAGGACCCTGGGTTGTTTCGTCCCCTCGATGTGCCCGTCTTGCTCGGCGACTGTTCGGCGTTGCGCGCGCTCACGGGTTGGCAGCCAAAGATCCCCCGCACGTCCACCCTGCGTGACGTCCTCGCAGATTGGCGTGAACGCCTAGATGCCGGAAGAAGCGGCACGTCACCTTAGGCGGACAGGCTCGCCGGTCCCTTCGAAAGAGCGCTTTGTCACGGCGCTGAACTGGCCGAAGATGCGATCTCGATGTCACCGCTTCGACCCACAAAAACCGGCCCGGCTAGCCTTTGCACCCTGATGGCCGACGAATTTGTACCATCTGTCGTCGCGGTGGTCGTTTCATCCGATCCGGGTCCGTGGCTCGAAGAGTGTCTCGCTTCCCTCGTCGCACAGGACTACCCGAGTCTTTCGATCCTCGTCATCGACGGCGCGAGCGAAGAGCCCATTGCGCCTCGTGTAGCGAGCGTTGCACCGACGATCTTCTTGCACCGTCTTTCTGAGAACCGCGGCTTTGGCCCGAGCGCGAACGCGGTCTCCGATGTCGTCCAAGGAGCGACCTTTTACCTGTTTTGCCACGACGACGTCGAGCCAGCAGTCGATGCGGTGTCACGGCTCGTTGAAGAAGCGTTTCGCTCGAACGCAGGCATCGTCGGACCCAAGCTCGTCGACCACGACGAGCCCGATCTCATCTTGCAGCTCGGCCTCGGCGTCGATCGCTTCGGCTCCCCGGTGCGGCGCGTCAGGCGAAAGGAGTTCGATCAAGCCCAGCACGACTCGGCGCGCGAGGTGTTCGCCGTTCCGGGCGCGTGCACGCTCGTGCGCACGGACCTGTTCGACGCAATCGGCGGATTCGACCCAAAGATCTCGATGTTCGGCGAGGACGTCGATATGTGCTGGCGCGCGCGCCTCGTGGGCGCGCGCATCGTCGTCGCTCCCCAAGCGAGCGTCGCGCACCTCGAGTCCACGTCGGCACGACGGCGACCCTTGCCCGAGGCACGCGCGCTCCAGTGGAGACACGAGTTGCGTGCGGTATTGAAGAACTACGGGAGTACCCGTCGCGTCTTCATTGTCAGCCAGATGGTCGTCCTTTCTCTCGGCGAGATGATCTTCTTCGCCATCTTGGGAAAGCGCAGGAGAGCCCGAGCGGTCATCGACGCGTGGCGCTGGAACCTCGACCGGTCTCAGGCGCTAAGGGCCGCGCGGGCGGCTGTCATGGAGAAGCGGCGGGTTCCCGATCGCGTCGTGTGCCGGTACTTCGGTCACCAATCCTCGCGGGCTCGACGCTTCTTGGGGGCCGGATTCGAGGCTGCGATCATGCGCTCGAGGCGCGCGCGAGACGTGTACGTCGGCGTTCCCGGCGCTCGGCCACGGCCACATCGCGAACGCCGGCCGCGCTATGTGACGACCATCGCGATCTTCGTCACGATCATCTTGCTCTTTGGCGCGAGGGCTCTTCTCGCCGGACATCTCCCTTTGATCGGCCAGTTCCTCCCGTTTCCGGCGCCCGAGCATTTCCTCGCGCGGTTCTTCGGCGGCATCGAAGACGCAGGAACGCAGCGCCCCGGCCCGAGCTCTCCCGCTTTTGCCATCTTGGGCGTGGCGGGTCTCGTGACCCTTGGTGGGATGGGTCTGTTGTTGAAGATCGGCCTCGTCGCGATGGTCGTGCTTGGAGCTTTTGGCGTCGCGCGCATCATCCGACCGTTCGCTCCGGCCCCCGCGCGACTCGCGGCGGGGATCGCCTATGTGTTCTGCCCGCTTTATTGGGACGATCTCTCCCGCGGCGACCTCGGCGCGCTCGTCGCCTACGCGGGCGTGCCGTTCATCGTTCTCAGGTGCGTTCGTGCGCAGCGTCTCGCACCGTTTCGAGACGGGGAAGTGCCGGGGATCATGGATCGGCGCACTGCTCGCGAGATCCTCGGTTGTGGGATCTTGTTGGCCCTGCTCGGCGCTTTCGTACCCGGCATCGTGTTGTTGGCGATCGCGATCGCGATTTTCTTCGTCATCGCCGGACTCTTCAGCGGGACGCTTCGTGCCTCGTTGCGGGGTCTCGCGGTCATATCGGGCGGCGCGCTCGTCGCCTTTGTTCTCTGCATGCCCTGGTCGATTACCTTCGTCCAACGAGGAGTGCGCTGGAGCGTGTTGTCGGGCGCGGCCTCTCTCCCTGTGCGCAATCCGGACATCGGCGCGCTGTTGCGCATGGATATCGGGCCGATCGGCGCGGGCTTGTTGGGCTATGCGTTCGTTTTGGCGGGGCTCTTCGTACTCGTCGTCGGCCGCTCCGAGCGCTTTACCTGGGGTGCGCGCTTTTGGGTCATGGCGATGGGCGCTTTGGGCCTGAGCTTTCTCGCGAGCCGAGGGTGGCTCGGATCAGGCGGCGGGGCACTCGGTGTCATGCTCGCGCCGCTCGCGTGTGGCCTCGCCGTGCTCATTGGCCTTGGTGTCGCGACGGTCTTCATGGACCTCTCGCGCCAGCAGTTCGGCGTGCTCCATGTCGCCGTCATCGCCTTTGGCATCGCGAGCTTCGCCGGCGTGCTTCCCGTGCTCGGAGCGACGTTGCCTGGACGCTTTTCTGTCCCGAGTACTGGCTATGACGCCGTGTTGTCCTTCACTTCCGGAAAGGGCCAGACCGGGTCGTCCCAGCGCGTCATGTGGCTCGGAGATCCCCGCGCCCTTCCCCTTGTCGCGTGGCAGATCGCGCCGGGCTTTGCCTTCGGGATTTCCTCAGGTGGCCTGCCCAATGCGATGCGGCTGTGGCCGAGCGCCAACCCCGGCGCGGCCGTGCGCCTGGCATCAGACGTCATGATGGCCGAGCACGGCTTGACCGTGCGCCTCGGAGCGCTCCTCGCGCCGAGCGGTATTCGCTACCTCGTCGTGCCCACCGCGCTCGCGCCGGTACTCAATGGCGAGCAATCTGCTCTCGCGGATCCGCCCCCGACGTTGCTCTTGGACGGTCTTGCCGCCCAATCGGACCTGCGCGAGCTGCCCGCCGAAGGCGGGACGCTCGTGTTCGAGAACACGGCTTGGCACCCGGGCGAAACCATCCCGGGCGCGATCGCCGGCCCCGGCGGCACACCGAGCGCTTTGCGAGTCGCCGGCGTGTGCTTGGAGGTCGCGTGCTGGGCGTTCCTTGGCGGCTATTTCTTCTTGCGGCGACGACGTCGTGGCAAGGCACAACACGCACGACGCCCACCCCCCGGGGCGGTGTCTGACGCTCCGGCGCCCGAGTCAGTTCATGTCGGTGCCGAAAAGGGATCACCCCTCGATGAGCTCGTCGCGGTGTCAAACGCGGGGGACACGTCCCCATGAGCGCAGCGGTCACAGCCCAAAAGCGGACACTTCGCGTGTCGAATCGACTCCTCGCGATAGCAGCCGTGCTCGTTGTTCTTTCCCTCGTCGGCGTGGCGAACGCGTTCATATCCTCGCCGCATCCCTCCGGGCCGTCGCCTCTTTCGTTGGACACCTCGGTTGCTTACGTGCGAAGTGACGCGACGTCGTCGGCGTGGTATTGCGCGGGACCACTTCCCATCGGGACACAGCCCGAGTATTCGGCGATATCGGTCGCGAACGTCTCTGCTCGAGGCATCGTCGGCGAGCTCGTTGTCGTTTCCACCGAAGGTGGCGTCACGCGAGAGCGTTTCAGTGTCGGTGCCGACGCACAAGCGGTCCTGCACCTTCCATCTGTTGGCCCGCGCACCTTTTCCGCCGCGACGGTGCTTGTCAACAGCGCGAATATCGGTGTCAATGAGATCCTCGAGCGGCCGAGCGGCCCGATCGCTACACCGTGTGTGAGCCACGACGCGCCGAACGCGTACGTCGCTGCGGGCTCGACGAAGGGCGCGTCCAACGTCGATCTGTCGCTCTATGACCCGAGCGCGACGCCAGCAGTCGCAAGCGTCACGTTCGCGACTTCGTCGGGCCTCGTGTCGCCCCCGGCCTACCAAGGCATTCCCGTCGGGAGCGGAGAGGACGTCGTCTTGGACGTCGGGCACTTCGTCCCCCAGCGCGAAGTCGTCGCCGCGATGGTGAGCTCCATCGGCGGCCACATCGTCGTCGGTGCCTTGGACACGATGGACGTCGCCCCGGGCGTCGACGCCTCACTCCTCACAGCGACGCCAGTTCCCGCGTCGACCTGGATGTTCAGCGGAGCACCGGCCGGATCGAGCACGCGTCAGGGCTTCTACGTGCTCAACCCGGGAACGAAGGCCGCGCACGTCGCCTTGGACGTCACGTCGCCCTCAGGTACGGCGAGCGTTGACTTGAACGTCGCGCCGCAAAGCTCGACCCTCGTCGGGCTCGCTCCGGATCCCGATCCGCTCGCCCTTCGCTGGGTGAACTTCGCGACGAGCGAAAAGACTCCGATCGTCGTCGCGCGCACGACGACGATCCTTCAGGCAATCCCGACTCACGTCACCTCAAAGACGGCAGCAAAGCAAAAGGCGAAGAAGCTTCAGAGGACAGCTGCAACACCGGCGAGCGGCGCGACGAGCGCTCTCTTGTTGCCAGGCCTCGCTCCGGGTTTTGCGATCACGACCGCGACGAGCGCACCGCTTCGAAGCTGGCTTCTGGCCGGCGGTGAGGTGAATACCGTGACGTCGGAGCTCGTGTTGGTGACGAACCCAAGCGACAAGAGCGCGCACGTTGCTCTTTTGGTCCTCGGCGCGTTGCCCGACGGATCGCTCGCAAAACATGGCCTCGGGGAACTCACGAAAATCGTCGTCTTGCCACACGAAACCACGAGCGTGAACCTCGGCGCGTACTTTGCGAACCGCTCCGCCCTTGCGCTCGAAGTTCATGCGAGCGAACCCGTGCTCGCCGGGAGTGCGCTCTACGCGAGGGGATCGAACGGGTCTGTCGGCTTCAACGCCTCCGCGGGCATCCCCGTCGGCTGAGTGGGAGACGAAGCCGGATCTGCATCACCGCTCGTTACGCCGACGGGCTCGAGCGGGACGGCGATGATTCCACCCGCGTAGTGGGCGGCAGCAGGAGCATCCCCGTGAACCGGACGGCCGAAGGCCGCGTCGATGAGCTTCGCCGCTTCTGCGCCGTCGACCGTCTCTTTCTCGAGAAGGAGACGCGCGACGGACTCAAGTCCTGCGTGGTGCGCCTGGAGGACCTCGCGGGCGCGGTCTTCTGCGAGGCGCAAAATCCGCGAGACCTCCTCGTCGACGACGCGGCTCGTGTCCTCGGAGTAGTCCCGGCTGTGCATGAGGTCCTCTCCCAAAAAAACCATGCCCTGTTCGCCCCAGGCCATCGGTCCGACGCGATCCGACATGCCCCACTCGCGCACCATCTTGCGGGCGAGCTCGGTGTTGCGCTGCAGGTCGTCCGACGCACCGGTCGAGAGATCGCCGTAGATCAAAAGCTCTGCGACGCGCCCACCCATGCGGACAGCGAGGGAGTCTTCGATGTACTCGCGTGAGTAGATATGACGCTCTTCCAGGGGAAGCTGCTGGGTGACACCCAAGGCCATGCCCGTCGGGATGATGCTCACCTTCAAGAGCGGGTCTGCAAAGGGAAGGACGTAGGACAATACGGCGTGACCGGATTCGTGGAACGCAATGCGCTCTTTTTCCGCGTCCGACAAGACGAGTGAGTCACGCTGTTGGCCCATGAGGACCCTGTCGCGCGCCGCATCGAAGTCGCGCATCTCGATGAGCTGCGAGCCGCGGCGCACCGCGTGGAGCGCGGCCTCGTTCACGAGGTTCGCAAGGTCCGCGCCGCTCATGCCGGGCGTGCCCCGCGCGACGATCCCCAAGTCGACATCGGGTCCGATGCGCTTGTCGCGCGCGTGCACCGCCAAGATGGGCTTGCGCTCTTCGAGGTCGGGAAGAGGCACGACAATCTGACGGTCGAAGCGCCCCGGCCGCAACAATGCGGGGTCCAAGATGTCCGGGCGGTTCGTCGCCGCCATCATGACGACGCCCTCGGAAGAGTCAAAACCATCCATCTCCGAGAGCATCTGGTTCAGCGTCTGCTCACGCTCGTCGTGTCCGCCACCGAGACCCGCGCCCCGCTTTCGCCCGATCGAGTCGATCTCGTCGACGAAGATGATCGCGGGGGCTTGCTTGCGGGCCATCTGGAACAGGTCACGCACTCGGCTCGCCCCGACGCCGACGAACATCTCCATGAAGTCCGAGCCGCTCACGGACAAGAACGGCACACCGGCCTCTCCGGCGACGGCTCGCGCGAGGAGGGTCTTGCCCGTGCCCGGTGGCCCGACCAACAACACGCCCTTGGGGATACGCGCCCCGATCTCTCGGAAGCGCCCGGGAGACTTAAGGAAGTCGACGACCTCGCTGATCTCCTGTTTGACCGAGGTGTAGCCGGCGACGTCGTTAAAGGTCGTGCGCGGCCGCTCGGTCGAGTACAGCTTCGCCCGGGAGCGCCCGATCGACATGATCCCCGACATCTGGCCCTGGGCCCGACGGTTCAGCCAGACGATCAGGACCCCGATGAGCAGGATCGGGACGATGTAGATGAGCAGCTCCGGCCAGATGCTCGAGCTCGGCGTGGAGAACTTGAGGCTCGCACCTGAGCTCGTGATCGCGTTCGTCTCGTCCTGGGTGAGCGGGACGGGCCCGGTCGTCGTGTAAGCAGTGCCCTTGGTCAAGGTGCCGGTGATCCCGCCCGTCGAATTGTCAAAGGTGACGGACTTGATCTCGTGGTGCGCGATGTCATAGCGGAACGACGTCCAAGAAAGGTTCGTCGCGCTCGAGTGCGAGACGAGCGACGAGCCAAAGACGATGAGCAGCAACACGACGACGGCCGCCGCGACGGCCCAGCGCATCGTCGTTTCGTTTCCGCCCGAAGCCCCAGGTCCCCGCTGTCCGGGCCCGCCGCCCTGGCCATTGCGCTGACGCATGTCTTGTGGCTGTTGACTCACGCACACCATCGTAGGCGGAGTCAGCGCGAAAACCGTCACCACCATTTTCCTTTCGACATCGGTGTCGTCGCGATGAGGAAGGAGTTGACCGGGACGGGGTAGCAGGCGACGCTTCCCCCATGGCGATGGACGGTCGTGGGCTCGTCGAGCATGAAGAGGGCAAGTCGCGAGGAATCGCGAACGACTTCGGACTCAGCGAGGCCGTACTCGGCTTCTGCGTCGCCATCGTGCTCGGGTCCGTCGCGGTGGCGCTCTTTGCCAACCTGAGCCACCACCCGTTGCATCCTTCGAACTTCGGCAGTGACGTCTCGAGCCTCATCGGTCTTTGGATCGGGCTCATCGGCGCCACGCTGTTCGCGAGTCGGTCCCGGGCGCGTCGGCTCGGCGAGGGCTTTTCCTTCGCTCGCTTTCGAGCCGACTACGGGATTGAGATCCACCTCTGGCCGGACGCGCTCGTCGGGATCGTTGCCGGGGTCGCGTCCCAGTACGTGCTCGTGCCGATCCTCGAGGCCCTCCTTATCCCCTTTGTTCCGCACCTCTTCCATCGCCTGAGCGGCCCCGCGGTGCACCTCACCTCGGGCGCGCACGGCCCGGGGCTATGGGTGCTCGGATTCCTCGTGTGCATCGGGAGCCCCTGTGTCGAGGAGCTCTTCTTCCGCGGACTGCTCTTGCGCTCCTTGGCCGGGCGCTTCGCTCACCTCTCAAAGACCGGAGGTGCCATCTTGAGCGTGGGCCTCACGGCGGTGTGCTTTGGACTCGCGCACTTCGAAGCGCTGCAGCTCATCGGGCTCGTGGGCTTCGGCGTCGTCCTCGGATCGCTCGCATGGAGGACAGGCCGTCTCGGTCCAGGCATCGTCGCGCACGCCGCGTTCAACGCCGTGACCTTCGTGGCATTAGTCGGGCCCATTCACTGACGATCGATTGGTCCGCGCACGTTGTAGTGATGCTGAGCACCCTTTCGCGCCAGGTGGTGTCGCTTAGTCCTTGATCAGGCGGTGCTTTCTTAAGGAGGACCCCAAGTAGGATCGCCAATCAATGCCCACAAAGAGCGCTCTTTCTTCGATCTTCAAGGCCTACGACGTCAGAGGCATCGTCCCCGAAGAACTAAACACCGAGCGCGCCGTCGCGATCGGTGCCGGGTTCGCGCACTTCGCGCGAAAAGCCGAGGGCGCGACACGTCTCATCGTCGGTAGGGACATGCGGGAATCGGGTTTCGAGCTTTCGCGCGCAGTAATCGCTGGGGCTTGCTCGCAAGGTGCCCACGTCATCGATATCGGCCTTTGTTCGACGGACCTCCTGTACTTCGCAACCGGCCATCTCGACGCTCCGGGAGTCATGCTCACCGCGTCGCACAACCCGGCGAATTACAACGGGTTGAAGTTCTGCCTCGCGAAGGCGCGGCCCATCGGCCAACAGAGCGGCCTCAAGGAGATCCGTGACTACGGCGAGGGGTTCCTCGCACGTGGAGACAAAGCGGATGCGAAGCCACAAGACGTCGAGGAGATCGACTTGTTGGAGGCCTTTGCCAAACACGTCCGGTCCTTCATCAACGCGAACGCGCTTGAGGCCTTTTCTATCGTCGCGGACACGGCAAATGGCATGGGTGGCCTCGTCGCGCCGGCCGTATTCAAAGGGCTTCCACCGCACCTAGAAGTGCTCTTCGGTGAACTCGACGGGACGTTCCCGAACCACCCCGCCGATCCGATCCAAGCGAAGAACCTCGTCGCTCTTATCGCTCGCATCCTCGAGGTGCACGCGGATGTCGGGCTCGCCTTCGACGGCGACGCGGACCGCGTCTTTTTGGTCGACGAGAAAGGCGAAGCGCTGTCGGGATCGACGACGACCGCGATCGTCGCGAAGGAGCTCTTGCGAAAGAACCCCGGGGCGACGGTGTTGTACAACTGCATTTGCTCAAAGGCCGTTGCAGAGGTCATCGCCGAGTCTGGTGGCATTGGGGTTCGCACTCGAGTCGGGCACTCCTTCATCAAGGCGGTCATGGCTCAAACCGGTGCGGTCTTTGGGGGAGAACACTCGGGGCATTACTACTTTCGCGATAACTTCGGCGCGGACTCGGGCATCATCGCGGCGCTCGTCGTCTTGGAGGTGCTGTCCAATGCAAAGGTGTCGCTGCACGAGTTGCGCGTGCCATTCGAGCGTTACTGCGACTCTGGTGAGATCAACACTGTCGTCAAAGACACCGCCGCGTCGATCGCATTCGTTTCCAAGCACTACGAGCACCGGGGCGCAGCGATAGATTTCCTCGACGGACTGACCGCGGATTTCGGGTCGTGGTGGTTTAACCTGCGTCCTTCGAACACCGAACCGCTCTTGCGCTTGAACGTCGAGACGCACGACGCTCCGAGCTGCAAGGCGCGCGTCGAAGAGGTGCGAGCCCTCATAGGCGCGTCTGATGCCCAAACCGACTAAGGGAGCAAACAAACGTGGCACTCGATGAGTTCTTAGTTGAAATCCTCGTCGACCCCGAAGACAAATTGCCGCTTTGGTATTTCGAAGATGAAGACGCGCTCTACAATCCGCGCCTTCACCGGCGCTATGACATCCGCGATGACATCCCCGTGATGCTCATCGAAGAGGGGGTCATCGTGGACGACACCGAACACGCGCGCCTCATGGCAAAGGTAAAAGAAGGGGCCATCGAGACCGGTTCACCGCGACCCAAATGAGCGCGTTCGACGTGCCCGTGGCCGCGGGCCTCCTCGATTCCCAGAACATGTTCGGCGCAACGGCCTCCTTGCCCGAACAGTTCGAAGACGCGGCGGAGCGCGCGCGATCCACAGAGAACCTCCCTCGTGCGAAGGACGTGAGCGCGATCGTCGTGTTGGGCATGGGCGGATCAGGGGTTGCCGGTCATGTGCTCGAAGCTTTGGGCGCCCCGAGGCTTTCCGTGCCGGTCGTTTGTGTCAATTCCTACGAAGTCCCCACGTTCGTTGGACCGAGCACCCTTGTCTTTGCCGTCTCATTTTCCGGAGAGACCGAAGAGACAATCACCGGATCGGAGATCGCCCTTGCTCGCGGCGCGCACTTCGTCGCAATAAGCGGGGAAGGATCCCTCGCCGAGCTCGCGCGCTCGAATCACAAGTCCGTCATCGGTATCGCCCCGGGCATTCCCCAGCCTCGTGCAGGCCTTGGCGCGACGCTCGCCCCCTTGTTGGTCGCGTGCGAGGAGATCGGATTGGCACCAGGCATGAGCGATGCGATCGAAAAGGCCGTCGAACAGCTGCGACGTCGACGGCCCGAGCTCATCGCGAGAAGTGGGGGGATCGCGAGTGAGATCGCGAAGACGATCGGGCGGGGCTTCCCGCTCGTGTATGGGGCCGCGGGCATCGGCTCGGTCGCGGCGCGCCGTTGGAAGACCCAGGTCAACGAGAACGCGAAGGCACCTGCGTTCAGCGGCGAGCAGCCAGAGGTCTGCCACAACGAGATCTGTGGATTCGGCCAGAACGGTGACGTGACGCGCCAGCTCGTCACGCTGTGCTATCTGCGCAGCCAATTCGAGCACCCTCGCGTCGGCGCTCGCTTCTCGTTGATGTCAGGGGCTCTTCGCGAAGCGGTCGGTGCCATCGTGGAGGTCCATGCGAGTGGCGACGGACCTCTCGCACAGCTGATGGATCTCATCTTCATCGGGGACTTCGTCTCGCTGCACATGGCTGTTGCTGAGGGAATCGATCCTGGCCCCGTCCCCGTTCTCGTCGGGCTGAAGCACGACCTTGCAACCTGGGAGGGTTGAGCCCTGCGCAAGGAGTCGTGACGACATGAGGCGCAAGCTCCATCGCGCGCCGGTTTCTGGGCAATGATTGTGCACGCAAGTTCACGAAGGGATGGCGATGACCACAGCAACGGGCTCAGGTAAGACGAAGGACGCAAAGGTGGATGCATTCGACGTAGCCGACATGGGGCTCGCGGACCTCGGGGCACAGCGCATCGCCTGGGCAGACGCGAACATGCCCGTGCTCACGTCGATCAGGGACCGCTTCGCGAAAGAGCGCCCATTAGACGGTGTCACGGTCGCGGCGTGCTTGCACATCACGACCGAGACGGCGAACTTACTGCGCACCTTGAAGGCAGGCGGTGCGACGGTCGTCGCGTGTGCTTCCAATCCTCTTTCGACCCAAGATGACGTCGCGGCCTCGTTGGTGCGCGACGAGAACATCGCGACGTTCGCGATAAAAGGAGAAGACGAGGCGCGTTACTACTCACATATCGATGCGGTCCTCGACGCAAAGCCTCACATCACAATGGACGACGGATGCGACCTCGTCTCGCGACTCCACCAGCGTCGGCCGGAACAAGTAGGTGCGATGCTCGGCGGGACCGAGGAGACGACGACAGGAGTGATCCGGCTAAAGGCGATGGAACGTGATCGTGCGCTCGGATATCCCATCGTTGCGGTGAACGATGCGGACACCAAGCACATGTTCGACAATCGTTACGGAACCGGACAGTCGACTCTCGACGGCATCATCCGGTCGACGAACGTGTTGTTGGCCGGCAAGAAAGTCGTCGTGGCGGGATATGGATATTGCGGCAAAGGCGTCGCGTCCCGCGCGCGCGGCATGGGGGCAAACGTCACGGTCACCGAGATCAATCCCCTGCGCGCGCTCGAAGCGGTCATGGACGGTTTTCTCGTCGCGCCGATGGGCGTCGCGTGCCGCGAAGGTGAGATCTTCATCACCGTCACAGGCAACAGGGACGTGCTTCGCGCGGAGCACTTCGCGGCGATGCCCGACGGGGCGATTCTCGCGAACTCGGGGCACTTCGACGTCGAGATCGACCTCGAAGCCCTTGCGAAAGCAGCGGACGGAAGGCGACGGATCGTGAGACCGATGGTCGAAGAATTCGTCGTCACCGGCGAGGACGGCACGAACAAACGGGTGCTCGTCGTGGCAGAGGGCCGGCTCGTGAACCTTTCTGCTGCGGAAGGACACCCTGCTGTGGTCATGGACATGTCGTTCGCGAACCAGGCGCTCGCGGTCGAATGGGTGCTCCTCAACCACGACCACCTGGAGAAGCGCGTCTATGACGTGCCGAGCGACATCGACGCGCGGATCGCGGCGTTGAAGCTCGCGACGATGGGCGTCGAGGTGGACGTGCTCACACCTGAGCAGGAAACCTACCTGGGCTCTTGGACGACGGGGACGTAGTTCTTGGTGCTCGGCGATCGCCTTGATTCGCCCTAGAGTGATCTCGGACGGGCATGGACCGGGCATGTGGTTGAAAGTCGATGCCAGCCGCAGGCGAAACGACCCACGTAAGGCAACTGGTGGTTGCCGATCATGGTGCGGCTTAGAGGTAAGTCCTGCCCACCTTTCCCCGAATGACGGTGTCAGGTGGAGAAGGAACGAAGCGTGTCGATGAATGCGATGTCGGACCGGTGCGAGCCGGTCGCCGGCGCAGGGCACGCGAGTTCTTCTGCGGGCGAGTGTGGGGTCAAAGACCAGGTCATGCGGTCCGGCCCGTCCAGTTCTCAGGAGGTGACGCGCGCGCTCCCGTGGCTCGCGCTCATCGGCCCGACCGGCTCGGGCAAGACAACGCTCGCCGCGAGGCTCGCGCGCGAGTGCGGTGACGTCGAGTTGGTCTCTGCCGACGCGATGGCGGTGTATCGGTCCTTTGACATCGGCACGGCCAAGCCGACGAAAGCTGAGCGCAAGGGAATCGCCTGGCATCTCATCGACGTCGTTGAACCAACCGAAGAGTTCTCCGTCGCGCGCTTCCAAGAACTTGGCGCCATTGCGCTTCAGGCAATCGCCGCGCACAAGAACAAGGCCATGATTGTCGGCGGCACGGGCCTTTACGTGCGCGCGATAACCGATGGCCTCGTCATTCCGCCGCGCTTTACAGACATCGCGGACGAGCTGAACCGACGCGCGAGCGAGCCCGGTGGTCTTGGTGATCTGTACGAAGAGCTCTTGGCACTCGACCCGCTCGGCGCGAGCCGCACAGGAAAGACGAACACCAGGCGCATCGTCCGCGCGCTCGAGGTGTGCCTTGGGACCAAGAAACCGTTCAGCTCCTTTGGCCCGGGCCTCACGCAATACGGCTCGCCCCGAACCATGTTCGTGGGGCTCGAAATGGAACGAGCGGTCCTGGACCGACGCATCGAAGATCGACTCGACGCCCAGCTCAAGTTGGGCTTCATCGAAGAGGTGCGAGGCATCGTCGAAGGAGGTGAGCCACTCTCGCGAACCGCGCGCCAGGCTCTTGGATATCGCGAGATCATCGAATACCTCAAAGGAGATCGATCTTTGGAAGAGACGCGCGCCGCGATCTTGTCGCGCACGAAGCGCTTTGCTCGTCGCCAGATCGCGTGGTTCCGCCGCGACCCGAGAATCACCTGGTTCGACGCGTCGAGCGAGGGGCTTTTCGAGCACGTCTTCGATCAGATACGTCGCTCTTGCGTGGGAAACTGAGACCGTGGACAGGCTCACCGTGTTCAAATACGAAGGATCGGGCAATGACTTCCTCGTCGTGCCCGATGCGGGCTCGACGAAGCCCTTCGATGACCCCGCGTTGGTGCGCGCGCTGTGCGATCGCCATCGTGGGATCGGTGCCGATGGCGTGTTGCGCATTTCGCGAGCGCCCTTGGGGGGCGGAATTCGCATGGAGCTGCGCAACGCCGACGGAGGTCTTGCGGAGACGAGCGGCAACGGAATGCGCTGTGCGGCGCTCGCCGCCATCGATCTCGGTCTCATCGGAACGAAGGACCTCTCGAACCTCACGCTCGACGTCATGACCGACGCCGGGATTTCCCACGCCGCGTTCAGCCACGCACCCGCGGGCGGGTCCGTTGAGATCAGCGTTTCGATGGGCATCGTTCACGTCGAGCCGTGCCCTTCACCTCTCGTGGGTCTCGAGGCATTTCGTGGCGATGTCGGCAACCCCTGGCTCGTGTTCTTGGACAAAGACGCCGTAGGCGTCGATATCGCAGACGTCGGCCCGACATATGAGGTCGCGGTCAAAGGCGGCCAGAACGTCTGTGTCGTCGCGCCAAGCGGTGCTCCTGACGAGCTCGACATGGACGTGTGGGAACGTGGGGTCGGCCTTACGCAAGCCTGTGGGACGGGGAGTTGTGCCGGAGCCGCCGCGGCGCACCTCGCCGGTATCGTCGGGGAAAACGTCGTCGTGCACAACCCTGGGGGAGCACTCATCGTCAGTTTGTCCGGACAAGACGCGAATGCCCCATTCGTCGAACTCTTGGGTCCGACGCGCCGGGTCGCTCGCATTGACGTGGAACTCGACGGGTTCTTCTCCTCACGAAGTGGTGGCGCGTGAGCCTTATCGAGCGGAGTTTTCGCGAGCGCATCGTGCTCGTGGGGGTCATCGTGTGGCCACGAACTCCCGATGAGGTCGAAGCGAGCCTCGATGAGCTCGCGTTGCTCATCGACACCGCGGGCGCCGACGAAGTGGACCGGGTCATCCAGGCACGTGATGGCCTTGACCCCGCCACCTACATCGGGCGCGGCAAGGCCCTGGAGCTCGCTGCGCTCTGTGAGGAAGTTGATGCGGACACCGTTGTCTTCGACGACGAGCTCACGCCGGCCCAGCAGCGCAACTTGGAGAAGATCCTCGGTCGAACCGCGATCGATCGCACGGCGGTGATCCTCGACATCTTCGCCCAGAACGCGCGCACCGACGAAGGGCGTGCCCAAGTCGAGCTCGCCCTCTTGCGCTATCGCCTACCGCGACTGCGCGGGAAGGGCCAGGCACTCTCCCAGCAGGCCGGTGGCATCGGGACGCGTGGTCCGGGCGAGACCCAGCTCGAAGTGGACCGCCGGGTGATCACCGCGAAGATTCAAAAGCTCGAAGTCGAGCTGCGCGGCCTCGAGGCAACACGCCACACCCAGCACAAGGCTCGTCGCCGCGGTCCACTTCGCTCGATCTCGCTCGTTGGCTACACGAACGCGGGGAAGTCGACCTTGCTCAACGCGCTTACGAAGGCGGATGCTCTTGTCGAGAACCGACTCTTCGCGACCCTTGATCCCCGCACGCGCCGTCTCGAGCTGCCCGGGGGAGAAGCGGTGCTTTGCTCCGATACCGTCGGGTTCGTCCGCAAACTTCCGCACCAGCTCGTCGAGTCCTTCCACGCGACCCTCGAGGTCGTTGCGGACTCGGACCTGTTGGTCCACCTCGTCGATGCGAGCGCGCCAGACCCCGAAGCCCAAATGGAAGCGGTGCGTACGGTGCTCAGCGAGATCAAAGCCGATGCCGTTCCCGAGCTCATCTGCTTCAACAAGATGGATCGCGCGAAGGATCGCGCCGCGCGCCTCATGGCACGCCATGGGGGTTCGGTCGCAATCTCCGCGTCGCGCCGAGAAGGATTTGCCGAGTTGCTCGACGCGATCGGCGAAGCCCTCCGGGCATCAGATCAGCTCTTGGCGCTCGCGGTTCCCTATGAACGAGGAGACGTGATCGCCGCATTGCACCGATTCGGCGAGGTCGTCGAACAACACGACGGAGGATCCGCGATCGCAATGCTCGTGCGCTTGGACGATGCCTTTTGCTCTCGTTTCGCAGAGTTCGTCGTGCCGATGCCTCCGGTCATCGGCGACCTCACAAATGGAACGAAAAGGTGAGCAAAGCTCAGGGCGGTTTCGTCCCTCCCGCATATCCCTTTGACCGACTGTCGGAGATCGCGGCAATCGCCGATCGTCACGAAGGGGGAATGGTCGACTTGTCGGTCGGTGATCCGAATGACGAGACCCCGCGGTCGGTCGTGGACGCGCTTTTCGCCCCAGACACGACACGTCAGTATCCCTCCGGTGCAGGGAGTGAAGAACTGCGCCACGCGGCGAGCGCGTGGATCGCTCGACGCTTCGGCATCGATGTCGAGGGCCTTGCGCTCGCGGTGTGCATCGGCACGAAAGAGCTCGTCGCTGGGATCCCTCATTGGTTGAGACTGCGATGTCCAGAGAGAGACACGGTCTTGTACCCGGCGATCTCCTATCCGACCTATGAAATGGGCGCGACCCTTGCGTCATGTCGAGCCGTTCCGATAGCGACGCGCGCTGACGGAACCCTCGACTTAGCATCCATCGCCGAACAAGACGTCTCGCGTGCGTTGTGCCTCTGGCTGAACAGCCCGTCGAATCCAACGGGGAAGCTCGATGACCTAGGGGCAGCGGCTGCATTCGGACGTGCCCATGGCGTGCCGGTGTTCTCCGATGAGTGCTACGCCGAGTTCACCTGGGACGGTCCGCCGCGCACGATTCTGTCCCATGGGACGAGCGGCGTCGTCGCTCTCCATTCGATCTCGAAGCGGTCGAACGCGGCGGGGCTGCGTCTCGGCTTTTATGCCGGTGACGATGCGCTCGTTCACTATCTCTCCGAGCTGCGTCGCCACGCCGGGTTCATGGTCCCCGGCCCGATCCAAAGAGCAGGTGCCGTCGCTTTGGAAGACGATGCGCACGTGCTGATCCAGCGCGAGCGCTATGCGACCCGGCTGGGGCGCTTTGTCGAGATTCTCGCCGCAATTGGGATTACGACCGAGCTTCCCGCGGGCGGCTTTTACCTGTGGGTGAGAGCACCGGGCTCCTTGCAGGAATCATCGGATAACGCCGCTACCGACGGTGACAACCCCGGTTGGGCCTTTGCGAGGTATCTCGCTCGATTCGGTGGGGTCCTCGTGAGCCCTGGAGAGTTTTACGGCCCAGGTGGTGACGGATACGTTCGCATCGCGCTCGTCGAGCCGATCGAGCGACTCGAGCTCGTGGCACGTCGTTTTGCCGCGAACAAGGCCACGGAAGCGCTTCGCGCATTGAGCACTGAATCCTAAGGGGAGCCATGACAGGTCTCGAAGGAGAAATACACGAGCTGTTCGGGCGCATGGGAGAGCTTTCCTCGAAGAACGTCGACGCCTACGCAACGGTAAAGAAGGCCATCGATCTCCTGGATTGCGGGTCGGAGCGAGTCGCGTACGTCGACGAGGGCACGGACGAAGTCGTCGTGAACGAGTGGCTCAAGGAAGCGATCTTGTTGCTGTTTCGCTTGCAAGAGATCGAAACCATCGACCATGGTCCCTTCGAGTACGCGGACAAGATTCCCCTAAAGCGCGACCTCGCGTCTCAAGGTGTGCGAGTCGTGCCAGGAGCCCTCGCGCGCTGGGGATCCTTCCTCGATCGGGGCGTCATCTTGATGCCGAGCTTTGTGAACATCGGCGCGTACGTCGGCGAGGACACGATGGTCGACACGTGGGCAACGGTCGGCTCGTGTGCCCAGATCGGAGCACGTGTGCACCTGGCGGGCGGGGTCGGCATCGGCGGCGTGCTCGAGCCACCGAATGCGTCGCCCGTGATCATCGGCGATGACGCGTTCATCGGTAGCCGATGCATGATCACCCAGGGGGCCCGCGTCGGCAAGGGGACGGTGATCGGGGAGGGAACGATTCTCAACCCGACGATCCCCGTCATAGACGCCGCAACCGGTGAAGAGCTGAGTCGCGGCGTCGTGCCACCGTGGTGCGTCGCCATCGGGGCCGGGCGCAACCGGACATTTTCGGGCGGGGAGTTCATCTTGCCGTGCGTGCTCGTCCTGCGTCACTTGCGCGAAGGCGATCGCCATGACAAAGCCCAGATCAATGAGATCCTACGAGACCATCGTGTCTCGTGACGAAGGTGTTCTCGTGTCTGATCTCTTGACGAGCGTGGCGCGTCTTATCGACGTGCCATCCGTCAGTCGAAACGAAGGTGCGATCGCTGACTTCGTCGAAGACGCACTGCGCGCCATTAGCGGTCTTTCTGTCGAGCGCATCGGGGACAACGTCGTCGCGCGAACCGAAAACACGCAAAAGGCTCGAATCGTGCTCGGGGGACACCTCGACACCGTCGTCGCGTCCGGGAACGAACGGGCCGTCATCGACGGCGATACCTGCAGCGGATGCGGAGCCACGGACATGAAAGGCGGACTCGCGGTGATGTTGGCACTTGCCGGTGCACAGCTCCCATCACCGCTCGATGTCACCTACGTCTTTTACGCATGTGAAGAGATCGCCCGCGTCGAATCGGGGCTGTCGGCCATCGCCGAGCGCCGTCCCGAGCTCTTAGTTGGCGACGTCGCCGTGCTCTTGGAGCCGACGGGGGGAGTGCTCGAAGCTGGTTGCCAAGGGGTGCTCCGCGCGACGATCACCCTTGGGGGCGTGCGCGCACATAGCGCGCGTCCGTGGGAGGGGTCGAACGCGATCCATCGCCTCGGTGCGATCCTCAAGGTGATCGGAACTTTTGCGGAGCGAACTCCGGTGCTCGAGGGATGTGAGTATCACGAGACGCTCCAGGCGGTTCACGTAGGAGGGGGGGTCGCGACGAACGTCGTGCCCGATGAGGCGAGCGTCACCGTGAGCTTTCGCTTTGCGCCCGACCGAAGCCCCGCTGATGCCGAGTGCGAAGTGCTCGGGACCTTCGGCCCATGGCTCGACACCGATCTTGGGGATCACCTCGAGATCGACGAGATCGCGCCCGCGGCGCCCCCGGCGCTAGACAATGCCGCCTTGTCGTTTCTCGTCGAAGCGTCGGGTCGCGCACCGCGCGCGAAGCTCGGATGGACAGACGTCGCGTTCTTCGCGGAGCGCGGGATACCGGCCGCGAATTTCGGGCCGGGAAATCCGGCACTCGCGCATGGACCCTTCGAGAAGGTCGAGCGTGCGGAGCTCGACTTCTCCTACGGCGCGCTTCGCGCGCTCTTGACGCGAGGGATCTGAGATGCCAAGGCCGCTCGTTTGGCCGTTTCCTACAAGCGACGCAGGACTGTGACGACCTTTCCGAAGATCGTGACATCCTCTGGGGCAAGTTCGATGTCGGGGAAGTCCGGGTTCGACGCCACGAGGACGACGTGTCCGCGTCGGCGGCGGAAGGTCTTCACCGTTGCCTCTCCGTCGGGGATGCCGGCGACGACGACATCGCCGGGTGTGGCATCGGGCTGGCTGCGGACGACGACGTAGTCGCCGTCGAAGATCCCGGCGTCGATCATGGAATCCCCATGGACGCGCAACATGAAGAGCTCTCCGGTGCCGGTGAGGTCCTCGGGGAGGGGGAGCACGTCTTCGACCTCTTGTTGGGCGAGCGTGCCGGTTCCCGCGGCGACGTCTCCGATCAAAGGGACCTGGGCAACCGGGCGCGTGCGCATGAGCGCGCCGGAGTTCGGCTCGAAGTGCACGACGATCGCCCGGGGTTTGGTTGGGTCACGCCGCAGATAGCCCTGGCGCTGGAGGACCTGGAGGTGTGTGTGCACCGTCGAAGACGACGTCAGCCCTACCGCCTCGCCGATCTCGCGCACCGACGGCGGATAGCCGCGATCGCGCACCTGCTCGGCGATGAAATCGAGAATTTGACGTCTCTTACCGGTAAGGACAGCTTCTGCCATGTCCTTCGCCCCTTCCTTCCAGGTCGTTTGTAAGCGACCTGGGGAAAGGGTAGGCGCTGTCACACCCGAATGCAAACATTCGTTCGTGGAACACGTGTTCGCTTGCTCCTTGACAGCGAACACATGTTCGTGTCACGATCCAGAGGTAAGGCATCGAACGTATGTACGGAAGCTGTTCTCGTGGAGGTTGGCATGGCGGCGGTTGCGTATCGCATCGATCTAGGCGAAGTGCGCGTGCCTAGGTCGGCACCGGTGCGTCTCGTCGGTCCTACACAAAGACGTGGCAGGCCAACGACGTTCGCCATGGGTCGAGGCGCGAGGACGACTCCTCCCACGCGAGCCTTTCGTGACTTTGGCAAGCCGCGGCACGGGCTCTTGCGAAGGATCGGCAACGCGACCCCGGGCCTCGTTGTTTGTTGCCTGCTCGTCGCGCTGTGGTTCGGCGCCGGAGCTCTCACCGCAGGGCGCAGCACTGGATTGGTCCCCTTGCCCGGCGCAAAGGCTGTGCCCGGTGGATATCTGTACGTCGTGCACCCTGGCGACACGCTCTGGGGGATCGCGACACGCGTCGATCCAACAGGTGACGTTCGACCGCTTGTCGCAAAGCTCGAGGCCGAAGTACGTTCCACGGTGCTCACGCCGGGCACGACCCTCGTCGTCCCCTAGAAACGCCACGTTGGGCAAAAGACACGGGCATGTGCATCATGCCGTCGTGGCGGCCTGGCACTAGCCTGCGGCCGTGCGCTGTCCGCGATGTGCTCGAATTCGCGATCGAGTTGTGGACTCTCGTTCGGTAGAACAAGGTGAAGCGATCCGCCGACGTCGAGAATGCCTCAGTTGTGGGTTTCGCTTTACGACCTACGAACGTTCCTCGGGCGCATTGCTCTTCGTTGTCAAACGTTCCGGCCAGGTCGAGCCGTTCAAGAGGTCCAAGCTCATCACAGGCATTCGAGCCGCGTGCAAGAACCGACCGGTGTCAATCGCAAGCGTCGAGACGCTCGCTTCGGAGGTCGAAGCGTCGCTTCGAGAAAAGGGTCTCGAGGTCACGAGCGAAGAGGTCGGCGTGGCTGTGCTCGATCGACTGGGAGAGCTCGATCACGTTGCCTACATGCGTTTTGCGAGCGTGTACAAGGGTTTCACGGACGCGGGAGATTTCACGCGAGAGGCGGGACTGCTCGCGAAGCGAACGGCTCCCAAACAGCACGAGCCGGTGTAGTGCGCTCGCGTCCCAACGACGAGGACGTCATGTCCCAAAGAGGGAATCGGAGTCCGACATGGCAGAGCTCTTGACGTCGACGCCGCGGCGCGTGCTCGCGGTCTACGCGCACCCCGATGACTCCGATGTCTCTTGCGGAGGAAGCTTGGCGCGATGGGCGGTTGACGGGTCCGATGTGCATGTTCTCGTGTGCACCCAAGGTGACAAGGGCTCTACCGATGAGGGAATCGACATCGATGATCTCATTCGCAGGCGCGCCAATGAGCTTTCTCGTTCTCAAGAAGTACTCCGAGTAAAGAGCGTACGTAGCCTCGCGCATCGTGACGGTGAGCTAGAGAACGATCTTGGCTTGCGCGAAGAGATCGTAAGGGTGATTCGCGCGTTGCAACCGGACGCGATCGTCTGTCCCGACCCGCTTGCGGTGTTCTTCGGCGAGCACTACTACAACCACCGCGATCACCGCGTCGTTGGGTGGGCGGCGTTAGACGCAGCTTCTCCCGCCGCGTCATCGCCGCTTTATTTCCCAGACGCGGGCCCGCCCTGTGGCGTTGAAGTCGCCTACCTCTCAGGGTCGCTTGAGCCAAACGTCTTCGTCGACATTTCTCAAACGATCGAACGCAAGACCGATGCCATCATGTGCCACGCGAGCCAGCTCGGCGAGGCGGGCGAGTCCTTCCGACGGGTGTTTTACGAGCGAGCAGAAGAAGCCGGTCGATCGGTCGGGGTGCCCTTCGCCGAGGCATTTCGCCGGATCTACCTAGGGGCTTGAGGCGACCCGGTCGGGATCGGTGTCTGGGCGCGAGATGAAGACGAACCGGAGCACGGACAACTCGATGCGACGCGGCCCGAGCGCCGAAGCGACCGACATCATCCACCTCGACCTCGATTGTTTCTTCGCGGCCGTCGAGACGCTCGAACGCCCGGAGCTGAGAGGTATGCCCGTCATCGTCGGCGGGACGGGAGACCGCGGTGTCGTTGCGTCCGCGTCCTATGAGGCGCGTGGCTATGGCGTCCATTCTGCGATGCCGACGGCGCAAGCCCGTCAAATCTGCCCAACGGGTGTCTTTTTGTCACCGAATTTTTCGCTGTATCGCGCA